>OGIK01001481.1_pt1 | contig 20602 bp, 13 predicted proteins | sample 1571781 | NCBI WGS metagenome assembly OGIK01 (sample SAMEA2581956, study PRJEB24529) | metagenome | biome: Human gut stool | place: China | collected 2011
CCGGCGAGCAGAAAAAATATTGTTTACATAACTTCTTTACTACATCCTTCGCCTGTTCCCTGAGATTTTTTACAAGTTCTAATTTATCCGGATCTCCCTCAAATCCTCTGCTGCTTGCCAATCTGTCATATTTGATATTCGAAAGTGCCTCCGAAAGCTCACAAAACGAAGTAAGTTCCGACAAACTCTCATATTTTTCCAGATCGCTGCGCACCGCCTTCTCGTACATATCCGGTCCGTCATCCTGCATGGTCAGTTCGAGTGCCTGCTCTGACAAATGTTTGCAGTCTTTTAAGACAAAGCAGATGTTTTCGGTCAGCGGTTTGATCCATTTTGCACGGTCTAACTGTTCCCGGTTTTCGACTTTATAGGTTCCAACAAAAGAATCGAGCCACTTTCCCGGCCACGGATAACTTCTTGAAAACTCATACAACTGAAGGATCATATCATTTAACGCTGCATCAGTTCTCCCGGAAGCGTACCCTTCCACAAAATCGGAAAATGCTTCCGAAGGTTCCTCATAATTTTGTTCCAAAACTTTGCCGAGCACATCCTCACGCAGTAATTTCAGCTCACCCTCGTCTCCGATCCGGAAGTTTGGTTCCAGATCAATCTCATGAAAATGATTGCGCACCACATAAAGACAAAAACTATCAATGGTAGTGATCTGCGCATTATGAATCAGCGTTAACTGCCTTAGTAAGTGTTCATCGCCCGGTGCTTCCTCTAAGGCTTTCTCAATCGCATTTCCAATTCGCTCACGCATCTCTGCCGCCGCCGCGTTGGTAAATGTCACGATCAGCAGATGATCGATATCCACCGGGTGGCTTTTGTCTGTGATCATTTTTACGATTCGTTCTACCAGAACAGCCGTTTTTCCGGAACCTGCTGCCGCAGACACTAAAATATTACGATTTCTAAGATCTATGACTTTTTGCTGCTCCGCAGTCCATGAAACTCCCATAGCTATTGCTCCTCTTTCATTTTCTCTAACACTTCTTCCGCACTGTCGAATTTTTCCAGCTTATGATATGAATACCCCGGCATCCGGGCGTCAAAACCGCAGACAGTGTGGTATGGGCAGTAATCGCAGCCGCTTTTTCCGTCCAGCGAGTATGGATGGATTGAAATATCCCCGGCAAATATCTTCTTTCCGGTCTCTTTGATCTTCTCCCGCACATAATAAGACATCACGGAAAAATCATAGGTGCTTGCAACCTTCGACGTTGCTTTCAGACTTCCGTCCGTCTTTTTTCCGATTGGAATGACAGAAGAATTTCCGGCAAAATCGGTATCCATTGCCTCGTAAATTTCCGGGTCATCATTCACTAATCCATTTAACTTCAACTGCTCTAACACGCTGTTTCGTATCTCTGCCTCTGTCTCATTTCCAAGACCATCCACCATTGGATTCTGAATATGATAGTAAAAAATGCCTGCCGGTTCTGCCTTTTTCCCCGGATGTCTTTTTTCTTCGAGTTCCAACGCCGCATTCATATAAACAACAAGCTGCAGCTGCAGTCCGTGATAAAGATTGACCAGTGAAAAACTTGTATTTCCCGATTTGTAATCAATGATCTTCACATAAACCTTATCCGCTGTCTCATAGGTATCCACACGGTCGATTCTGCCGAGCAGGTTCATCTTTTCTTCCTCGCTGAGTTTGAATCGAATGGCATCTAACTTATCCGCCCTTGAAAAAGACACCTCAAAATCACTTGGCACAAATTTTCCCTTCTGGATCTGTGTTGTGAGCACCCACACGGTACGCTTAATTGTCTCTCTCATTCTTCCGGTCAGATAACGGTTCCGCACATTTTCAAAGGCTCCGGCATTGCTGCAGCCAGCGATTGCGTCATCCATACTCGCCTCAATAAACGCATCCTGCACATCCTCCGGGATATTAAACCAGGTATATTCCGATTTTTCCACCCGCTTTGAAAAATGCTCCAGCGCATCATGATAAATATTTCCCATATCCACACTTGCAAATTCCAAAAGCTGGCGTTCCCTTAAGCGCAGTCCATAATCTAAATAATGTGCATAGGCACAAGCTGCAAAGCGCTCCAGCCTTGTAACACTGTTCTCCAACACCGTTCCGTAGAGAGCCTTTGTCACCGCATGGCTGATCGGTTCATCACTGTGTACCACATACGACGCTTTTAACAGGCGGTCTGCTTCCTCTTTCCAGTTTTCATCTGAAAGATAAAACTTCGCAAGTGCATTCCACACTTCTTTTTTTGCCGGATTTGATAGTTTTTCCTCTGTCTGATCTTCCTCTGACGCAGTTTTTTCATTCTCCCCGGACCATGCTTCTTCCTGCAGGCCCTCTAAGAAAAATGCCATACTGCTCTTTGGTGTCATGATACAGTCTGCCGAAGTTGTTTCCTCGATTTCCTCCACTGTTTTCTCCGGGAACATTTTAAGCAGCGTTCCGACAAAATAGGAGCGTCTTAATGCCTTTCCCTCCGCATTTACTTTGGAAAATGTCACATATAAAAAATCGGACGGCTTCGTCACGTTCAGATAGAGATAAAACCTCTGAATAAAAACTTTTTCCCTCGCGCCCGGTGCAAGTTCTAAATGGCACGCCGCCATTTTTTCCCGCTCAAACTGTGAGATGATTCCTCCGGTATTGCCCGCTTTTGGCACAACTCCGTCATTTACACCGATGAAAAATAGTATTTTTATGTGATTTAATCTCGTTCGCTCAATATCTCCGATTGTCACCTTGTCATTTCCCGGCGGGATCACACCCACTTTTGCCGCCTCGAATCCGGCATCCAAAATATCTGCATACTCTTTGACCGGAAGCACTTCCTCCCCCAAAAAGTCAACCACTTTGTCAAACAGATCCATGACGATTTTATAAATCTGAGCATACTCCTTTGCCTTGACCTGATTTCCCTGCTGCTCAAATTCCAGCTCTTTTTGTTTTAATTTTTGCTCTATTTGTAATTTTTCAAGTAATTCATACAATACAGTTGTAATCTCCCGGACATTTTTTCCGTCCGAAAAGTTCTCTGCAAGCGGTGCAAAGAAATCATAAATCTGCGCTCTCACCGCGTTCATTTCCACAAGATTTTCTTTTTCTGCATCGTTTAATACAAACGTCCACTGCTCCTGCCATTTTTTCTTTCCACGGATTCCGCAGGCAAGCACATAATTTTCCAGAAGATCGATCTGTCTTTCTGTGATGTCGGTCAGACCGCACCGCAGAAAACGAAATACACTCTCATAGGAAAAATCGAACTCCACCACCTCAAGCACCGCACGGATAAACTCGATCAGCGGATGAAACAGAATCGTTCTCGTCTGATCGAGGAAGTACGGAATGTCATATGCGCCAAAGATCTCGTCCACATAGTTGTCATAAAGGCTGACATCCCCGGTCACCACCGCAATATCCTTATAGCAGTACTTTTTTTCCCGCACGCACTTCGTGATCTCACGCGCGACAAACTGCAGCTCCTCTCTTGGATTTTTCAGGCCGGCAAGCCGCAGTTCGTCCTCTTTCTTCTTCCATTTATGATAATAAGGGCGAAACAGATTCTGCTCCATGAAGTACAGGGAGGGTGCATTTTTATACCTGTGGTTTTTTCCATCGGATAACACAACCGGCTCCTCCACCGTGATGTGAAGCTCCTCCGCCATTTTCATCAGGACCGACACCGTTTTTTTACTCATGGAAAAAAGTTCCTGTCCGCCCCTGCAATGGTAAAAATCCTCGCCTGCATCCATCGTCACGGAGACAATGATACGCTCTGATAACACTAAAAGTTTCCTGAGAAGCTGGTTCTGTATCGGTGTAAACCCGGTAAATTCGTCAAACACGATCACGCTGTCTTTTATGATACCAGAATCCTCTGCAACGTCGCACAATAGCGATAGCACTTCCTCGGCGGTGATATACTGCCCCTTGAGATATTCGGAAAAACTGTGGTACATGACCGAGATATCCTGCATTTTCAGGCGCAATGTCTCTCCTACATCCTCTGTCTCCAAAAATGTATCCAATTTTTCCGGTGACACATTGTACTGCGTCAGCTCGGAAATGAGAGATTTCACCTCACTGATATATCCCATCCGGTTTAAGTTACCGCCCAGCACACTTAAGTTTTTCTTCTGTTCCCCTGCAAGCTTTCGGAGTACCAGATTTTTTCCGGTCTCCTCCAGCACACGGAGGTTTTGTTTTCCAAGCTCGTCAAACACACGGTATGCAAGGCGCGCAAAACTGAGCACATCCACATTCATAATGGCGTGTGACTTTTCAAGCCGCACAAGCTCGCGCTGTGTCTGCATGGTGAACTGCTCCGGCACAAGCACCAGATAATTTTTCTCCGGATGCTCTGCCGCCTCTTTTAGTATGTTCCTATATAAATAGGATGATTTTCCACTTCCTGAATTTCCGAAAATAAATTGCAGCGACATGTTTTTCCCTTACTTTTTTCAAATTCTAATTTTCGTTTTCTGTTCCTTTTCATAGTACATCATTCTGCCTTTTTTGACTAGTACGGCGTTTCGTTATTTGCAGGACGATGTACCAGTCAAAAAAAGCTGCCATACAATCCGGGAATTTCTCCTTTCAGTACGACAGCCGTAATCACTGATCTCTATTTCTGTGCTTTTGTTTTTTTCTTCCGGTAACCATTGATGTCATATTTTCTTTCATACTCATCAAAGTATGCCATGTAAGTGTCATTCTTTAACTCGCGGACACTCTTTAAATACTCATGGGTATCAAAGTCTGCTGCCTCAAGCTCGATCATGGCAACTGCGATGTTCGAGCAGTGTGCTGCGATTCGTTCCAGGTTCGTCAGCAGATCATTAAACGCAAATCCCTGCTTCATCTCACATTTTCCGGTGCGGAGTCTTGCGATATGACGCAGTTTCAGTTCATCGCAGAGGATACCGATCAGTTCGCGGAGTGGTTCTACTTTTGCCGCCATCTCAAGGTCGTCCGCACAGAATGCATCCACCGCAAGACTGACACACTCTTTTACTGCATTCTCAAGCACATCCAGCTCATACTGTGCCTCGTCCGAAAATGCAATTTTCTTCTCGTTCAGCTCCGCCGCAACCTCTGAGATATTCACCGCATGGTCGCCCAGACGTTCGAAATCACTCACTGTATGCAAAAACTTGGATACCTGCTTCGCCTGGCTTCCATTCATCTCATGCGTGGACATCTGCATCAGATAGGTTCCCAGCTTATCCTCATATTTATCGATCAGCGTTTCCTTTTCCTGTACCTTATTAAATTTGTCTGTCGAATACACAAGGAACAGGCTTAACGCACGTAAAATATTCTTTCTTGCCTTCTTTGCCATGCCGTTCATCGCAAGATGGCTCTGCGTGATTGCAAGATCCGGGTAAGCAAGAAAACGCTCCTCAAGCAGATCGAAGTCTGCCTGATCCTCCTCGTCCTCCGGCGAATCTTTTACAACAAGATAAACAATTTTTTCAATCCATTTGATAAATGGAAGAAGTACTAATATCGTTGCCGCACGGAAAACGGTGTTCAGCAGCGCGATCAATACCGGGCTCATGGTAGCATTCATAAATGGGAAATGCACCACAGCATTGACGGAATAGAATACAATTGACCAGAACAGCATGCCGAATAAATCGTTAAACAGATAGATCAGTGCTGTTCTCTTACCATTTTTGTTCGTTCCGATCGAGGAAAGCAATACCGGACAGGCTGCGCCGACACCAATACCCATGGTAATAGGAAGTGCCGCTGCAAATGTGATCGTGCCACTCATGGATAACGCCTGCAGGATACCGACAGATGCAGATGCACTCTGCAATACCGCCGTAAATAAAATACCTGCCAGTATACCTGCCGCCGGATTCTTAAACATTGTCAATACATTCACAAAATGCTCATTGTCTTTTAATGGCGCTACCGCCCCACTCATGGTCTGCATTCCCACCATTAAGATAGAGAAGCCTAACATAATGTCACCGACATTTTTAAAGCCGGATTTTTTTACAAACATTTTAAAAATAATACCAATGATTGCCACGATCGCTGAGATGGTCGCCGTGGACAGCAGCTGTGCAATTCCGTTCGAGCCGTCAATGTACGACAAACACAAAATCCAGCCTGTCACACTCGTTCCGATGTTGGCTCCCATGATGATACCAATCGCCTGCGCAACCTTCATCATTCCGGAGTTTACGAAGCCGACAACCATAACAGTCGTTGCGGAGGAGGACTGGATGATCGCTGTTACAACAGTTCCAAGCAGCACTCCTTTCAACGGTGTGTTCGTCAGCTTATAAAGAACCAGCTCCAGCTTATTTCCCGCTACTTTCTTCAGTCCGTCTCCCATCAGGGACATACCAAAAAGGAACAGTGCCACTCCGCTGAGCAGCGATAAAATAATAGTAAATGTTGTCATTTGTACTCCTAACTACGTTATACATCCTAACGTATCCCTGTCTGCAATTTTATTTACAAACTTTTTACATGATTTTTACATTTAACCGACATTTCTTATTATACTGTACCTCATGGCAAAATCACAATCATTTTATTTCTATTTTGTAATTTTTTACATTTCGCCTAGGAAAATACGGTTTTCAGACAAAATTATTATCACTTTTTTATCTATTCTCATTTAGTGAGAGCAGATTCAGTCTTTTTTGTCTGCACCTCTCCGCTCAATCCCGGTTTTCTTATAGTATTCTGCCTTATCCTCATACATACGCTTCTCAGCTTCCAGCAGAAGTTCATCCAGATGTGTGTCCGCCCTGTCCTGCCAGATCACTCCCACTGCGATATTTACATCATTCTCAGCTGTCAGACACTCTAACTGCCTCATGCGTTCCGCCAGCGTGTCCTGATCGATCTGTGCACACAATACAAGCAGCTCATCTCCCCCGATACGGAATACGCCGTAATCGCCAAACACTTGCTCCAGACATGCACCGGCTCTAAGAATCAGGCCATCCCCTGCCTTATGTCCCAGTGTGTCATTCACACCCTTTAAACCAGTAACGTCACAATAAACTACACCAACGCTCTGCTCCGGATTGATCTGTCTCACATACTTTTCCATCGCAAAGCGGTTTCCAAGCTGAGTCAGCGCATCCTTATAGCTCAGATCTTCCAGACGCCTCATCAGATTCCTGCGTTTGATACAGGACTTGAGAAAAGAACCCATGATCTGAAGCATATCCGACGTATATTCCAATGAAACTGCCGGCGGATTGTCAACTCCGTAAAAAGCAATGATTTTTTCCGCATCATAAATTGGCATGGCAACAATGGAATGGATATTCTGCCGCTTCAGATTTTCATATTGAAACGGATCACTCAGGCGCATCTCCTCAATATCCGGTATCCGGACATATTTTCCCTCCTCAAAAATGTGATACCAGTTCTCACAGATCTCCGGCTGAAGATTCTGGAGATTGTCGATCTCCGGTGGCACTCCCGGCGCTGTCCATTCATATGTATTATCATCCCTGCCATCTCTGTTCCTCTCAAAAATATACGTTTTCTCTCCGTTCAGCGCTTTTCCGAGATATTCCAGAATAATACGGATCGTCTCGTCCGGCGACTCGGCAGAAAGTGCTTCCTTCAATGCCTCGTTGACAAAGGACTCCATATCCCTGTACTTCTGGATCATCTTGTCCTGTGAACGCTCCTCGCTGATATCTATACTGATCTCGATCCGGTACTTTTTATTTGTGACAGGATCTTCCACCAGGGTATCTTTCAACATCATGTATTTATCGATCACCGGATTAAAATAACGCCACTCGACAAACTTTCCGGCACAAAGCCTGTCATTATTGCACATGCCACAGGGAACAGACGATTTCTGCAGCACCTCGTAACATTTCATCCCTTTCACATCATCCATGGACTGTAATCCATACACCTCTAACAGTTTGCGGTTCATATAAACAAGCTCATCTGTCTCTATGTCTGTAGCGTACACGTACTCACCCAGATTATCAAAAAACTTCCAGATAACTTCTATTTCGTTCATTCTTTATACTCCGTTTCATGCAGATATGAAATTTTTATAAAAGTCTGTATAAGAACAAAGAGTTGCTTCGCAACTCTTTGTGCGCTGATGCGCGCAAGCTTTAGCTTGCATAATTCTTCTGCGCATCAGTCGCATCCTTGCGGAGCGTTTTTATTACATAGGAAGTAATTTCCTATGTAATAAAATAGCACCTCCTGCGAGGTACTATCCCACTATACGCCTTTATTGCGCAGATTGCAAACAAACCCTTCCATAAACTTCTTTTTTTCACAGGGTTTTCCGAAGAAATATCCCTGAAGATAATCTGCCTGCAGTTCTTTCATCTTAAGATGCCAGTCTTCTTCTTCGATCCCTTCCACACAGATGCGGATGCCGATGCTGTGGACCATCTCAATGATCTTTTTAAACAGCTCATAATCCCGTTCGCAGCTCATTGCCTTTGCTGTGAAATCCTTGTCCATTTTCACATAGCCCGGATTCATGTCACTGATGCAGTGGAGATTGGAATACCCGGTTCCAAAATCATCGATCACGAACTGGATCCCATTTTCCTCAAGCACTTTCCTGAATTTACAAAAAGCCGGTGTCATATCCATGAAGCCGCTTTCTGTCATTTCTATGCAGATGTGATCCGGTGCCAGTCCATTGTCATTGACTGCAGCGAGTATCCTATCTGCGATTTTGCCATGCTCGATCTGATAACAGGAAATGTTCACGTTTACCTTGAATTCCGGTATATATTGCAGTATCTCGCAGCACATTTTTGCCGCCTCATTTAGCAAAAACCTCCCCGCCGGAATAATCAGTCCTGTCATTTCCAGAAGCGGTATAAACTCGACCGGGGACAGCCGTTCCTCCCCCTCCTCGGTCACCATGGTATACCGCATGAGTGCTTCTGCACCAATCACACGCCCGGAAACACAGTCCACGATTGGCTGATAGTATACTTCAAAGCCTTCACACCCATTGGCAATCGAATTTCTCAGTGCACTCATGATTCTTCCATTCCGCTGGAATTTCTCGTAATCTTCCTGCCTGTAAAAATAAATGTTATTTTTTCCCATCCGTTTTGCCATTTTCAGGGAAAATTCAAACTTTTTGCGGCACTCCTCATAGCCTTCTGCCACAGTCGAGGCATCGATCACTCCTGCGGAAGCTGAAAATACAACTTCATATTTTTCAGAGATGATGAATTCGTCTATTTTCTCACCGATCTTTTTTTTGAGCTGTATGGCATCATCCCGGGAAGTGCTGTCAAGGTCTGCAATCACATACTGATCTGCGATCAGATGAAAGAGTCTCTGGTTTCCGGACAGACACTCTTTCATGCAGTCTGCCACACTTTTTAACACATAGTCGCCATAATTGCTGCCATGTGTTCCATTAACCGCTGTAAAATCATCAATTCCAATATGCATAAGAAATCCGGTCGTCACAGGTTTCTTCTGTGACCGCAGGTAATCACAAAATTCCATTCCGCCTAAAAGCCCAGTCACATTATCAGCCCGCCGCTGGTTTCCGGTCTCATTCAGGCATCCCACCAGATACCCCGGCTTTCCATCTTCATCATCGAGCACTACTCCGCGGCAGTTGACCCATACCGGAAGCCCGTTTTTGTCGAGCCACCGGTAGTGGATATCATGCACCTTTTCCTTTCCATCCATCACAGCCTGCATATGCTTTGCAAACATAGTGCGGTCTTCTTCGTAGACAACGGACATGATCTCCTGCTTTGCATTTCTCATCTGTGTCTCAGAGATCATAAACCGATCCAGGGCAGACTGGGAAATTTCCATCTTATTGTTCTTGAGATCGAACACATACAGGTAATCATCCATGCATTCCGCTATGATCTCCAATAAGATTTCTGCTGTCAGATCTCCTAATATTCCATATACATCCTTATTCATAACCAGAGAACCTTCCCTTTTTCTTTTGCGTTTATACTCCTGCGCATCCAGTTGAATTTATCTGGTCTGATATTATTTTTTATGCTTTGCAACTTTAAATCTGCGGATCATTGAGCGTAAATTATCTGCTTCGCTGCTCATCTCTTCACTTGCAGCCGCACATTCCTCTGAAGTAGCTGAATTCGTCTGTACCACATCATTGATCTGCTCGATTCCTTCATTGATCTGGCGGATCTCTGCTGTCTGTGTCTCTAAGGTTTCTGCGATATTTGTCACTTCACTTGTGATCGTTTTTGATTTCTCTGCCACTTCCTCTAACTGTGCTGCTGTTTCCTTTGCAACTATCATACCTTTTTCTACAGCATTCACAGAGCGCTCGATCAGTGCCGCTGATTCCTTTGCCGCTTCTGCACTCTGATCTGCCAGGACATTTACCTGATTTGCAACGACTGCGAAACCTTTTCCTGCCTCACCGGCTCTTGCAGCCTCAATAGATGCGTTTAATGCAAGCAGATTGGTCTGGGATGCGATCTCATTGATCGTCGCAATGATCTTGTCAATCTCCTGCGATGCATCATTGATCTCATTCATAGAGCCAACCATCTCGTGCATCTTTCCGTTGCTCTCGATCAGCGCCTGTCCAAGCTGTTCCACTTTTCCACTGATCTCTTTTGCTGCCTGTGAATTGTTTGCCACCTGTTCGGAAACACCGGTAACCGTAGCGGTCAGTTCCTCGACAACTGCTGCCTGATTCGTTGCGCCGTCTGCAAGCTCGTTCGAGCTGGATGCCACCTGTTCTGCTCCGTTGGACACCTCATCGGAAACCCTCTGGATTCCTCTTACCGTATCAGACATGCTGTTCTGGAACTCCATAAAGGATTGTAAAATACCAACAAAGTCTCCTCTCCACTCTACCTCTGGCTGTACATCAAAATTGCCCTCTGAGAACTGTTTCATGGAGCGGTCAATATCATCGACATACGTTCCAAGGATACGGATGGATTTGCGCATGCTGTGTGCAAGTCTTCCGATCTCGTCCTCGGAGTGGTATTCCAGCTGGCTGTGCAGATTTCCTTCCGTGAGTTCCTTCGCCACATCCTCGATCGCATGTAATGGTTCCAGAATGGTTTCCAGCACTATTTTGCCCACTTTCTTTGCCTGTGCCCATGCAAGGATTAGGAAGAAAATGATCACTGCAATACCTGCAGCTGCACAGAAGATCGTGCTCTGGACAGCCTTATCTCTCTGTTCACTGGTCAATACATCTAATTTCTTTGAAATTTCTACTAGTCTGCTTAATGCAGGGGTACACTCATTGAAGATATCTTCGACAGCCTGATCTTCCTTGCCGGCTTTGATCTCTTCCATGATATCATATCCGATTGTTCCCCAGTCCGTAAATGCATCTTTATATTCTGTATAGAGGTCCTCTGTAATAACACCTGTGCCGTGTAAAACATTCATCTGTGTATCTACAGTCCCAAGAACCTCCTCCACCTTCTCCTCATAGCTGTCGTAAGTGGATTCGTCATCATTCAGCGCCATCTCACGAATATTTCTTGCTGCTATATTAATATAAATCCTGCATGTTTTGACTGCCTGATCTGCTGCGTTGACATTATTGACATAATTCATCATATTGGCAAACAGAATGCCTATTGCAATAATAGAAATCAGCCCTGACACCAGCATCATGGTAATGACTTTTTTATAACCGTAACTGATTCTTTCCTGCAGATACATTTTTTCAAGTTTTGTTTTCATTGTACTCTTTTGTGACAACATAAACTGTTTTTTCCTTTCCATCCTAATATACTTTTTTCTTTCTCTGCTATATTAATTTTTCCAGTCTGACAATGTATTAATTGTCTCGTTTTATTTCGTTTTTTATCTGTTTTTTCTTCTACCCCCCCCTAAAAAATCTGACAATTATCTTTTTTGATTCTCACATTATAGCCACATATTTTGCGTCTGTCAAACCTTAAAAGGCTTTTTTTATCAATTATTTATTTGAAAACATTTCTTTTTTTGCAGTGCGTACATCTGTCTTTCTGTAGTGGAATTCGAGCCCTTTGTATCAGCCATTTAGAACTAAAAAAAGGATTCCCTTATGTCGTGGAATCCCTTTGCCCTGTGCCAGATATTGTCTCTTAAATTGTGTTTCCGACCGCTTCCTTTGCGAGCCGGTCTGCTTCCTCATTGCCATCCACACCGGAATGACCTTTAACTTTCACAAATTTAATTCTGATTTTATTTTTCACCGACTGCATATAATCATAGTAGGCGATTGTGCCCTGCTTGTTCCGCTTCCATGTACCGGTCGCCCACATCTCGATTCCCATGTAATCGTAATAGATTGTTACCTCTGGAAGTTTCAAATCAATCGCACGCTTTACGGCTGCCATGGCACCTAATATCTCACCGGAAACATTGCGCATAGATGCCATCTCCGCATCGTTTCCGCTTCCCTGCAGCACTTCTTTCTCTCCATTATGAATGAGAAATCCGCCGTAGCCGTAGACTTTGGTGGCAATGTTGTAGGAACCATCGACGAAAGCATAGATTGAAGGCGTATCTTCTAATTGAATTGTATCCGATTTTTCTGTCTTTGCACTTTGCTTTTTGGATGTACCTGCTGTTCCCACAAAAGCTTTTGCCTCTTCCAGTGTCTTGAAGCTTTTATATACGGCACCCGGAAAACCGTCTACCATTTTTTTGCAATCATCCCAGCTGTTGTAGATTCCCGGGATTTTACCTTTTTTTACTGCGTAGAATTTTGATGCCATGTATGCTTCCTTTCCGACTGATATTTCATTATGATAATTCCAGCTTGCAGCTTCCGCGCATCTGCAACGGACATTCGTAAACATTTTCATCCCCGTTTCTTCCAATATAGGACAATGGGCATTTTCTGCAGTCCTCCAATGTAAAATCTGCCGGAACATCAAACTCGATTTTCGCTTTTTTACTTCCTTTTGTCTCATTCTCATGCCTGATGTTGTCCCAGCTTAATTTCTGTCCGCATCCCTGACATTTTTCAGTGCCGGTTGCAACTGCACGCTTACAAGTCGGACAGGCATAGTACTCGTTCCCTGTCATATCCTTTGTCTCCACCACTTCGGATGGGAATTGTTTGATCAGTTCTGCTCTTAAATCGTCCTGCATTTTTTGTCTCCTGTATTCTAATTTTTTATTTAAAGCATGTGATGTTTATTGTTATCGCCATTCTTACTCACCATCACTGTAAATACCAACAACTTATTTTATCACAACAATTTTTAAATTTCACTAACATTTATATCAGTATATTGAAATATTTTCTATGTAATGCGCCATTGCAAAAATTGTCGATTTTTCAAAGTTTTTGCATTTCAGTGCATAAACTTTATTTTTTCAAGAATTTATGCTATACTCATGTCATAAGGAGGTATATCAAATGATTGATACTCACGAACTCAAAAAAAGAGATTTATACCTGAATAAGATCATAGCATTTCAAGACACCGAGCCAGTGAAGGTTGTTACCGGAATCCGTAGATGCGGCAAATCCAGTCTGTTGAAGTTAATGACCCTTCATCTGAAAGAAACTGGTATTACTGACGATCAGATTCTGGAAATGAATTTTGAATCCTACGCTTATAAAAATATGACCAGCGATTCCTTCTACAAATATGTCAAACAACATATCGTACCAAATAAAAGAATGTACTTCTTTTTTGATGAAGTTCAGCGTGTGCCTGACTGGGAAGATGCTGTTAACTCTTTTCGTGTCGATTTCAACTGCGATATTTATGTCACAGGCTCAAATGCCTATATGCTCTCCTCTGAATATGCCACCTATTTATCTGGAAGATGCATAGAAATAAAAATGCTGCCGTTATCTTTCTCTGAATTTTTAACATTCCATGATTTTGAAATAAGAGAAACAAAAAGTGCTTTAGGCGGTACACGAAAACAGGCTTATGATAAAATGGGAGAACATTATGAACTCCGTGAAGTTTTCGATGCATACATGCGATTTGGCGGAATGCCGGGTATCGCTGACATAGGTTTAGATCAGGAAAAAGCTCTTGTGCTGCTTGATGGTATCTACTCCACCGTTATCATGCGAGACATTCTCGAACGAGAAAATCGCAGAGGTCAAAAGCGGGTTGCCGACCCCATCCTCTTAAAAAAGATCACTATGTTCCTTGCTGATAACATTGGAAACAATATCTCTATTTCTTCTATCGGCAACACCTTAGTAAATGAAGGACTTCTGGAAAATAAGAATCGAAAAGGAACCCCAAGTGCTCACACAGTTCAGACATATATAAATGCACTGCTGGAATCATATTTCTTTTACGACATCAAAAGATTCGATATTAAAGGAAAAGAATTCTTACGCACTCTTGGCAAATACTACATTGTCGATATCGGACTCAGAAACTATCTGCTTGGGTTCAGAGACCGTGACAGCGGTCATGCAATAGAGAATGTTATTTACTTTGAACTGCTTCGTCGCGGCTATGATGTCTCTATTGGTAAAATTGATAATCTTGAAGTGGATTTTATTGCAACAAAAGCAGATGATAAACTTTATGTCCAGGTCACGGAATCAATGACAAGTGAAGATGTTCGCAAAAGAGAATTAACACCACTCCAAAAAATCAACGATAACTATGAAAAAATCGTTCTTTCCCTGAATACAGGAATGGACTCTTCGTATGAGGGGATAAAATCTATCAACCTACTCGACTGGCTGATCTCAGAATAAAACCCGAAAGCGTCAAAAAAGGAACCAGAGATTTTCTCTGGTTCCTCAAAATTATAGGATATTCTTCATGAACTGGATTTTACGCTTCCTGATTCATATTCGCCAGCTTCGCAGCCTGGTCGGCTGCGATACACGCATCAATGATCTCCTGAATATCACCATTCATGATCTTGTCTAATTTGTAAAGTGTCAGGTTGATACGGTGGTCGGTCACACGTCCCTGTGGGAAGTTGTAGGTTCTGATCTTTTCAGAACGGTCACCGGTACCGATCTGGCTCTTACGAAGTTCAGCTTCTGCATCATGTGCTTTCTGCTGCTCTAAGTCAAATAACTTTGTACGGAGCAACGCAAACGCTTTTGCCTTGTTCTGGATCTGTGATTTTTCTGTCTGGCTGTAGATCACGATTCCGGTTGGAATATGGGTCAAACGAACCGCAGAGTCAGTCGTGTTGACACACTGACCACCAGCTCCGGATGCACGACATACATCAATACGGATATCTTTCTCATCAATCTGTACGTCAACATCCTCTGCTTCCGGCATCACTGCTACGGTGATCGTAGAAGTGTGAATACGTCCGCCGGACTCTGTCTCAGGTACACGCTGTACACGGTGTACACCAGATTCGTATTTCATCACAGAGTAAGCACCTGCTCCTGTGATCATAAAGGTTACACTCTTCATACCACCGATTCCGGTATCATCACATTCCATGATCTCTGTTTTCCAGTTCTTTGTCTCTGCGTAATGCTGGTACATACGATAGATTTCTGCTGCAAATAAAGCTGCCTCATCTCCACCTGCACCTGCACGGATTTCCACGATAACGTTTTTGTCATCGTTCGGATCTTTTGGTAAAAGAAGGATTTTTAATTCATTCTCTAATTCAGCGACACGGCTCTTTGCCTCGTTTAACTCCTCTTTTGCGAGCTCGCGCATCTCTTCGTCGGATTCTTCCTCTAACATTGCAAGGGAATCCTCAATATTCTGTTTACACTGCTTGTACTCTTTGTAAGCCTCTACGATTGGCAGAATATCGCTCTGCTCTTTCATCAGCTTACGGAAACGTTCCGGATTATTTGCCACATCCGGCTCACTTAATTCACTCATCAACTCTTCATAACGGATGAGTAAGTCTTCTAATTTATCAAACATATTTCTCCCTCATTTCTTTTTCCAAAAATTGTATCATCGTCTCATGCAGTGTGCATGACTACATATATCATTTTTTGCAAAACTACGCTTGTCATTTTATAGTTTTTACTGATTGCTTCCTGACGCCGCTACAACATTCCTGTCACGACCCTGTCATGCCCTGCAAGATCTTTTTTCACGCAGACATCTAAAAATCCAGCCTCTTTCATCATCTCTGAAACATCTTTTCCCTGATCATAACCAATCTCAAACATCAGAGAGCCACCCGGATTCAGATAATCCTTGCTCTGTTCTACGATCTTACGGTAAAAATAGAGTCCGTCCTCTTTTCCGTCAAGCGCCTCGATCGGTTCAAATACCTGCACTTCCGGCATCAGCTGTGGAATCACATCTGTTGGTATATAAGGCGGATTTGATACGATCACATCAAACTTTCCCGTGACCATTTCAAAAAGATCGCTCCGTTCAAAAAGAACCGGAATCTCATTTAATTTCGCATTTTCTTTGGCAACGTTGATCGCCTGTTTGGAGATATCGACTGCATACCCTTTCACGCCCTCAACGTTATGTAAAATACTGATAATAATACAGCCGGAACCTGTGCACATATCCAGCACTTTCATTCCCGGTCTTACTGTTTTTAATGCTTCCTCCACAAGTGTCTCTGTGTCCTGTCTCGGAATCAGAACATTGGAATTTACCTTGAACTTCAGTCCCATAAATTCCGTCTCGCCCACAATATACTGCAACGGGATATGCTCTGCACGCTTTTTGACGGCAAGTTCATATTCCCTCAGCAGATCATCAGGAAGATCGTCTTCCATATGCATATAATAAAATTTACGATCTATCTTACAACCCATTTCCAGCAGCAGCCATGCATCCGTCTTCGCATCTGCAATATGCGACAGCTCCAGCACTTTTTCTCCATGGGCAACAGCTTCCCGATATGTCATTTCTATCTCACGCCCTTCTACTTCATTTCCCGGCGAATTTCTTCCACATAAGGTTTCCAGTCAAAAACAGCTTCCACCGAAGCAATTCCGACCTCGATCATCTCATCATCCGGTTCTTTTGTCGTCAGTCCCTGCAGCCATAATCCCGGTTTGCTCAAAAGATTCACAACTGCATTGTCACTTCTTCCTGCCAGCCGGATAAATTCATACGATACACCGGCGATCACCGGTATCAGCAGCAGACGCAGTACAACCCTTAAAATTGGAGAATCCACGCGGATAAACATAAAAAACAAAATGCTGACTAACATTACGATCAGAAGAAAACTTGTTCCACAACGCTTGTGGAATCTGGAACTTTTTCTCACATTTTCCACGTTCAGATCCAGACCCTGTTCGATGCAGTTGATGCATTTATGCTCCGCACCATGATACATATAAACACGCCGGATATCTTTCATCAAAGAGATCAGCGCCACATATCCGATGAAAATCACCAGACGGATCACGCCTTCTAACAGTGCGATCACCCACTGGGATGTGATCACTTTCTGAAACAGTGTGGATATATAATATGGAAGCATCATAAATACTGCTACGGCAAGAACAATGGATAACACAACGGTTCCGCCCAGCATGGCACTTTCCTGTTTTTTCTCTTTCTGCTCCTGTTTCTTACGCTCCTGCTCCGACATTGTCTCTTTTTTCTTGTCGGCTTCTTCATCCTCAAAAAAAGAAGCGGAATACGTCAACGTCTGCATTCCAAGTACAAGCGATTCTATAAAACTGAATACGCCTCTTAAGATCGGCATATTTCTTATTTTCTTATTTTGGATGATCCCAGTATATTCTGAAACCTTTACCTCAATCTCATGGTCAGGCTTTCTCACTGCAACGGCGTACTTTTCCTGATTCTTCATCATGACGCCTTCCATGACAGCCTGTCCGCCAATTCCTGAATATTTCATTTTAAAAACCATGTCTTTCTCATAGAGTTTCCATGTTCTAAAAAAGGTTGAGATTTAATAACCTCAACCTTATCTGTAACCACTTTTTTCTATTTGTTGATACCGTATTTCTTGTTGAACTTATCAATACGACCATCAGCTCTGTTAGCTTTCTGCTGACCTGTGTAGAATGGATGGCATTTAGAACAGATCTCAACGTGGATATCTTCTTTTGTTGATCCTGTAACAAATGTATTTCCACAGTTACATGTAACAGTTGCCTGATAATAATCTGGATGGATTCCTTCTCTCATGATTTTCACCTCTTCTATTCTTATCGTTGATTTGTTATGCTTGTTCTATATCCTTTATGCCCGTATACCCGATTCGCATATGGCACTTACTGCAAGAATATACACGATATAAAAAACTGTCCAGAACCTGTAAAAGATTCTTTATCCCGATAAACAGCTTTTAAAGTATAGCATACGAATCATGGTAAATCAAGATATTTTTTTAAATAATTCTATTTTTCTTTACCATGCTGATGTATTCTTTATTATTCTTGGTGCGGGCAAACATATTTAAGATATTCTCTACCGCTTCGTCTGCACGCATACCGTTATATGCCTTGCGCATGATCTCCACTGCCTCTAACTCGTCCGGATCAAGCAGCAGGTCCTCTCTTCTGGTTCCGGATTTTACAATATCAATCGCCGGGAATACACGTTTTTCGGAAAGCTTGCGGTCAAGTACAAGTTCCATGTTACCGGTTCCCTTGAACTCCTCATATACAACATCGTCCATTTTACTTCCGGTATCCACAAGTGCTGTTGCAAGAATGGTAAGACTGCCGCCCTCTCTCATTTTTCTGGCTGCACCGAAAAATCTCTTTGGCATATGGAGTGCTGCCGGATCAAGACCACCGGATAAAGTACGTCCACTTGGTGGAACAGTGAGGTTGTATGCCCTTGCAAGACGTGTGATACTGTCAAGTAAGATCATAACATCTTTGTGATGCTCTACTAAACGCTTTGCACGCTCGATAACCATTTCAGATACTCTCTTATGATGTTCTGGCAATTCGTCAAATGTAGAATAGATAACCTCTACGTTTTCTCCCTCAATTGCTTCCCTGATATCCGTAACTTCTTCCGGTCGCTCATCGATCAGTAAAATGATCAGGTGCATGTCCGGGTTGGATGCGGTAACAGATTTTGCAACTTCTTTTAACAGGGTTGTCTTACCTGCTTTTGGCTGGGAAACGATCATACCACGCTGTCCCTTACCGATCGGCGAGATCAGATCCACGATTCGCATTGCAACACTGCTGCCCGGTCTCTCTAAACGGATTCTCTCATTAGGGAAAATCGGTGTGAGATCTTCAAAATTCTTTCTCTGCTGGATCACGCCCGGCTGATAACCGTTGATCGTTGTGATATATAATAATGCAGAGAACTTCTCCTGCTGTGTTTTGATCCTTGTGTTACCGCAGATGATATCTCCTGTTTTAAGGTTGAATCTACGGATCTGGGAAGGTGACACATAAACATCATTCTCGCCCGGCAGATAATTGTCGGAACGGATAAATCCGAATCCGTCCTGCATAACCTCAAGAATTCCGTTCACTGTGATTCCACTGTCAAGATTTTTCATCGTGTCATCCTGGCTGGCATCCTCACGCTCTCCCTCTTTTGTTCCCTCTTTCGCTGGTTCGGATGCGTCTGCTTTTCTTCGCTCCGGTTTCACTGTGCTATTCGTCTGTTCCTGTTTTTTCTCCGGTTCTTTTTCTGCTTTTTCTTTTTCCTTTTTTGCGTCCTCCGCAAGCATTGCCTCTACGAGATCCGCTTTTTTCATTGTGGAAGTGTTTTTGATTCCTCTTGATTTTGCTAAATCACGCAAAACCGTTGCTGATAAACTTTCATATTTTTCTCTCATTCAATGACTCCTTAATCATAATTGTATCATTTGGGAACAACGTCTGAATCGACTAAATGAATCTGTAACTTATTTTATTATACAACACTTTTTCCAAAATAGGAAGTCCTAATTTTCTTGATTAATAAAAAAGGAAATGTTATCATTACTTTCAGAGTTTTAAAACAAATATTCACATAAAGGAGACGGTTCATATCATGGATTTAAAAGAAAAAGCATTAGCCATGCATAAAGAGTGGAATGGTAAATTGGAAACTATCGCAAAGTCAAAGGTCAATTCCAGAGAGGATCTTGCGATTGCATATACGCCGGGAGTTGCCGAGCCTTGTAAAGTCATCGCAGAGGATAAAGAAGCTGCCTACACTTATACAATGAAAGCAAATACCGTCGCTGTCATTTCAGACGGAAGCGCCGTTTTAGGTCTTGGCAATATCGGACCATACGCTGCCATGCCGGTTATGGAAGGAAAATGCGTTCTTTTCAAAGAATTCGGAAATGTGAACGCTGTCCCGATCTGCTTAGACACACAGGACACAGAGGAGATCATCACAACGATCAAAAACCTTGCTCCTGCTTTCGGTGGAATCAACTTAGAAGACATCTCAGCTCCGCGCTGTTTTGAAATCGAAGAACGGTTAAAAGAAATGCTTGATATCCCGGTATTTCATGACGACCAACATGGAACTGCAATTGTAGTTTTAGCAGGTATCATCAATGGTCTGCGTGTCACAGGCAAGAAAAAAGAGGACTGCAAAGTCGTTGTAAATGGTGCCGGATCTGCCGGTGTTGCCATTACAAAATTACTTTTAACTTACGGATTTAAACATGTGACCATGTGCGACCGCGAGGGTATCATCGGAAAAGATTATCCAAACTTAAACTGGATGCAGAAAAAAATGACCGAGGTAACGAATTTGGAAAATGCTACCG
>OGIK01001482.1_pt1 | contig 20596 bp, 10 predicted proteins | sample 1571781 | NCBI WGS metagenome assembly OGIK01 (sample SAMEA2581956, study PRJEB24529) | metagenome | biome: Human gut stool | place: China | collected 2011
AACCTTGTCCCCTTGTCAACTTGTTAACTCGTCAACTTTCCCTCAAAACCGAAAAAGAATGATAGATAACGGACGAAAAAGAATCATCCCCAACGAGGTACTGTTACCCGAAGTAGCACGCCTCATCAGCGAAGGACATACCGTAACCCTGACGGTCAGAGGAAATAGTATGAACCCGCTTCTTGTAGACCGTCGCGACCGTATTATTTTAGGCCCTTTTACCGATGATGATTTACAACCGGGCGTTGCCGTACTTGCCAGAGATACGAACGGACATATTATCTTCCACCGCATCATCCACCGCAACGGCCAAGAGCTAACATTACTGGGAGACGGTAATATACGAATAACCGAACAGACCAACATAGCCAACGTCATGGGAGTAATGATTGCCGCCATCCGTAAAGAGAAAGAATATCCGTGTAATGACCGTGTCTGGCAGCGCTACTCTTTTTGGTGGATGAAACTGACCCCTGTAAGGCGATGGCTATTGGCAATATTCAGAAGAAGAAAGATTTTTCATCCGCAGATGACGCGGATAACGCAGGATTAAATACTGCGTAACAAAAAATCAGTGTCATCCGCTTCATTTGCAGATGAGAAATTATCACAATAACAACCCCTAATACATACAAACAATGAAAATTAAGAACGGATTTACTTTACATCAGATTGGTGACGAACACATCATCATGCACAACGGTACAGGAAACGTAGATTTCAGCAATATCATCAGCCTGAACCCTACGGCAACCCGCCTTTGGCAACATGTGGAAGGAACAGATTTCAATACCGACACCCTTACCGATTTCCTTACGGAAAACTACGAAGTAGACGCTGAAACTGCAAAGCGGGATGCAGAGCAACTGATAAAGAATTGGTTGGAAGCCGGAATCATAGAATAGCATATGCGTCGTACTTTCCTAACCTTGGTACGTTCCGGATTATGGAACACCCCCGTCGACCCAACCCCGTTCAGTAGCATGAACAGTGCCGACTGGGAAGAAATATACCAACTGGCACGTACCCAAGCCCTTCTCGCCATTACCTTCGACGGAGTGCTCAGTCTACCGGCAGAACTGCGCCCACCCCGACCGCTCTACCTGCAATGGGCAGCTAAAGTAGTACAAATCGAGCAGTCTAACCTCCGCCTGAATGAAGAACCCCCGGAAGTTTTTATGCCATCCCGGGAAGCCGGTCTACACCCTATTCTACTGAAAGGACAAGGCATCGCCACTCACTACATAAACCCATTGCACCGTCAATGTGGCGACATCGACGTCTATATCGGAAAGGAAGGACAGCCCATAGCCAACAATATTTTGCTCCGTCACGGTGCAGAGGCAGAAGGAGAAGCATCGGACAAACACGCCAGCTATTCATTTCATGGCGTTCATATAGAAAACCATCGTATCATCCTGCGGATTAACAATCCGGCAGGTAACCGGTACTTCCAACGTCTGATACAGGAATGGTACCCACAGCATGCTGAAACAAGAGAGATACACGAATATCCCGTCAGCCTCCCGCCTGTAACATTCAATGCGCTGTATATCTTCATGCATGCATTCGTCCATTTCCTGAACAGCGGCATCGGCCTTCGCCAAGTTTGCGACTGGACCCGTCTGTTGGCAACACGTCATGAAGATATTGACAAACTTTTGCTGGAAAAGTATTTCCGCAAAGTAGGATTGCTACGTGCCGCAAAAGCTTTCGGATATATCGCCGTGCATTATCTGGGTTTGCCGGAAGACAACCTACCCTTCTCCGTCAAAGGTATGGAACGAGCAGGAGAAATCTTACTGGATGATATCTTTGCTACCGGAAACTTCGGTCAGCATGACGCACGCATCAAGCCACGTCCCAAAGGTTATTGGGCCGGGAAATGGCACACTTTCTGCCGGGCAACCAAACGCTGCATGAAGCTGCGAAAGTTTGCTCCCAATGAGGCGTTATGGTATCCGGTGACGCTGATAAAGGGAACAGTAACAATACAAATTAACAAGTTTGCAGCTCGTAACTAACTCATTATGAAGACAGAACAAATAAAGTACATCTGGGAAGTATCTCACGGACAACGGGGACGTATTCTCCTCTCCTGCCTCACAGGTATCATTGGGGTAGCGGTTTCTCTTGCCTTTATTTATGCTTCCAAGGTCGTCATCGACATTGCCACAGGTGCCGCCATCGGAAGCCTGACCAATGCCGCTATCCTTACTATCGCTTTGTTAATCGCCCAACTTCTGTGCGGAGCCATCGACACCTGGCTCAGTGCCCGTATGCAAGTGGAAACTGGAAACGCACTGCGCCACCGCCTATTCTCCCGTCTATTACAAAGCCGTTGGAACGAATTGGAACGCTTCCACACCGGCGATATCGTAAACCGGGTGGAACAAGATACCGCCGCTATCGTGGGGGTACTGACCAGTACAATTCCGGCTTTCATAGTTACCATCGTTCAGTTGGTAGCCGCATTCGTATTCTTCTGCTTTCTCGATCCGTCCCTGCCTTGGGTAGTGGTAGGCATTCTACCTATTTTCCTATTGGGTAGCCGCTTCTATATGAAACGAATGCGCCGCTACACCCGTGAAATCCGGCAGAGAGACAGCCGCATCCAATCCGTTATACAAGAAAGCCTGCAACACCGAACCGTCATCAAAACCCTGGAACAAAGCGACCGGCATATCGGAAAACTGGATGATCTGCAAGATGCACTCCGTAGTCAGATATTCGGTCGTACCCGCTTTTCGCTCTCTGCACGTATGCTGGTGGCATTTGCGTTTTCCGGCGGCTATCTTACAGCATTTCTTTGGGGGGCAGTACGCCTTAGCACAGGGAGTATCACCTTCGGAACAATGACCGCCTTCCTGCAATTGGTAGGAAAAGTGCAACGACCTGCCCTCGATCTTTCACGCCTGCTGCCTTCCTTTATCAATGCCCTCACCGCCGTAGAGCGACTGATGGAACTGGAAGAACTTCCCTCCGAAGCAAGTGGAACCGCACAACTGTTCCCCCAAACCCCGGACTTACAATTGAAGGATGTCACATTCAGTTATTCAACAGGAGACCGACCTATATTAAATCACTTCTCCTGCAACTTCCCCGCCGGAAGCTGCACTGTCGTATTGGGTGAAACCGGTGCCGGAAAAACTACCTTGATCCGGTTGCTTCTCGCACTCGCCACTCCGCAAGAAGGAAGCATCACCCTTTCGCCTGCAAACACAGCGCAGCCCCCACTCTCAACTCTCAACTTTCAACTCTCAACTCTCGAAGTTTCCCCTCAAACCCGTTCCAACTTCGTCTATGTCCCCCAGGGAAACACTCTTTTCAGCGGTACCATTCACGACAACCTGCTAATGGGTAACCCTCATGCCACCGAAGCCGAAATGCTCCAGGCTCTCCGTACCGCCTGTGCTGACTTCGTTCTCTCTTTACCGGACGGAATAGATACCAACCTCAACGAACAAGGTGGCGGCCTCAGCGAAGGACAAGCCCAGCGTATCGCCATCGCCCGCGCCCTCCTCCGTCCCGGACACATCCTGCTGCTGGACGAAGCTACTTCCGCCCTCGATCCCGAAACGGAACGGCAACTAATAAAAAACCTGCGCAGAGACTGCACAGGCAAAACATTCATCTTCATCACACACCATCCGGCAGTAGCCGAGGCTTGCGAAGCAACTATACAACTTTAAGCATCCATCTTGCATTCATCTCGCCTTCATCTTTAACAGCAAAAGATGCCACCTTTTGCATCACCCCTCGTAATGAACCGGATCATATCAAAGCATCAAACAGGTGATAAGACTATATGCTTCAGCCGTCCGGTCTCTATCTTCGGTCAGAAAGACGCATAGCCATGAAATTAAGAAAGGGAACCATCTCACGATGACTCCCTTTCATTCCTAATTTTAAATTTGCTTTCGCAAAGTTCTCCAGACTTAAAATAGCTTGGCAGGATATTCACCCGCATCCACTAAAGCCTGGATTTTATCTACAACACTTTGACGATCCTCAGGATAAGTCACGCCAAACCATTTGCTTGTAGTATCGAGGACCTCGCATGTAGCGACACCGTCCTGAATCAATTTATCTACCATCAACGGAATGAAGAATTCACTCTTCAGATTCTCCATATTCTTCGGATCGCTCAAGAAGCTCTTGAAGAAATCGCAGCTGTATGCGAAGTAATCGGGAGTAAAGCCCCAGAAGTTCATACTTACCGGAGTAGTTTCGGGAGTAGCCGTCCATTCGCCATTATCGTCAATGTATTTCACTTCTCCGTCCATACGTTGAATCTTAGTGCGTTCTACAACAGAAGTCAGCAGATTGTTGGCATCCGTACCGCAAAGACCGCGAGATACAGTACCACTATCGCTCAGTGTATTACCAATGCGGAAACCTACCATTGAATATACATTCTTTGAATCTTCGGGCAGTGCAGAAAGGAATTTACCCATTACCTGGAAAGAATCGCGACCATAGAAGTCGTCGCAGTTGATAACGGCAAACGGTTCCTGAATTACATCAGCACCCATCATTACGGCGTGGTTGGTTCCCCAAGGTTTCGTACGACCTTCGGGGCAAGTGAAGCCTTCGGGCAGATCGTCGATAGACTGGAACACCAATTCGCACGGGATATGACCTTCGTATTTGGAAATAATTTTATCACGAAAGTCTTTCTCAAAATCCTTACGGATTACGAAAACGAGCTTACCAAATCCGGCGTTAATGGCGTCATAAATTGAATAGTCCATAATAGTTTCGCCATTCGGACCCAGTCCGTCCAATTGCTTCAAGCCACCGTAACGGCTGCCCATGCCGGCTGCCAATAAGAATAAAGTTGGTTTCATACTTAGTTATTATTTAAAAAGGTTAGTGTATCCTTGTTTTGATTACGGGGCAAAATTACAAAAAATAAAGTCAAGAAAGGTAGACAATTGGTTCATATTTTAGCTCTATCGTACAAAACCCGCCATTAGAACGGATAACCGATAGCAAAATGCCATGCCATACCATCTTTAAACTTCGGAATATTATAATATCCCTTCTTACCTGTATCATACGGATCATGCAGTGCCACTCCCCAGTCGAAACGGAATACAAGGAAGTCCAGGTCGTAACGCAGACCGGCACCGGTACCCAAAGCAACCTGTTTCGGGAAATTCTTCAACGTCAGCTGTCCATCAGGACGGTCTTTATCCTTACGCATCAACCAGACATTACCTGCATCGAGGAAAATAGCTCCGTGCAGGTCGCCGAGAATACGGAAGCGGTATTCCACGTTTGCTTCCATACGGATATCGCCCACGTGGTTGATATAGGAATACTTTTTCTCTTTATCGGGTGGATAGCCACCGGGCCCGATACTGCGGGCAGAATAGGCACGGATACTGTTGGCGCCACCAATATAGAACTGTTCGGTATAAGGCGCAGTCGTTGCATTTCCGTAGGACCAGATTACTCCTCCTGCAATACGGGAAGCAATCATCTGGTTCTTGTCTATCCTGTAGTGATAGCGGAATTCCGAATTCAGCTTCAGGAATTGTGCGAAAGGTACTCCCAGCAATTTCTTGTCTTCCTTGCTGAAAGACTGTCCGAATGCCTTATAAATCAAAGAGGTCAGATTACCGGCAGATCCGAATGTAGTCTGCCACCAGATGGGATTACGTACATTGCGAAGAGAAGCGTTATCATAGGTGTAGGTATATTCCATCTTGGGAATAAACTGATTACGGAGGCTGATGTAAAGAGCCGGGTTCTGAGCCTGTATTTCTTCAAAAGCCGCAGTCGGATTGCGCAACACATTAAATGTCAGTTGGAAGGGCGTGATACTATGTTTCCGGGTAGGCACAGGCTGAAAGTCATACGTGACGTTTCCACCGAAAGCAAGCAGTTTGTAGTACTTGGCACGGTTCATCTGGTCTATGTAGACACGGAAGGTGGTGGAAGCCGGGAAGTCATATTCCTTGGTACCCATCCGGGGGAAGACGATACGTGGGAAGGTAAGTGCAGAAGATAGGCCCAACTCGTAGCTATTCATCAGCGAGCTGCTGTTCTTACCCGTCTGCCATTCATAAGAACCGTTCACTTTCACATTCCAGGTTTCACCACCACCGAAGACGTTGTTCTTCGTTACGGTGAAGGCGGCACCGGGACCGGTCTGGTTATTGCTCTTCATGGTGACATTAAAGTCCAATTCGGCATCATACGGTTTATCCAACATGGCACGGATATTCACATCCAGCGTATCGGAAACGAGTGCCGTATCGCGGGGTGTGTACTGCATCTCCAGATAACGGAAGATGCCCACACTTGCCAGACGCTCCTGGATACGGGTTTGCCGGTATTGGCTATATAGCTTTTCCGGACGACGGCGCATACCTCCCTTGTCCAGTTCCTGGCGTTTCCGTTGGTAACCTTGGTAGTTCAACCAACGGTGGAGCATATTGGGACGTATCTTCAGTTTATCGTAATAGTGTATCCAGAAAGTCTTGTAGTAAAGACTGTCATTGGGCATTTGTCCTTGCGGACCGTGGAGGTAGAAATTAGTTTTACCTACAAAGAAAGGGCGTTCGGCGTCCTTCGGCATACCGGGAACAGGGATCATGCGCAGACTGACGTGCCCACCGGGAACGAGAGTTGTATCGGCCTGGTAAGTCAGGTAGTCAGGGCGAAAATAATAATACCCCATATTACGCAGCAAACCGCTGATGCGGGTACGCTCACCATCAAGATCAGTAACATTGAACTGTTCACCCGGACTGATCAGGGAGCGCCGGCGGCCAAGGTTGATAATCTGCATCGTCGTACTATTGAATCCCCGATAATATACGGTATCAATGAAGTACGGGTTACGCATATCGACCGTGTATTGCAATTTAGCTTTCAGACTGTCCTTAGGATTAACGAAAGTTTGATAACTTACCGTGCCATTGAAGTACCCATAATCGTGCAGGATATTCGTCGCTACTTTCTGCCGGATGTCCGGATTAACGGAAGATATGAGTACGGGAGTGGCGGCAAAGCGATTGAATATCCACTTACCAAAACCTTTTTTGTACTTCGCAAAACCATTATACACCCACAGTCCGAATGGAAAAGGGATGCGGTATTCGGAGCTACCGAGCAGGGAGTTATTGGGAGCTTTGGCAAGGGCGGCTTCTACTTCTTCCATAGTAGTCTCGCCTACCTTGGTATCAGAGCGGTTCTCTACAATCATCGGCTTCTGACCGGTGTAGAGCACTTCGCCTTCAGGCAGGTGCTTAGTAGTGGAGCAGGCTGCCAGAAGCAGGGTTGCAAGGAGGATGTATACGAGTTTCTTCATTTTGATTCTTTAAATTGCGCTATTGTTATTTCTTTTACACTATTCGCTCACAGGTTCTACTTTCTTCTTTCTCTTGAATATGAACAGCTCACTCAGGCGGTCCATCTTACGGCGAAGCACAAGGCCGACACCTGTCTCGGTTATCTCACCATCGAGCACACTTTCATAGTTTTTGTTGTGGAACACGCGGACATAGCGTGTACCGCTATTGTCCAAACGATATTCCAAAGAAATATTATCGATGAATGATTCCACGTCATTCGTTGCATTAGCGCCACTGGATACTTTTCCACCGATTACAATCTGTATACGATCATTGAAGAAACGCTGAGAGTAGCGGAAACTATAGTCCGTCTGTTTATCACCCGTTTCAGCAGCGGTACGGTCTTCAATGCCAACACTGAGAGAAGCGTTCTTCAGATTTCCGGTCAGCGCATTAATCTGACTTTGCAGCACGCTGTTCAGTGCGGAACCCATAGTTAAGCCACCACCTTTTCCGCTGTTATAAAGATACATACCTGTGGCAAGCATGGTAATGGCTTGCTTGCTTCGTTCATCGGCACTCATTCCTGCCAGTTCGCCCTGTACGGTAGCATCATCGGGAGCACTCAGATTAAAGCTTAAATCAGGGTTCTCCAAACGGTTCTTGATGCTGATGGAAACGTCGAAGTTCACCATGCGCGAACCGCCGTCATCGCCATCGGATACAGAAGCGCGGACACGTTCCGTAGCAGTCAGGTTGAGTGAAGGGTTCATCGGATTACCCGTCCAGTCCACATAACTTCCATTGACAAACTGGAACTCTTTCAACGGGATAACGGGCAGGGCATATTTCATCATACCACCTATCAACGTATAGCGACCGGACAATGTGAGATCTCCTTGCGGAGTATATTGCAGATTCAGGTCACCTCCACCTTCCAGTTCCACACGACTACTGCGGTCGGGGCTAAGATCAGCACGCAAACGTACGGCATCATCGATGTGCACAGACATCAACATATCCATACCGCCGAGCGACATGGTGGGGACCTCAGTTGCCTGCACCGAAGTAGTATCCGTAAAGGAAGTGAACGTGACAAGTTCACCCAAACGGTCTTCTACAGTCAGAGGAGAGTCAGTCAACACATAGGTCACATCTGTGTTACCCAGCAGATTCATGTTTCCACGCATAGTCAGTCCATCCAGCGGACCACGTACAGTGGCATTTAAATCTACAAAGATTTTGCCGTAAATCATACTTTCCTTGGTACGGGGAGCATCAAGCAAAGTGTAGTTCTGTGCACGCAGGTTCAACTTCGCTGTCGGATTTTCCATATTGCGGAAGTCTACGTTCCCGTCTATCGTAAAGGGATTCCGGCTGGTGGTGTATATGGCAAACTTATTAAAGATAAGTTGATTATTCTCTATCTTCAACGGACGATTGTCAAACCAGTAACGTGCACCTGCCTGACGGGCATAGACGGACACACTGTCCAATGAGAGGTCACCGCTCAGTTTAGGCTTCTCCATGGCACCGCTGATATAGAGTCCGCCGTCGATGTCACCGGTAAAGGCAACTACCTGGTCGGGCATGAAAGCATTGGCAAGCGAGAGTGGGAAATGCTCAAAAGTAGTGTTGACTTCAACCGAATCGCGCCCGTTCTTCTGGGTCAAGACGGCATCAGCGGTCATTACCTCCTGATCTCCCGACCGGAAATAGGCATTCAGATAGTGTGTACCTTTATCACCCGGAAGCCAAGTGGCACCCAATCCGATGTTACCTACCGGCTGGCGTTCGTAAGTCAGCTTTTCCACACCGGCCTCAGCGGAAACTTGCAGTGAGGTTGCGGTCTGTATATAGTTGGCTTCTGCCGAGAAAAGTCCCGTGATGCGGGGCATATATGGCAGAATACCGCTCAGTTTATCCAGGCGGAAACGTATGAGTTCCAAATTGATATTCTGCAAGGAAACGGTGTCGGAACGGTCGGACTGCATGCGGAAGCAAAGTCCATCGTCGCTGTCCATATCCACATTGGCATAAACGCGCATATTCTTATGCAAGTAAATCCAGTCGCTGTTATCAACAAAGCGGAACTTCTGGAAAGCAATAATAGGCTCGGCAGGTGTCAAACGGAAGGCAATACCATTACCCCTACCCCGGCCCTCTATCAAAGGACGGGCATTGATACCCAGATCGAGTCCGGTATCTCCCTTCGCATCCACATAATTCAAGGTCAGTTCGGCATCTTCATTACGGATTTCACCCGTCAGTGTACTGCGGAAGACAAACTGCGGGTTCTTTGGACCATTAATGACACCACCCTGCAACTTCATGCGTGCAGTATCTTGGCTGATAGCGAAGAAAATAGTATCCAGTTGCAGGGAGTCCATACGCAAACCATGTATAGCAGTACGCCCATTGATACCTCGTCGGGGGGTAGTGCCGAAACGCAACACAAAATCATCAAAAGAAATATCCTTAGTTGCCAGGAAATAACTGACAGGGTTCTGTTTACCGGCTTTCAGTTGCATACCGGCTGAAGGCAGTGCTTTCCGTAATTCTGCATGATCGAGTTGCTTCAATTCTATCTGCTTGGTAAGAAGCGTAGAAAAGGCAGTACCTTGTTCCAGCAATTTCTTCAGTGTGCTGCGGGCACGGAACTGAAAGTCGAGGTCTCCTGCATCCATGCTCATCTTGATAGAGTCATGGCGTGCTTCGGCACCGAGAGTGAAAGCAAAAGGATGCTTCAACGGCTTGGGAGAAATTCCTAACTCATGTAAACCGACATTCTCCACATTCATAGCCACCTTGCCATCCAGGTATTTACGATCAAGGCGCATATCGGCATCCGCCTGCATTTTCAGCAGGGCATTGTCGCTCGTCATGTGTACAGTGGCTAGAGCGGATTTCAATCCGGCTGTCAGGTCAATACCGGAAATATTCCAGTGTCCGTATTGTAATTCGCCGAGAGAAGCTTGTACAGCAGCCACGGTACGGTGGTTGGCGGGATCGAATCCTTTTCCTTTAGCGGCAACCTTAGCCGAAAGGGTATAGATAGAATCTTTAGGTAAGAAGTGGTGTACTTGCAAGGCGTCCACATGAAGGTCTGCCTGATAAGCTTCAGTGGCAGTGTTATAGTGCGCCAACAAGTTCAATAACCCTTCACGTTCTTTCAACTTAAGCGTAGCATCATACTTAGGTCCATCCATGCCAAGACGTGCTGCCAAATGCATACTGTCCGGCACTACTATGGAGCCATCCGGGGTAACGCCTGTCAGTCCGGTAAGGAAATTCAGATTTTGTGTCCGGATATCGAAGTCAATGCTTCCGTTGCGCGTCAGACTGTCGGTAAGATTCCAAATTTCACCACCACCATTCAAGGTAAAAGCACCCGGCAGATCGATGTTGAAGCGGGAAATCTGCATCTGCTTAAAGTTACCTTCCGTACCGGCACGGATAGTAAGGGGACGGAAAGGATATGCATCCTTGAATGTATCAGGTAAATCACCTGCAAAGAGCATCACATCCTGCTTGCCGATGCGGGCATTGAAACGAGCGGAGAGTCGTCCGGAAGTAGGAATTTCCACCAGTTCCCAATAAGTCTGGGCAGTGAAATCCATTTCACTGTGTGGGGTAAGTAATTTTAAGGAAGGCACCTGAATGACTGTGGAATCAGCATATACCCTTCCCGTCAGTGAAGTGACGCTCAAACCGGAACGCTCGTTCATGGAGAATTCCCGGATAACGGCATTGATATTCCGTCCATGATAAAGCACGGAGTCCACCCCAATACGAATATCCCGCAAGGCAATGTGCGAAGCATCAAATCCGGGAGCAGGTTTCACACCGGTGCTATCAGTAGCCGCAAGACTACCGGTATCTATCAGGCTATTAATGGCACTGAGCAACTGGCTGCCCGTGTCATAGTTCACCGTAGTACTGCTCAATTCAAATTTCTTCAGACCGTACATCTGTCCGCCCAAGTCAGCAACCGCATCATCTACCTCTGCATCACCCAGACGGGCAGCAAGACGCATGGAATCCAACGGCATTTGCAAATCAACGGAAACGTTTTTCAGTGCCAACTTGTGCAAGGCTACTTTCCAATTAAGGGCGGTAGTCGCAGTGTCCGGTTCGGCAGTGGTAGTATCATTCATCACAACGAGCATATGAGTATCACTCAATTCCACACGATTGATGACGGCATCCTCTTTCTTCAGGTCTATGCCATGGCTTTCAAGGAAGAAACGTCCCAATACGCCACGTATGCGGATCCCCTCTATCAGATCGGCAGAGTTCAGGAAAACTCCGTTCACGGTTACCTCATCCACTTCTACTTGTCCACGTATCAACGGCCATGCCTGCACGCGCACGTTCAGGCTTTCCAAGGTCAGCAAAGTATCAGGAGTTTGTTTCACGGCAAGAGAGTCACCGGGAGCTGAGGATATTTGTTTATCTGCCTGTATAGGCTGAATGACCTGCACACCACGTACCAAAAGGTTCAGCGGAAAGCGGAGGTCAATGCGTTCAACAGATATATCCATACCCGTTGCCTCGGATGCGATGGCAGTAGCTTGCTTCCGTATCAGGTTCTGTACGGGAGGGATATAAAGCAATACCATCAATATTGCAAATAATATGATAGGGGTAAGTAGTATCCACACTACCCATTTTAACCATTTTCTTCTCATTAGGACGTCAATCGATAGTCAGTGTTTAAATCGTTACAAAGTAAACAAATTCCAACGACATTTGGTTGATGCAGAAGACAAAAAGGCTATTTATTCCACTATCCGGCACTTTATACCGCGAGGGGCGTTGCCAATATTCAACGCCCGTCTGAAAATTACTTCACTTTCTCACGTACCAACTAACGAAAGTCAGACAGTGTCATACCGTACATATGGGTGAAGGTTTTCAGGCATGATCAAGGGCATGTTCAAGATCATGAAAGAGACACTACTCACAAAATTTCCCTTTGCACATATTTTTCAATATTTATCCTTGCTGTTTATCAATAAATCCCCTACCTTTGCTTCCATCAAATAGATATGCCAAGTATGTTCCGGCAATCAACAAACAGGCTCACGGTGTGGCTATTCGCCCTCTGCCTCCTCTTTCCTTTCAGCAAATTGTCTTCTGCATGGCGTAATACAGCCACGCAGGATAAGGCTTTTTCAATTTCAGCTGTATCAAAAGCATCTTCTGACAGCATAATGCCTGAACGCCTTACGTTTCCCGATTCCGTGGCACTTGCAGCACCCGAAGCTGCCGGAAGGAGCGTTTCTTCTCTTGTAGCTTACTTGAAACAGCATCTCAGCACAGACGACCAACTGGCACGCGCCATCTACACCTGGGTTTCAAGAAATATTAAATACAATGTGTACATAACCTATACTTCTCGCAACGAGGAAGCGGATGAGACGAAAGAAATACAAAAAATATTATCCGAACGCAAAGGTATTTGCCAGGATTATGCGTTACTTTTTAAAGCACTGGTGAAGGAAGCGGGAATGGATGCTTATGTTATTGATGGCTATAACTGCAGGGACGGTGCCTTACTGCCCGACCCACATGAATGGTGCGCAGCCAAAGTAAGTGGGAAATGGTATATGTTTGACCCTACATGGGGCGCCGGATTTGTGGAAAACTACCAGTTCATTCCTTCCCCGAATCATCGTTTCTGCAAGCTGTTACCGGATACATTACTGAAAACACACATGCCTTTCGATCCGATGTTCCAGTTCCGCGAACGTCCACTGAGCTATGAAGAGTTTGATACAGGAGTTGTAGATGAACAACGCTCAGTACCGGTGTTCTATTGGGCGGATACATTGGCGCTATATGCACGGCAGGATACACTGGAAAGGCTGGTAAGTGTCAGACAGCGTATGTTATCGAACGGACGAAGTAATGATTTGGTTTATTATATGCTGGAACTTACGAGTAACAACATCCGCATCGCCGGCTACCAGAAGATTCTGAATGCTTACAATATGGCAATGGATTTACAGGGAAAAGCTACGGACGCCATCAATGAATTCGTCCGTTACCGGAATAAGGCATTTGAGCCCCTGAAACCGGATGCAGAAATTCAGGCGATGGTAGATGTCCCTGAGGAATTGATAAACCGGGCAGATAGTGCGATCAATAGCATCCGCACCGCACCGGAAAGATATAGGGAACCTATCCTGAAATTACGGGATCAGATAATGGAAGTGGCAACAACCGTATATAAACATAAACTTTTTCTGAGGCAGTACTTTAAGCTACCGGCCAAGCAGAGGAAAGGGATGTTTAAGCAGACGAAATAAAAAGGAAGGCTTGTTCAAGTATATCTTCTATCAGGTTTAGAGCAGCAAGCGATTTCTCTTTTATTTTTTCATCAAAAGGTACTCCACGTGAGGCTTCAAGCTCTTTCAATAAAGTAACAAGATCATTGGCTCCCAACAGAGTAAACAAAGGAAGCATCTTATGGCCCATAGCGGCAATGCCATCTGTGTCTTCTGTTTCCAATGCCTGTCGCAAGCGGTCAACATTCAGGCGTGTTTCTGTGACGAAACTTTCCAGTATGGATTTTGCCGCATCCGGATCATCACCGGAAAAAGCGGTAAGGGCGGAAAAATTCAAGGTAGAAGAAGGGGTGGCATCAACAGTAGCAATATCTGCTTGCAGCACACCAATCTCTGCAAGCAATTCATTCACCGTAAACGGCTTATGCAGACTTCCGGCAAAACCATGTTGCAGAAACTCCTCACGCTTCATATCACTACGGGCGGTAACGGCAATCACCGGAATTGTCTTGGCTTGCGGGATATTCGAAGCACGCAGCAGCCTCAGCAAATCGAAACCATTCATGGCAGGCATTTGCACATCGGTCAGCAGCACATCGAAAGTATCAGTACGGAGGGCTTCCAAAAGTTCATCCAGTTGCAGGCAGGTTACGGAAGTAATACCACTCTGTGCAAGCATGGCGGCAGTGAGAGTAAGCTGAATGCGGTCATCATCAATCAAGAGAATATGTAATGCGGGTATCTGAGTTTGTGAGTCCTCACTTGGTTGTTCATTCAAGGCGGAAGTGTCATTATCCAATGCCACCGGATACAGAGGTACCCGTAACGTGAATGTGCTCCCCTTTCCGAGTACGCTATCCACCTCAATACGTCCCTCCAGCAGTTGCACCAGCATACGAACAATGGACAGTCCCAGTCCGAATCCCTCCTCTCCCTGTGCTCCGGGCAGACGGGTGAATTCCTGGAAAATACGCTCACGGTCACCAGGATCCATCCCCTTTCCCGTATCGATAACAGAGAGTTTCAAATGGTTACCGGGAAAAACGGAATCGCCTTTCGGCACAAAAGAGGCGGTCAGGGTAATGCCGCCCTCTGAAGTAAACTTCACTGCATTAGAGAGCAGGTTATTGACAATCTGGCGTAAGCGCAATGGATCACTGATAAAAGCTCCTTTCAGTTCCGGATCTATCTCACACTTCAAAGACAATCCTTTGGCAGAAGTCAGTGGTTCGAAACTGACATAGATTTCTTCCAGCAAGCGTGCGGGATGGAAAGTAACACGATTTATCTCAGCTTTATTCAAGTCGAGGCGATGGAAGTCGAGCAAGTCGGTAACGAGCTTCAGCAGGTGTTCCGAAGAAGTTTTCATGTTGTCGAGATAGAAGCGTTGCCTTCCGTCAACGGTGAGCCGGGAGAGCAAGTCAGCATATCCCATAATGGAACCCAAGGGAGCCTTGAAATCGTGGGTAATGGCAAGCATCAACTTTTCGCGGGAGGCAAGCAACTCTTCGGCAAAACGATTGGCTTCTTCCAATTGACGCCGATAACGGTTACTACGGGTGACATCCCGCCAGATCATGACAAGAAAGATAACGGACAGCACAACAGCCCCGGCAGCAATACCCGAAATAATCGTTGCAGAACGATGCCGAACAGCTTTCTGATACTCAGCCTCTTCGCGGGCACGCATCAGGGTTTCCTGTTCATATCCTTTCAAAAGACTGTCGATACGAGCACTCAGTGCATGATCAAGACGTTGCAAAGTTCGCTTACGACGCTGCATCACACTATTGGTAGCCCTCTTCTGTTGGGCAACAGTGCGCAGCTTCGCGTGCAGGGAATCAACCGGATTATAAGCATCGAGTACAGTATCCGTAGCAACTTCAAGGGTTGTTTGCACCTGAACAGCTGAATCTTTGCGTGGTGGGACGAAGACTTCTCCCAAACGGCGGAAGAAACTTTTCTTCTTGGGTTGTGTCACAACCGTATCGCGACGGGCAATAACCCGGCGTTGTACACGTTGTTGGGTGATAATAGTATCCTGTTCGGCAATAATCTGTTCCACTTCACGGGCTGAAATCATGCTGTCATTGGCTTCGCTCAGTGTACGCAGCAGGCGGACGGTATTAGCATCCTTCTCTCTCAAAAGCCCTATCAGACTGTCCGTACACAGACTAACACGGTTAGAGCAACTCATAAGATTCTCCATTTCCCGGTGCACGAAGAACAGGGAATAAAGCAAGACTGCCAGCAGGACAGCATAACCGGCAGCTATCTTCTTCTTGGAGACATTATTCATTTATCTTTCGTTTTATAGCGGAAACGCAACCAGAGCATAATACCCGCACTAGTCAGTCCGAACGGGAAGGCCATCCATACACCGACCGTACCGCAGCCCAGCACGAAACCGCATAAGTATCCTACAGGCAAAGATATAACAAAATAAGAAATAAATGCAATGAACATCATCGGTTTTACGTCGGCAATACCACGCAGGGCATTGGCAAAGCTGATTTGCAGTCCGTCACCAAACTGATAAACCAGGAATGGAAGGAACAAAGAAGATACCATGGCAGAAACCTCCACGCTATCCGTAAACCAGCCCCCGACCTGATTGCGCAACAGAAACACGATACTCAGAAGCACCACCGCCATTGCCAAGATGAGATGATAGCCGGCATATGCCGAACGGCGGACATTCACCATATCGTTCTGCCCCTTGAAGTTACTGACGCGAACGGCAATCGCCGCCCCCATCCCATAAAACATCATAAAGGTGAACTGAGAAATAGTGAGCATAATCTGATGTGAAGCCAAAGCAATAGTTCCCAGCCAACCGACCATAATCGTGCTGAGACTGAATGAAGCCGTCTCCATGCCCATCTGCAAACCGACAGGCCACCCAAGTCCATTCAATTTCCTGAACATCTGTTTCGACCATCCCAAGCGGAAGAACCCTACTTTATATCTCAGGAACCTCCGACTACGAAAAACAATCAATGCAAAAGCAATAACCATGACGATGCGTGAGAACAGGGTACTGATACCCGCACCGAGCAATCCCCATTCCGGGAAACCGAACTTTCCGTAAATCAGCACATAATTGCCGACAATATTCAGCGCATTTCCACCAAGAAGCACCCACATAGCAGTCTGCGTTTGAGTAATGCCATCCGTAAATTGCTTAAAGCCATTGAACAGCATGACAAATACCAGGGATGCAAGTAGAACCAGAAAATAAGGTTTTATCAAGGGAATCAGTTCCTCGGGTTGTCCCATGTATTCCACACAGAAATAGACGACAGTCATAATAAGTGTCAGTAACAGCGCTACCAACACATTGGCAAGCAGACTTGAGCGCAAAGCTTGTCCGGCCTCCATGAAACGACGGTTTCCGTAGAACTCACCCACTACAGGCGTCAGTCCATAAGAGAAACCGGTACTGAAAATAATGCAAAGTGTAAAAAGATTGTTGGTGAAAGAAGCGGCAGCCAACTCGGCCGTGCTATGATGTCCCACCATCAAGGTATCGGCAAATCCAAGAACAATGACTCCCATTTGACCGATAACGATGGGAAGTCCTAAGTAAAAGAGGGCTTTATAATGCCCCTTGTATGTAGCAATTAATCTGTTCATTTATCTTTCTCATAATATAATACCACCGAGTTTTCCTCACGAAAAGTCTCTTGTGCAACTGTCTTCAGACGTTCTGCCGTCACTGCGCGATACCGTTCTACCTCACGGTCTATATCCTCCGCTTGCCCGGTCAGTTCGAACCATGCCAGATTTGTAGCTACATTCAGGTAATTGATATTCCCGAATATCTGGGTGGATTCAAACTTATTCTTTACTTTCTCCAATTCCTGTTCTTCTATCGCCACTTGCTGCAACTCCTGCAACTCTTTACGTACAGCGGCCTCAGCCTGTTCCAGTGAGACTCCGGCTGACGGTTTTCCACTGATATGCAGCAATCCCGCATCACGCGTTCCCGAAATATAAGCATCTATACCGGAGAACAATTTCTGTTCCTGCACCAACCGACGGTTCAAGCGACTGGAGCGTCCGTTACTAAGGATATCTGAAAGAATATCAAAAGCATAGTAATCAGGATGCTCGCGACTACACATATGAAAAGCCATAAACAGCGCATCCAAGGGAACAGGACGTTTCACTACCTGTCTGCGTTCCTGCGTCTGTACGGGTTCCTGCGGCAATTGTCGCACAGGCACATTCCTGTGGGGAATCGGGCCGAACCATTTTTCTGTCAATCGAACAGCTTCTTCCCATGATATATTTCCGGTAACGGCAAGCACGGCATTATTAGGTGCATAAAAGCGGTAAAAGAATGATTTCACTTCCTCCAGTGTAGCTTGTTCGATGTGCGATAAATCCTTCCCGATGGTAGGCCAGCGGTATGGATGCACCTCATAAGCCAACGGACGGATAAGATGTCCCACATCTCCGTAAGGCTGGTTCAGACAACGCTGTTTGAACTCCTCCATGACCACACCGCGCTGCACTTCAAGGCTTTGTTCACTGAATGCCAGTTCCAACATACGGTCGGACTCCAGCCAGAAGCCAATCTCTACATTCGACTTGGGGACGGTGAGGTAATAGTTCGTAATGTCATTGTTCGTCCAAGCATTGTTTTCGCCACCTGCCGACTGCAAAGGAGCATCATAGTCGGGTATATTCACAGAACCGCCAAACATCAGATGTTCAAACAGATGGGCAAAGCCGGTATGTTCGGGATCTTCGTCCCGGGCACCTACATCATAGACGATGTTCAGTGCTACCATCTGAGTACTGAGATCCTGATAATGCACCAGTCGCAGACCATTAGGGAGAATATGTTTATTGATTTTCATAAAATAGAGATTGTAACTTATCGGAGAAAGGAATTTCTTTCTGTAGGGTTATGAATTAATTCACCACAGAGTAACACAGAGTTTCACAGAGTTTAATCAATTTGAAATCAAAAGAATAGAACTCCGTGAAACTCTGTGTTACTCTGTGGTGAAAACTTATTTCTATACCGTTACGAATGCACAAAAGATGACCAAGAGAAGTATAGTAGTAGGCGAAAAAAACAACTAAGTAACACTTAAAAAATAACTTGGTAATGTTTCTGGAGAAAATCTCCCTAACGGAAGAAGCCTCCCACCACATAAAGAGGCACGTTCACCATCCAGCTTTAAGTGGCAAAAGGAGGAGAAGTTTCGCTTATTTAACGTCCGCACCACGAAGCATCCCCTTATCCATCACAGACACATTCCTTACCTTTCCCCCGCAAAAAGCTTGCATATCTACTGAAGCATGGCTACCTTTGCCGTTCAAGATGGCATCTTGTGCAGTATAAGATACCATCTTAAACAACACAAGATGCCATCTTACGCAGCAAAGCAAAGGGAACTACAGTTCATAGGGAAATGAGTTTCAGGCATTAAGGTACTATGCTACTGACATTGAAAAGCATAGATATCAACAACAACATCAATCAACAGGAACAAGGATATGGGAATGATTTATTTAGTAAGGAAGAAACTCTTCCGCTCCAAGGAAGGAATGAAGCAACTGTACTACGCTGTGCAACGTACCCTGCAACCGCGCGGCGGAGTAACTACCGAAAAGTTGGCGCAACGCATGGCCCGTCGCAAAGGCATGGGTGAGGGCGACGTGCAAAGCGTACTGGTGGACCTACCCAAATATATCGAAGAAGCACTCAGCGAGGGAGAGTCCGTCACTATCAGAGGACTTGGCTCCTTCAACCTCGCCATAACAAGCGAGGGATTCGAACATCCCGATGACGTAATGCCGGGCAAGGTGCGGGTTTCACGCATCTACTTCAAACCAGATCGCATGTTAACAGGAAGGCTACGCCAGAACATGGATTTCTTCCGTTACCCGCTAAGCAAGTACTTCCCCCACGAAATGCTACGTCCCGAAACGCTGGAGCGCGAACGGGTACAGACTCCAAATAAGCCGGAAGACGAAACAAAGGATATTGATACGGTAACAGGCTGAAAGCACTGAAAGCCGTCCCCGACCGGAGATTTCAGTCTAAACGCCTTACACACAACGGCCTAAAGCCGCTGAAAGAGATGAAAGTGCAGAACGCATGATTATTTGCACAAACCACGTCCCAAATGCGGACAGGCACTTAAAACAAATCTTAATCTTCTGCAAGCGAGACAAAAAAGATATTTCATTTCAAGATAATTACGTATATTTGCAAGCTGAACAAGAGAACGAAAAGTGCCGGAACAGGTCGAAATGAAATAAAACGGCTTTGAGTTATTAACAAAAAAGGCGACTTATCAACAGATTTTGCAATCTTTCTCTTTTTTAGTAGGCGCAATACGGAATTATCACTTATTTCGCTGCCAATAAACACTAAGATTATGGGAAAAATTATTGCTTTGGCAAATCAAAAAGGTGGTGTAGGAAAAACAACGACTACGATTAACCTCGCAGCCTCACTCGCCACCCTGGAAAAGAAAGTGCTCGTTGTGGACGCAGACCCGCAGGCAAACGCCTCTTCCGGTTTGGGTGTCGACATCAAGCAGTCGGAATGCACTATTTACGAATGCATTATCGACCGGGCTGATGTCCGCGAAGCGATTCATGACACCGAGATTGATACACTGAAAGTGATATCCTCACACATAAACTTGGTGGGCGCCGAGATAGAGATGCTCAATCTGAAAAACAGGGAAAAGATATTGAAAGAAGTACTTGCCCCGCTGAAGGAAGAGTTTGATTATATCTTGATAGACTGCTCGCCCTCACTGGGACTGATTACCATCAACGCACTGACCGCAGCCGACTCTGTGATTATCCCCGTACAAGCGGAATACTTTGCATTGGAAGGCATCAGTAAATTGCTGAATACAATCAAAATTATCAAGTCGAAACTGAACCCGGCACTCGAAATCGAAGGTTTCCTGCTGACGATGTACGACTCGCGCCTGCGCCAGGCCAACCAGATTTACGATG
>OGIK01001484.1_pt1 | contig 20573 bp, 10 predicted proteins | sample 1571781 | NCBI WGS metagenome assembly OGIK01 (sample SAMEA2581956, study PRJEB24529) | metagenome | biome: Human gut stool | place: China | collected 2011
GGCTGTGCGGGTTCAAGTCCCGCTTCGAGTACTGATTAAAGCTCCATAAATCAATGATTTATGGAGCTTTTTGTTTTCCTCATTTTCTAAAGAAGAACTTTCGGATCAACGTAAAAACTTTCCTTTAGCATTAAATTAAGTCACATTTCCTACGAATTATGCGGTTCGTGTAAACCAAGAGTTAAACTGGAAAATGTATGAAAGCTACTATTAATGTGTTGTGTTACAAGTCAAAAACTCAATAGTACTTTTATATGAGATCCTAGGAGTAGGTGAGGTTATAGTGCATAAGTTTTAGTACTTCTTTAATTTATTGACTTAAAACAATGAAAACTTAATTCCCTTCCACACTTCTACACTTCCTTATTCATCGGCCTTAGCGGGTGGAAGGGTATAGTGAGAAAAATGAAGGATGCTATTCTTTCAGTTTTATTTTCACGATGCAAATGAGTTGTTTGCCTCTATAATATTAAATTATACTCTTTCAATATTGATTTATCACCTTGCTATATGGACGGAAGGCTTATTAATTAAGGTACTTATGTAATACTTGTATCCTACAAATAAATCACTTGTGTTACAGATATGAAATACTTGTATGGTATACATTAAACATTTGTGTGGTATGTGTTCAATGTTGTACTTTCTTTTTTCGTCAAAAAAGAGATTGGAAATCTTAAACATCTTTCTGCAAAGGGGTTATATTTGCAATATAATATACATCATCATCTATGTACTTAAAGAAAATTATGGCTGCAACCTTCGCTGCAACTGCGCTTGCCGGGCAGGCACAGGAGAAAACTTTTAGCATTATTCCCGAACCGGTGGAGATAACTGTAACCGGACAGGGAGAGTATTTGATTCAACGTAATACGGTCATTCGTATGTCAGAACCAACGTTGGCACCTTCGGCTACCTATCTGGCTGATTATATGGAGCGCTATCTCGGTATCCCCTTGCAAGTGGAGCTCCCAAAATCTGGTAAATCCCGAAAGAAACTTTCGTCTGCTGTAGAAACAATACTTTCGAAGCCGGGTGACCAACCTTGTATCATTCTGAAAAATCAAAAGAATGGAGAAATTCCAGGAGGTTATCAGTTGGAGATTACCCCTGTAGGTGGTGTACGTATTGAAGGAAATGATGAGGCGGGCGTCTTCTATGGTGTTCAGACGCTTATACAATTATTGCCCACCCGTGCGGGTGTGTTGCCTATCCTTCCGACTCTGAAAATTATCGATTATCCGCGTTTCCCTTATCGTGGTATGCATTTGGATGTGGTACGTCATTTCTTTCCCGTAGATTTCATCAAAAAGTATATTGATTACCTTGCGCTTCATAAACTCAACTATTTTCATTGGCATCTGACAGATGATCAGGCTTGGCGTGTTGAGATGAAATGCCGCCCGGAACTGACGGAGAAAGGTTCTATCCGCGAGGGAGAGATTTTCGGACTTTATCCTGGAAAGTATCAACCGTTACCTTACGGCGGTTATTATACCCATGAAGATGTACACGAAATTGTACGTTATGCTGCTGAACGTCATATCACAGTGATTCCTGAGATAGATATCCCCGGGCATTGTATGGCAGTACTTGCCACTTATCCACAGTTCAGTACTACGCCGAATGAACCTAAAAAGGCAGCATTGACGTGGGGGATTTTCAATAAATTCAATAATGTACTGGCACCAAAACCTGAAGTCTTTGACTTCCTGAAAGATGTGTTTTCTGAATTATGCGACCTCTTTCCCGGTCAATATATTCATGTGGGTGGCGACGAGTGTGCCAAGCGCTGGTGGCAGGAATCCGAAGAGACGCAACAGTTTATGCGTGAACATGAGTTGAAAGACGAAAAGGCATTGCAAAGCTATTTCATCCATTATGTGCAGAAGGTGGTAAACGCGAAAGGTAAAACGTTGATTGGTTGGGATGAGATCCTTGAAGGAGGTATTTCTGAAGATTGTATTGTAATGAACTGGCGTCGGCCTGAATTTGGAAAAAAGGCAGTGCGGACCAATCATCGTACTATATTTACCTGTTCTGCCTGGTCGTATTTCAATCTGAAGGAAAGTCGTATCCAGTCGGAAATAGGTCCTCGTGGCCCGTTGTCATTGGAGAAGGTCTATGAATTTCAGATTGTGCCCGATTCGTTGACTACGGAGCAACAAGAACTTGTATGGGGTGCACAAGGGTGCCTTTGGACGGAATATATTCCTACAACCTGGAAGGCTGAGTTTGCCATCTTCCCGCGGATGTCGGCACTGGCTGAGAATGTATGGTCGCCGTTAGAGAAGAAAGACTGGATAAACTTTACCCGTAAAGTAGAAATGCAATTTGAACGCTATGAACTTTGGGGAGCCCGGTATTCGGAGGCATTCTTTCGTACACAGGATATAGAGCGGGAAAGGTAGCTGAAGAAGATGCGGATTTATAACTTTGATTAAAAATAGTTATTATCCGAATGCAGTACTTTCGATTTTTGAGTATTTATAAGGAAAAGACGCTATACAAATCATTATGAGATACTTGCTTTCTTTCTTTGTCGGGGTGTTATTAAGCGCCTCTTTATACGCTCAAAGTGCAGGTGATAAAAGATCATCATTTTCCGTTCATGCCGGACCGTCATGGTACCTGGGGCGCTTTGTAGGAATTACTGATAGGGCAGATACCTATCGCAGTGACTTACGAAAAGGTGTAGCCTGGGATGTCAACTACCTTGGACAGATTACGGGTAGGGAACTGAAGTTCGGGCTGGGATTTCTGTATCAGGGAAGTGCGTATAAGAACACACATGATACTGGGGCAGATAAGATATATATGCATTATATGGCTCCTCAGGTAGCCTTGACTATGGTGCAAAAGCATTATCAACTTCAATTCTCCGGTGGAATCGGATATCAACTTTATCGTGATAAGAGTACAGTATATGATAAACCTCGAAAAGTTACCATGAGTAAGTTTGCAGGTAACTTGTCTCTCTCGGGTGAGTATTTTCTGTCAAGTCATTGGGGAGCTTCTGCCAGGGTGAACTGGCTGGCATCCAGTTCCGAGTCTTATTCGGTGAAGTATCATAATGTGGAGTGGGATGTGGAGAGTCCGAGAGCCGGTAGCGGTTATTTCGGACAGTTATCCTTACTTTTCGGTTTAAACTATCATTTTTAGGCGTTATGAAAAAACTGTTATTTCTATTCCTGTTGGTTTGTTGTTGTGCTTGTGATGAAGACAAAACTGTTGATCCGACACTGATGCCGGAGGCTACGACTACGGGTGCAAATACGTTAGGCTGTCTGATTGATGGCTGGGTATATGCCAGTGGACGGTATGGGACACCCACTGTTCGTTTTTCTGACGATGAAGAGAATCATTATGTTGAGATTGATGCCGCAGTCGGTGTCTTCAGTAGTTTGCATTTGGTACTTGTGAATCCTCGTCAGGGTACTACTTGTACTTATACAGATGCCGTTCTTGATGAAGGAGATTTAGGCGATGGCGAAGCTTATATTACCCGTATGGATGGAACCATTATTAGCGGTACATTCAGTGGTGGAAGTATCAAGGAAGGACGTTTTGATATAAAATATCGTGAGAAGCCCGAAGGAGGTGAAGCGGTATATTAAGATGAATAAAAAAACGCCCCTTCGGAAATAGAAGGGGCGATATCTTTTCACTTCGTTTTCTCAGCTATATTGCTATTTTGCTTCTTGATTCTCAGTTTCCCCCATTCTTTTTCTCCTTGTTCCTTCAGTTTGGCTGTGAAAGCTGCTGCTTTCTCGGCTACGGCTTTTTCTTCTTCAGGACTTGCATAAGCGTGTTTGTAACCTTTTACAACATTCCACTCTCCACGGGTAAAGTCAGGAAATGCTACGGCGGCACAGTTGTTATCCATAGAGAGTGTTCCGAGTTCGGCAAGACAACACCACTCTGCTAGATCGTATACATCCATATCCAATGGCAAACCATTTTGTAAGCAATAAACTAGACGGCAGTCCATAATGAAATCCATGCCACCATGTCCCCCTACTTCCTTAGCCATTTCACCATATTTCTTCAATATCGGATGCTGGTACTTGGCTACAAGAGTCTCCATCTCACTCTTAGGCAAGAAACTATGTGAATTTAAATCATCAATCTTGGGCTGTACTCCGGAAGCTGTCAACTGTTTAGCATCAAGAGCATAACCGCTGATCGGATATTTATTGGCAAAGCCTTTAGTACCCGTAAGTTGATACAAGCGATTGTAAGGTTGCGGAGTCATTACATTATGTTGGATTTCTATAACTTTACCGTTTTCGGTACGAATCAGAGTGGTAGTATGGTCGCCATTGCGGAAGTTATTACAAATGGAATCTGCTCTTTCTTCTACCAGTGCTTTACCTATGGCTGACTTGGTATCCATAGCCACTAGTGTCTTCATGCGATCTCCACGGTGAATGTCGAGTGCTTGTGCTACTGGACCCAGACCGTGAGTGGCATATACATCCCCGCGATGTCTCATATTGTAGTCCAAGCGCCAACCCAGCTTGTCATTCTCACCGTTCTTCCAATAATGATTCCAAAATGGACTTAGGTTGTGAATGTAGGCACCTTGTGCGCGAATTACTTCACCGAATACCCCTTGCTGTGCCATGTTCAGCGTGTTCATTTCAAACCAGTCATAACAGCAGTTTTCTAGAATCATGCAGTGCTTACGATACTTTTCGCTCATATTAATCAAGTCCCAACATTGCTGGAGATTCATTGCTGAAGGTACTTCGATCGCTACATGTTTGCCATTTTCCAAAGCGTATTTGGCTACGGGAAAGTGATGTAGCCAATCGGCAGCGATATAAACCAAGTCTATATCGTCTCGTTTACAAAGTTCTTCGTACCCTTTCTCTCCCGAATAGATGGCAGCTTTGGGCATGGATGCTTTCTTTAGGTATTTCTGACATCTCTCTGCGCGCGACTGCTCATAATCACAAAGTGCCACGACTTGTGTACCCGGTATATGCGTGAAACGTTCCACCGCACCGGGACCGCGCATGCCCAGTCCTACGAATCCTACGCGTACTACTTCCATCTTCGGGACAGTCAGTCCCAACACGCTTTTTTGGCCGGCGGGACGCTCGGGAGTTTCTATTACGATGGTCCCGTTTTCCCACTGCCAATTAGTGCCGTACTCATTGGTTTGCCGGGGAGTTTGTGTCGAGCATGCACACATCACGATGCAAAGTCCCAACAGCAAGGTCTTAAAAGTCTTCATACTTCAATCCTAATTTAATGTTATCAGTAATAATAATAATTTCTTTCTTTATGGAATTACCAACTACCATGCTCTTTCTTATGCTCCAGGAAATCAGCCTCCCGGTTGCACTCTCCGTTATAATTCCATTCTATTTCGTCTGTATATTCTTTTCCTTGATGGAGAAGGGATGCTTTCAGTACATTCTTGCCATCGTCCAGCACTACCTTGTCGAATATATAATGTACATCAGTATAACCTTTCCGCACTCCGGTCAATTCTTTCCCGTTCAGATACACCTTGGGGGTACCGATATTGGAATACACTGTAATGGAAGTCTCTTTTTTCTCGCGCACTGCATTCCGGCGCTGTGTCAGGTAAAGAACCGGTTCCTTGCTCCAGTTCGCCTTATACCAGAAATAAGAATCTTTCTTGATTCTACGATCGAAAGTCATCATGCCTTTCATGTTGCGGGCGTCTACACTGCCTCTTTTTGATGTTGGCACTGCAAAGTCGAACATATTCCACAGGTAAGAAGCGATGATGTAAGGATGTTGGGCAATGATGCTCCATTGGTATTCGTGGGTTTTAGTTTGAAATGTTTCCGGATAGAAAGGGCTTGTCCAATTCAGTGCATCGCCCAATATTTCCGTCTGATGTTCTATATTGGCGTCTGCACCATATTCTGTCAGCATCAGGCGTTGCCAAGGATATTCTTTTTCCATTTTCTCTATCCATGGCTTGATGTCTTGTATCTTCCGTTCGTACCAACCGAAATAACGGTTCATGCCCTGTATATCCGCATTTTGGTTGACGGGGTGATCGGCATGACCGTAACCATTTACCGCAACCGTGTAGCGGTCTGGATCCTCCAGTTTGCAGAGGTCGTGAATGGATTGGGTAAGTGCGGCGGTATAACCATGCGGATGATACACTTCATTATGGATTCCCCATACATAGATGGAGGGATGATTAAAGCTTTGACGGATAAGTTCGCGCATCTGTTGGTGGGCATTGTCCCACTCTTGGCCGCTGACTCGGTTCACGAAGGGGATCTCTGCCCAGATTACCAATCCCAGCGTGTCGCAGCGTGAATAGATGTAGTCAGACTGCTGGTAATGTGCAAAGCGGACGGTGGTTGCACCGATATCCATAATTTGTGCCAAGTCGAAGTCGTGCTCTTTATTGGTGAGGGCGCTACCCAGTCCCCACCAGTCTTGATGGCGAGTTACCCCCAGCATGGGGTACTTCTTTCCATTGAGGAAGAATCCTTTGCCTGCTACGATTTCATACTTGCGAATCCCCAGGGGCTGAATAACTTCGTCTATCACGCGTCCATTCTGCATGAGACGTGAAACGACTTTATACAGATATGGGTCTTCACGTCCTTGCCATAAATGGGGATTGTTCAGTCGGAAGTGTGAGGAATAGTTCTGCACTCCTTGTGGAGTAAGTTCGAAGTTCTGACTATGTTTCTTTACCAATTTGCCGTTCCTGTCGTATATTGCATTCTCTAGTTCCAGTGGGACGGGAGTTAGGGTTGTATTGTCCACCTTTACTTTTACAGTCACTTCGGCTGACTTCTTTGAAACATTTTTCTGGGTAATATACACTCCCGGAGAGGCACAGTCGTTTGCAATGATGCTGCAAGTTTCCGTAACAACCAGCCATACGGGACGGTAAATACCTCCATAAACACCGAACAAAATGTGGTTCGTGGGGATAACATCGGGACGTGAAGAGTTGTCTGCCTTTACTATAATTTCGTTTTCCTTGCCGAACTTCACTTGCGAGCTGATCTCGCATGCAAAAGCAGAGTAAGCTCCTTTGTGTGTTCCTGCCAGATAGCCATTGATATATACTTCGGCATAAGAACCTACACCCTCGAAGCGTAGAAAGATGCGCTTGCCTTCCATATTTTCGGGGAAAGTGAACTTTTTGCGGTAGTAGCCTACACCTTCATAGAAAGCGGAGGCTTGCTTTTGCATGTCGTCCGCATTCCAAGTATGTGGGATGGATACCTCCTGCCAGTCTGAATTCCATTTCTGTACAGCCTGCAATGCTTCTTTGGAAAACGGACCTTTCTTGAATTCCCAACCGTCGTTGAAGGATGCTACCTCACGTGCACCTATCGTACCGGATATACCTAACATTAGCAAAGCAATCCACAAAAACAATGTATAATTCTTCATGATAGATCTAACTTATTTTACTTCATCTTATAAATCTGACACCCGGACAGCAGGAATGCCCCTGTCCCATATACTTCGGTCATGTCCCGCGTCACTTTACGCGGATCAGCTCCGATGGGTTGTACGTAGCCTAACTTACCATCTGGTTCGACCGCATCTAATAAGGCTTTCCATCCCTTTTCGATGGTTGGCATAAAAGTGGCTTTGTCCAGCACCCCTTCGTTTACGCCATAGGCAAGTGCATAAACGATAAAACCGGTTGCACTTGTTTCGGGCGATGGGTAAGACGCTGGATCGAGCAGGCTGGCATGCCAATATCCATCAGCACTCTGCAGGCTGGCTACACGGGTGGCCAATGCCACAAATAAGTCCTGATAAAACGTGCGTGAGGATTCATCTTTAGGAAGAGCTTGAAGGATTTCGACCAGTCCTCCCAACACCCAACCGTTGCCACGTCCCCAAAACACTTTCTTACCATTAGCTTCGCGTTTGGCAAAATATCGATGGTCACGGTAGAATAAATGCTCTTCTTTATCATACAAATAATTATAAGTGGCCTTGTATTCCTTGTTCAGGAAATCCAGATACCTTTTGTCCTTGGTCAACGCATATAGTTTGGCATATACGGGGGGAGCCATAAACAATGCGTCGCACCAGGACCATCGGTCCAGAGTTTCGAGTTTGCCGTAATCCAGTTCCAAAGTAGTTTCAGCCGGATTTTCTACTACCCAGTTGGCTCGTGCCATGACGGGAGCGATCATCTTCTTGTTGCCATATTTCAAGTAAAGGTCGATAAAGGGCTGTCCGACGGCAATAAAATCAGCATGATACATCCATTTACCTATCTGGAAGTGATTACGTTGTCCGATACGGAGCAACCACTGATAATAAGAATCGTCGCTGTCTTCTTTTTCTGTTAGCTCTGCCCAGTCCAACATACCCATGTACAGGGCTGCATGCGTCCAGTCTAAATCATCGTGCTCTGCTCCTTTGTTGGGATTGGCAATCTGCCAGTCAGCCACGCGTTTCATGACAGATTTTACGGCAGTCTTGTCAAAGCTTTGCTGTGCGGCAGCTTGCAGGACCGTTATCAGGAAGAAATAAATAAAAAGAGAAAGCCTTTTCATAACATAATCAGATTAAATAAGAATCAAGTCAAAGCATCACGGTATTTATCAGCGGAACTTACGTTTTCCTCTATCTGTAGTTTGATGACAAAGGGACCTTCGGGGGCTTTTGCGGGCATATCCACATTGTATTCATTGCGGGCGGTTTCTGTCACTGCCACCTCTTTCCCGTTTGTCACAGTTGCTTTCAGAATTTTTGTACCCTTTGGGGTTTTAACCACCAAGTGTTTGGAATAAGGAGGATTGAAGACAATCATATATACCTCTTTTCCCTTGTGGGTATAGTATCCCCAGGGTTGTTTGTCCCAACCGGCGTAATCACATCCGTAGATGCACTCGCCATATTGTTGCATCCATTTGCCAATGGCATCAGCCATTTCTTTTTCTTCCCGGCGGAAGTCACCGTCGGCTTGCGGTCCGAAGTTCACAACCATGTTTCCTCCCATTGAAACGGCATGCACTATGCGTTCCAGTACTTCCAAGGGAGTTTTCACATAGCTCAACGACCAATCTTTGTGATATCCCCATTGATTTTCGGGCAAGGTCATACATGCTTCCCAATCCCAGCGGGTTACTTTCAAGTCTTTCACTGGATCGGGTAGGCGGCGCTCATACCCTGACTCATAATCTCCCATCAAGTGTCCGTTACTGTCGAAGTGTCGCTTGCCGTAATCATCGGCACGTAGTCGACTGTTGATAGTTACGCCCGGTAACAGGTCTTTCAACATTTGTTCGGCATGAGCTGTCCACCAGCCATTTTTCTTGATGCTGGCATCCCATGTGCCGTCAAACCAGAAGTCTTTTACGGTAGGATAACGGGTAGCAAGCTCTTTCAGCTGGTTGTCCGTAAATTCAAGGAAACGCGCAAAAGCAACTTCATCATCTTTCGATTTGATGTCATATCGGTAGTCTGGATGACTCCAGTCCATCACCGAGAAGTAGAAATGAACGTCAATACCTTCATCATTGTAGGCCTTTACCAATTCGCCTAAAATATCTTTCTTATAAGGGGTTTGAGCCACTGTATAATTACTGTACTTACTTGGCCACAGACAGAAACCTTCATGATGCTTGGTTGTGATTTTCACGTATTTCACTCCCATCTTTCGAGCCATCTTTGCCCAAACTTTGGCATTGAACTTTTCTGGATTCCATTGGTCCATCAGCCTCAACCACTCATCTGCAGGAACTTTGGCCCACGACTTCAACCACTCGGCTGCTCCATTGTACATTTTTCCGTTCCATTCTCCTCCGGGAATGGCGTAAAGCCCCCAATGTATGAAAGCTCCCAATCTGTTGTCACGGAATTTTTTCATGGCTGCATCTGAACGTTTACCTAAACGATCGGCACCGTATTTTAAAGGAATTTCCTGATCGGCCGGTAATATTTGTTGTTGCTTTTGAGCAAACGAACCGACAGTCAATAAGGAAAACAAAATGGTTACCTGCAAAATCTTTTTCATGTTCTTAAATTTATAAGTTTTTGCAAAGGAAGGCAATTCCTCTTTCCTTGTTTTACTCTATTTGCCATTTGTTTTATCTAAATCGCCTTTGGACAACTTTTTGTGCTTTGCGGCGAAGGATGTAGGTGTTTCACCAAATACTTTCTTAAATGAATTGGTAAAATAGGCTTGACTTTCTATACCTATTTGCATCATCACTTCCCTCATGGTCAGATTTTCCTCAATAATCAATCTGGCAGCTTTGCGTAACCGACAATTCAATACAAATTCTACAACAGACTTTCCGGTCAGGCTCTTAACCTTTGTGTAAAGTTTGCTTCTGCTTATCAACAATTCCTCGGCAATCTGATTGACATCCATTTGAGACTGGTCCATATTAGCCTCGATAAAAGTGATCAGGTGTTTTAGAAATTTACCATCCTGCTCGTTGGAAGAGAGCTCGCTGCTGTCCGCATAATAATTCTTGGCATAATGTTCCTTCAACTGCTGCTGGTTTCTGAATATGTTTTGGATGGACAATTTTAGATAGGTCAAATCGATAGGCTTTTCGAAATAAAGGTCGGCACCCGAATCCACTCCTTCGATCTTGCTTTCAAGACTAGTTTTGGCTGTCAGTAAAATGACCGGAATATGTGATGTATTCATGTCTTTCTTGATGTCATTGCACAAAGATACCCCGTCTTTGTGAGGCATCATGATATCGCTTATAACCAAATCAAAATCTACATCCTCTATCAACTTCAGCGCTTCAACACCATCTCTTGCCTGCATCACCTGAAATTCATCGGATAGGGATTCGGCGATTAATACCCTCAGGTCATCATTATCTTCGGTAATCAATATTTTTTTCTTGTTTGCGGGCATGAATTCGCTTCCCATATCTTTAATATCGACAGGCAGGGCTTCTTTGTCTGTAATTTCCATGATAGTTTCTTGTGTCGTTTCCTTCTGTTTCATGAAATCAGTTTCGTTGAAGATACTGCTGTCAAGCGGTAAGTATACAATCATGTCCGTGCCCTTTTCCCGCTCACTGTGGATGGAGATAGTTCCTTTCTGTAACAATACCAAGCTCTTTACAAGTGCCAGGCCTATTCCCGTACCCAGGTGGGAGTCGGCGTTTACTGTATTTACCTTATAAAAACGTTCGAAAACGCTGCTTATGGACTCTCGGGATATGCCTACTCCCGTATCACTGACGATGATAGAAAAGACATCGTTCGTGCTTTCGCCTACGGTGTAGCTGTTCTTATACAAGGATGTAAAAGCTTTCCTGCAGCGTGTTTCTAAAATAATGCTTCCCCTGTCAGGCGTATATTTGAAAGCATTGTTTAACAAGTTCATGACAATTTTTTCCACTATGTTTTTGTCTATATAAATGTCAGTGGGCATGCTTTCGTCGCATAGTATCTGGAAGTCGATATTTCGCTGCCGTGCATAGTCGATGAAGTCATTGGCGATTTCTTTTATGAAACGGTTGATGTCCAGTGGCTGCAATTCCAGTTTCATCATACCGTTTTCTACTGTTCTAAAATCCATCAGTTCGTTTACCAAATTCAGTAAACGTTGCACGTTGCCGTTCAATATACGATAATAATATTCTTTCAATCCTTCACGTCTCAGTTTGTCCAGTGCAGCAAGGATAAGAGATAGTGGAGTTCGGAAGTCATGTGATATGTTGGTAAAGAATCGTAGCTGTGCCTGATGTATTTGCTCCTTTTGGTCTTTTTCTATATTTTCTTGGTAGAGCAGCATCTCCAGTTTTTTCTTCTCGGCATAGTGATGATACATCAGGTAAGTGATTCCTATTACCGTCAGCACATAAAGGAAGTATGCTGGCAGACTAACCCACGGGGCCACCTTTCTTATCACTTTTATCACCGCGGGCTTGTCACTCCAGATACCGTCATTGTTGGCAGCGTAGACTTCAAAGTAATACGTACCGGCAGGTACTTTCGAGTACATGACTGTGCGCTGTTGTGCATTTGTAGTGATCCAAGAATCACTATATCCTTTCAGCCGGTATTTGAAGCGGTTTTTTTCAGGGATATGATAATTGTCGGAAGAAAATTGAAAACCGAAGTTTACCTGGTCATAATCAAGGATAATACAATTAAGTGTATCGTTGAGTGTATAGTTGGGATGAACCGCTTGGTGGTCAATAAAGAAATCTGATATAATGGCTTTGGGCTTGTAACTGTTGTACGAGATGTTTTTCGGATTGATGACGGTAAAGCCATTTGTTCCTCCGAAATACAATAATCCGTCTCTTCCCTTCATGGTTGCCAGTGGGTAGTAAACTTGTCCCTGCGTATTTTCCCTTTTGTCGAATCTCATCAGCTGGTTGTCGGCTATGTTATAGCAAAACAGACCGTTGTCAGTTCCCATCCACACATTCCCGTTGTCATAGCAAATGCTGTAGATGGAGTAGATGTCCTGCTGCAATACATTTTTCAGCGAGATGAAGTGTGAGGTGTTGGTGTCGAACTTAATAAGCCCATTGCCGATGGTGCCGATCCAGATATTGCCGGAATCGTCCAGGCAGAAAGTAAACAGTCCCAGGTATGTGGAATCATTGGGAATGATCTTTTCCACGGCACGTGTGTGCGTGTCCATCTGATAGAGGGCTTCATTGCTGATAGCCCATAGTGTCTTCTCTCCTTGCCTCAGGATGTCGAACAAGTAGGCGTAATCGTGTATGCTATCGAGGCTGAAATGGGTGAACGACTTGCTGTGGAAAGAAAAATAGGATATTTCAGGCTTGTGATACTGATACGATATCCACATACCCGAGTCTCCTTCAAGAACAGTCTTTCGGATATCATCTACCAGCAAGGAACAGGAATCCTTTTTGGAATGTTTGTAATTGATTGCCTTATTCTGTCTGGAATCATAAAGATCCAGCCCGCCCCTGAATGTCGAAATCCATAGATTGCGTCCGGCGTCAATCACCAGCGATTTTACATTCTTGGATGTAACGTTGTTCGGGAGTGTAAAGCCACTTATTTCTCCGTTGACTTTATCCATCCGGTTAATGCCTCCACCTTCCGTACCTATCCAGATATAGTCCTGCTCCTCGGCGAACGCGCTTACCGGAGCATAATTCAGACCGCTGTTCTGGGTGTGATAAGTTCTGAACGCATGGTTTTCATTTACGTTTACATAAGATAAAGTGCCCGAATAGGTGCCTATCCAAACATTGTCCTGCCTGTCTTCATAGATTTCCCAAATGGAATTGTTCGGTAGACTGAAGGGGTCTGTTCCGGAATGTTTATAAAGTGATAGTTCTCTGCTTGACGGATTGAGTATGTACAATCCGTTTATGGTTCCTAACCAAATATTCCCTTTCTTGTCCACATGAAATGCTCGCAATGAGCTGTCGTCATATTCAGGGAGAGGTTTATAATGGTCTTCAATCTTGAAAGATGACAAGTCAATCTTATATAATCCATCTTTATCAATAAATACCCATAACTTTCCCATATGCGTCTGGGCAAAGCGAATATAACCACTGCCCGTATTGGGGAGCGTGAAACAGAGAACAAACCTACTCTCCGCATAATTGTAACGGTAAATTTCCCGATAAATGAATGTATATAGGTCCTGGTTGTGGAGGCAGAAAACTGGATTACTATAAACAGGAATTTTCTCGTCATAGTAAGGCGTATTGATTTCTCCTGTATTGGAATCCAATATGCTCCATTTGTTTTTAGATCTGATCCAGACATTGTCGGCTTTGTCGACCTTCACTTGAGAAACCGCATCATATATTTTCTCAAACCTATCCGAGATGCGCTTATAACGGTATAGTCCGTTGTTTGTATTTACATATAGATGACCGGAGGCGTCGGATGCTATATTGTTGAATATCCATCTTTTTGTTGGGGCAATCGAGGCAAAATAAGGATAGTACTTTTTATAGTGATAGCCGTCAAAACGGTAGAGCTCGTAGTCCATCATTACCCAGATAAAACCTTCTATGTCTTGCTCTATCGCCTTTATTCCATCATAGTAGAACCCTCCATCGGGCGACATGGTTCTGAACTTATACTTTTCAGTGGCAAAGGAAGCTGATGCTTGATAAATGAAGACCAGAAAGAGTAATAGGTATTTGCTTTTCATACATAAACTATCGGATTAAAGATTATTCGGCGGATTCTGAAAAAATATAATGGCAAGTTATCAAGAAAACCTTGAATGTGCAAGAAAGAAAACGGAAATATTTTATAAGAAATTATTATCGTTGAAGAAAGAGGGAAATCTCATAATAAGATTTCCCTCGACATTTTAACAAAAGTAATTATCTGTTGTAAATGAATACCTGTAAGTCTCCCACGGAAACGTTTCCGGTTTCTGAGTAATCCCAGTCTGTATAGCCGCTTCTCAGATGCCCTTTGATAAAGGTTATTCTAATGTATTGGGCTTCCGTAGGTTCAACTTGGAACAACTGGTAATCATCCACCTTCAAGGCTTCTGTTACATATTCGCCTAGATCTGTCCATGCGTCACTTTCCACCTTTTTGGCTTCTAATTTGAAAGTGTGACATTGTAGATGAGAATAATTCAGATTACGGTGCCTGTAACCTAATTGACCGAATTTGATGATTTGCCCCAGATTGAGATCCAAGTAGCACACCGGATCATAAATGGGACGAGTGATGATTTCGGGTGCCCAGAATGTTGAATTCTTATCATCGAACAGGTTTTTCATGTCGCCTTCCTTGGTTCCCAGATTGGATGAGTAATTCCAGTTGTCCGAGAAGGGGAAGCCTACATACATAGGAGCTTCTGCGGCAACCTTTACTCTGCAAGTAGCCGTTTGTTTCCCTCTGTCGTTGGCGGTTATATAAATATCGGTGGTTTGTCCCACTTCTCCTATTACGGTTATCAAACCGTCTTGGTCTACTGTAGCCACAGTTTCATCTGCAGAAGAATAAGTGACGCTCTTGTCGGTAGCATTGTTTGGATTAATGGTTACATACTGGGCCAAATTGAAGGTCTTTCCATTTTCCACTTCCACACTCTGTCCAGCAGACTGAATCGTGATACTCGAAACAAGTACTATCTTACTGATTACTCTGATCGGGTATCTGACAAATGTGCCCGAACCGTCGTCAACTCTTACAATAATGGTATCCGTACCCAACGGAAATGGAATGTTTCCTTCGGCAGGTGTGGTCAGTTTAGGGGTAATCAAGCCGTCCGCGCTTAAGTCGATGGCACCCGAAGGCTCTCCGGCAAAGTGGTAGCTGACGGCATTTTCTCTCGCACTTTCGGGCATGATGAACGGTTTCAGTTGCACGGGCTGTCCTTCCGTCACGTCGACCCCGAAAACATCGCTTTCAAGGTTTGTTGCATTTTCAACGGTAATGGTCACCGCTTTACCAAAGTCATCGTCGTCGCATCCCGTAAACAGTGCCCCGAACGAAAGCATTCCTGCTAAGAAATATATATTTTTTTTCATGATCTTACGCTATATTTATCGGTTATCTATTAATGTCTTTCCAACCTGGATTCTGCGTCAGCAGCGGATTCATAAGCATCTCGTTTAAAGGGATCGGATAATAGTAACGTTTGTCATCCCAAGGTCGCACGCCTTTGATAACAGTGGTTGATGTAGGATAAGGAATGATGAAACCGTCATCGTCTACAATCACCTTATTACCTACCTCTCCTATAGGAACTGTTACTTTGTAGGGATAATCCTTATATACTTCATCGTTGCGGTTTTTGCTGTACAATTCTATTTTCTCCTGCGTCATCTTCATTCCTCTTACAGGGACCGTGAACAGCTTACCGGCTTTCCATCTCATCAAATCTTCGTAGCGCATGCCTTCCATCATTGTTTCCACACGGCGTTCACGTCTGATTTCGCGAATTATCGGAGTAACGGAATAATCCAGATACTTTGCATAGATGGCGTCCAGACGTGGGTCAGCAGGTATGTTGGTTAGAGTCAGCTTGGCATTTGGGTATTTGGCAAAATCAAATCCGGCTCTTTCTCTTAAGGCATTGACGGTGATCTCCAAATCGTCATTGGTAATTTCACCTAATTCCGCTCTGGCTTCGGCGTAAATCAGCAACAACTCTCCATAGCGGAACATGTGGGCTGTTTGCACACCTTTTGGGTTAGCTTCCCATTCAGCGTAATCGGGCATCCAGTGTTTGATGAATCGATAGCCGGTTACCGTTGAATTGTACTTTTTCATTGGAGAACCGCCACCTGTATCATACGTAATCATTGGATAAATGATACCGGATTCTTCCAAAGAATATGTATTATCGTCCGCATCAAAGATGGACGCATATTCACCCGGTCTGCAAACAGTTTGCGTCAAGCGGGGATCACGGTTGTCCAACTCCTCCCACATTCCGTCATATCCTTTGAACAGAGGGTTTACCTCGTAGCTGCCTTCCACACCTCCTATATAGATGGGACGTCCGTCTTCGCACAGATAGTCTTCGAGCATAGTTACGGGAGCACCCATGCAATAGCGTGTGTGGTTGTTCATTCCCCAATAACGCGGATTGTCATGTCCCAGTTTAACACCGTCGTATACACGTGACAGGATGGTTTCGTTGTTACCCTCAGTTTCGGGAGAACCTTTTTGTACGAACAGTTGCCAATAAGAATCTTTTGCTGTAGGATGTTTGAAAAGGGAGTATCTGTTCTTCTCGATAATCGTCCAGGCAGCGTCACGACTCATACCCAATAATTCGTTGGCTGTAGATTGCAGATTCAATTCTGTATGATATTTCTGGAAGGTTCCTTCGAACAAACAGAAGCGGGCTTTTAAGAATAATGCCATATCTTTGTTGATATATCCACAGGAATTGTCGTTATCCTCCAAATTTTCAATGGCAAAGTCAAAACACTTCAGGATATTGGTAACCAATTCCGTGCGTGGCATGCGGGAGCCGTAGAGTTCCGGTGAACTTGTATCCAGTTCCTTATCCAACCAAGGCACTTCACCCAGAGCCACCAGTTTGATGTAATAGTCCCATGCCTTGAAGAAATAGGCCTGAGCTGCATATTTCTTCAATGTTTCCGGATCCCCTACTTCCGCATAATGATTCAGGAAGTAGTTCACCTTGCGAAGTTTTTCCCACTGCCAGGGCGCATCAAAATTCTTTGATGCTGTGTTCGGAGTGTCATAAGTACCGCCTAATTTAGCATCGATATTACCCGCATATACAGTATTGTCGCTGAATGCATCTCCAAAAATAATCTGGCTGCCTGCCTTTACCGCCAAGAAACCTTTATCGTGCGAGGTATTGTTGGTTCCACTCACTCCATGTCCGTATACATAATATCTGTAAATTCCGTCCAAGTACAGCTGTAAGTCGGCTTCTTTTGTAAAGAATGTACCGTCAGCCATGTCATCTATCGGATCTCGTTGCATGAAGTCGTCATTACAAGACGACAAAGATGCCACCAAGGTCACAAGTAAAGCTATAATTGAATATTTCTTCATAATCTCTATTGATTTAAAACGTTAAAAACCTACTTGAATACCTACGCTGAATGTCCGTTTCGGAGGATACGCATCGGAGAGATAGTCAGCATCATAATACTTGGGCATATCCGAAATAGTAAACAGATTATAGGTGGCTAAATTCAATCTCAATTTCTCCAAACCGATTTTGTTGATTAAAGCTCTCGGGAATGTATATCCCAGAATCACTTGTTTCAATTTGATATAGGAAGCATCAAGCAAATAACCTGTTTGGGCGTAACTGCCTGTACCGGAACCATACATTGGGAATTTGGCATCTGTTCTTTCGGGAGTCCAGGAGTTGTTGTATACTTCCCATGAACCGGCTCCGTTGCCCCAATAACTGGAAGTAGACGACAACCAATAGTCTCGTTTGCCCACACCTTGGAACATCAGATCGAGATCGAATCCTTTGTACTGGAAGTTGGCGGTGATGTTGTAGCGATAGCGTGGTGCATTGTTGCCAATCACTTTTCTGTCACCCGGATCGTCTACGGTATTCAAGCCGGTAGTGATGACGCCGTCGTGATCCAAATCTTGATACCAAATGTAGCCGGGATAAGCCTGTCCGCCTTTGAAATAGGGGCCATGATACAGCGGTTTCCCATTTGCGCCTACACCGTCGAAGTCACCTTCCTGAAGGATACCTCCGGTCACGTATCCCCAGATATCTCCTACGGTATATCCCTTATACAATACACCGTCACCAATCTTATTCGTAGGGTTGGAAGGGTAGCTCACCACTTTGGCCTTATCATCTGAGAGTGCTACGCCTACGCTATAACGGAATCCGTTAGCCAGTTTGTCAGACCATTTTGCCTGGAGTTCAAATCCGGTGGTTTTCAAGATACCTGCATTCTCGAAGGGCAAGTCATCGTCACCGATCAATGCCGGGTAATCCTTTCCACCCGGTATCAGGATGTCGGTCACTTTTCTTTCGAATATGTCGGCGGTGAATGTCAATCGGCTCTGCAAGAAAGTAAAGTCGAAGCCAAGGTTCTTGGTAGTCGATTTTTCCCAAGTCAAATTAGGATTGATTAATGAAGGAGTATTGATACCAGTAGGGTAACGTGTTCCATCAAACAAGAAATATCCCTCTGAAGTACTGAAAACGGATTGATATGGGTATTCCGAATCGGGCTGGCTGCCCAAACGTCCCCATGAGGCCCTGATCTTGAAGTTGTCCAGCCAGTCCTTCGACCATTCCATGAATTTCTCTTCTGATACTCTCCATCCCAATGATACGGTGGGGAAGAACTGGAAGCGGGAATCTTTCGGGAACTTGGAACTACCGTCATAACGGGCATCCAGTTCTATCAAATATCTGCTCATGTAGTTGTACATGATACGGCCGAACAATGCGCGTGAAGCAATTTCATGATGAGAATTGGCAGAGGTGTTTGCCGTAACATCTTGCACCAGCTCGGGATTCAGGATGTACGGATCGAGCATGTTTTTCAGGTAAAGAGTAGAACCGGCATAAGATTCTTCTTCTTGGTTAAGGCCTAATAACACGGAAACATTGTGCTTTTCCTTGAAAGTTTGGTTATAATCCGCATACACGTTGATAGCATATCTATCCGTGGTAGAACGTGTGACTTCACCCGTGTTTTCGGTTGCCCAGCGAGTTTCGAGAGCGGTCCATGAATTGTTTACACGCGCCTGTTTCGGATGAGTCTTTTCTTTTTGGTAAGTAGTGGGAGCCACAGATAGATCCGCCTTGATTTTCAATATCTTGGGGATGATTGTGAACTCGGGACTGATGGAAAGAATTGTTTTTCGTCTGGAACTGATATTACGTCCGCCCGCATACAAATAGCTTACGGGATTTTCTGTCGGGTGATTCGGTAGAAAATCGTCTGGTCCTGTCAATACAGGTTGATAAATAAAGTTCTCCGGATAGTAGGATTTGGCATAACTCCAAAGGTTCATACCATCTGTTTGTTGCGTAGGACCTTCATAATCGAACACATTGTATGAGGCTTTGGCAGCTACATTGAACCACTTCGTAACTTTGGCGTTAATGCTGAGCATGGCATTGTATCTTTTTAATCTGTCGGTTTTAATTTCATACATACCTTTTTGGTCTTGCATACCCAGAGAGATATAATAACTGATTCTGTCACCACCACCACTGATAGAGAGGTTATGCTTTTGAGTCGGAGTCCAGCTTTTCACTAACTCTTTGTAAGGATTCGTGTTGCCTACCCATTGTATGGCATCCCCCTCCATAAAATAAGGCTTGTTGTTCACAGGATCTTTCATGTAGGCCATCATGTGATCCAACATGTCTCTGTCGTGTTGGGAATACTCAGCGATAGTACCAGTCCAAACTTCTTTGTCCCTTAACGCTTTATAAATATAGTATGAATCCAAAATGTCAGGCAATTCATAAGGCTGATCGAAAGCTAAATTGTAAGAGTAGTCGATTTTCGCTTTCTGATTGTAATTACCTCCTTTGGTAGTTACCAGTATCACGCCGAAGGTGGCTCTTGTTCCATAAATAGCGGCGGCGGAAGCATCTTTCAGGAACGACATGTTGTCTATGTCATTCGGATTCAACTGATTCAAGTCTTCAGCAGTGATTTCCACACCATCCAACAGGATCAGCGGAGAGCCGGATTTCACATCGAACTTGTTCTTGTCATCATTAGATGTGCCTCTCTGGCGAAAAGTAGTGGCACCACGGATATTCAATGAAGGAACTTTGTTTGGGTCGCCACCTTCGATACTGATGTTTAAGCCCGGAACCATGCCTTGCAAGGCTTGTCCGATATTGGCAACCGGCCTGTTTTCCAATGCTTCTGCTCCAACGGAAGCTACAGAAGCTGTCAGATTCCCTTTTTTCTGTGATTGGAAACCGATGACTACTACTTCGTCTATCATCTTGGAGTCTTCGGATAGAGTGACATTTATACTCTTCTGATTACCAACGGTCACTTCTTTAGTAGTATATCCTACGAAAGAGAATGTCAGTACGCTCTTGTTTCCAGGCACGGATACGCTATACTTGCCGTCAATGTCTGTGATGGTACCGGTCCCCGTTCCTTTTACCATTACTGTCACTCCAATCATAG
>OGIK01001543.1_pt1 | contig 19473 bp, 19 predicted proteins | sample 1571781 | NCBI WGS metagenome assembly OGIK01 (sample SAMEA2581956, study PRJEB24529) | metagenome | biome: Human gut stool | place: China | collected 2011
TTATAGCGCTTATTGGAGAGCGGGGCAGAGAGGGAAGGGAATTTATTGAGAGAGATTTAGGACCTGAGGGAATGGCGCGTTCGGTTGTAGTAGTAGCTACATCAGATAAACCGGCACTTATCAGAAAAAAGGCAGCGCAGACAGCCACGGCGATAGCGGAATATTTCAGAGACCAGGGGAAAGATGTACTTCTTATGATGGATTCACTTACACGTTTTTCGATGGCGCAAAGAGAAATAGGTCTTGCGTCGGGTGAACCGCCGGTATCAAGAGGATATCCACCAAGCGTATATGCAGAGATGCCTAAACTTCTTGAGAGGGCAGGATGCTCAGATGTAGGTTCAATAACAGGATTGTATACGGTTCTTGTTGACGGTGATGATTTTAATGAGCCGATTACCGATACTGCAAGAAGTATTTTGGACGGTCATATTGTTTTAAACAGAAAGATTGCTCAAAAGAATCATTATCCTGCAATAGACATACTTGCAAGTATATCGCGTGTAATGAGCAGTATTGCGTCGAAAGAACATAAGCAGGCAGCCGGTAAGCTTAGAAATGTAATGGCAACATATTCTGAGGCAGAGGATCTTGTCAATATAGGAGCATACAAGCCCGGCTCAAATAAGGAGATTGACTTTGCACTTTCAAAGATAAATGCAGTAAATGATTTCCTGATGCAGGATGTATATGAAAAGGTTTCTTTTGAAGATGCTATAGAGAGGCTTCAAGGCATTTTTGATGATAATGAAAATGCTGTTGGAGAATGATTACAGACAATAAATTGAAGGTTGGCTGATGGCAAAATTTATATTTAAGATGGAAAGTATTCTTTCTGTTAAAGAAAAATTGGAAGAACAGGCGAAAGCTGAGTACAGTATTGAGATTATCAAACTCAGACAGGAAGAAGAAAAGTTGGAAGAATTGGAAAACAGAAAAAATGCATATCAGACAAGATTATATGAAGCTGTTATGGATACTCTGAATATTTCAGAGATAAAGATACTTGAAGATAGTGTCGAAAATATAAAATATAATATAAAACTTCAATTGATAGTTATTGCAAATCAGCAGAAAAATGTTGATAGGGCTAGAGAAAAACTTGACAATGCCATGAAGGAAAGAAAAACTTATGAAAAACTCAAGGAAAAAGCTTTTGAAGAATTTAAAGAGCAGATAAATGCTGAAGAGCAGAAAGAAATAAATGAACTTGTAAGTTTTAAGTTCCGAACCGGCAGTGATGAAAGCGAGGATTAAGCAGATGGCAAAGAAGGATAAGGACAATGTAATTGGTGAAGAAAAGGAGAGCGGCGGAAGCAAATTAGTGACTGCTTTAATCGCAATAGTTATTATTCTTATCTGGTTAGCAGTTTTTGCATTTTTAATTAAAATGGATGTAGGTGGAATAGGAAGCAAAGTTTTGTATCCGGTATTAAAAGATGTTCCGGTTGTAAATAAAATACTTCCGACCGCTTCAGAAGAAGTACAGGCAGAAGAAGGAGATTATCAGTATACGACTTTGAAAGCCGCCAACGAGAGAATTAAAGAACTTGAAAGTAAACTCAAGTCTGAAAACGGTACAACAGATGCAAACTCTGATTATATTTCAGAACTTGAAGCTCAGATAAAAAAGTTGCAGAGATATAAAGATGACTATGATGCGTTCCAAAAACGTGTCAAGGAATTTGACGAGAAAGTTGTATTCAACAAAAAGGCTCCTGATATTTCGGAATATGAAAAATATTATGAGGAGATTGAACCTAAAAATGCAGAGGATATTTACAAACAGGTTCTTTTAAAACTTCAGTATACAAAGAAAGCAGAAGAACTTGGAAAATTCTATGCTAATATGGATGCCGACAAAGCGGCAGCAAGATTATCTGAAATGTCAGAGGATCTTGACCTTATCAAAGACATTCTTGAAAATATGAGTGAAAAGCAGGCGGCAGCTATTTTACAGGAAATGGATGTTGATTTCGCTGCACAGATTACAAAGAAAATATCTGCGGTAAAAGAATAACATGGTGTTTACGGCAAAAGTCGTTTACATATATATCATTACTAAATATAAGGAGGTGAAAAGATGGCAGAAATCAAATCGGTAATAATGGAAACATTGTCAGCCGGTCAGGTAAAGCAGCAGGCAAAAGGATCAGTTCAGAAAAATTCAAGTTCAAATTCTTTTGACAACTATCTTTCGACATCACAGAAGTCAAATGGTGCTGCAGCATCAAAGACTGCGTCAAAAACTCAGTCAAACAATGTGAAAGTGGCAAACCAGTCAAAGGCAAAGAGCGCTTCTGATAAGGTTTCTGATGTTAATTCAGGAAATTCAGTAAACAGCTTAAACCCAAAAAGTATTGACAAAGTCAATGAAAAGATAGCAGATGAAGTAAAAGATGTACTTGGAATTGATGATGATACATTTGCAAATGCTATGACAGCACTTGGATTAAGCCCGCTTGATTTGCTTGAATCAAACAATCTTGCAAAACTTGTTCTTTTTGTAAATGGAAGCAGTGATTTTACGGATCTTCTTACAGACGAAAATATGATGAACCAGTTAAATGAGCTTAGTGATATCTTAGGAAATCTTAATTGGGAAGATTTAACAGGAATGTCGAAGTCAGATTTTCTTGAAGGAGTAGAATATTTTAATGCAAAATCACAGACAGGAAGTGACGTTTTCAAAGAAGATGCTCCGGCTTTAGCACAGGAGACTGCAGTAGATGCTGCAGATAGTGGAAACACATCTGAAAATGTATCAGCAGAAGAAGAATCTGCTACAAATACAAACAATGTATCAACTGAGAAGAAAAGTGTGCAGGGTGAAACGACAGTTAATACGTCAGACAATTCATCAGATACAAAGGTTGAGGTCTCAGTGACAAAATCCGAAGAAAGTTCTTCACAGCAAAGCTCATTTTCATCGCAGTCAGAAGATGATATGAGTGAAGTTACCCATGATCAGACAATCTCAGAGGATGATGTTACAACTGACAATCAACACACAGTCAGAAATGATTTTATTCAGAATTTTGCTAATCAGTTTGACGAAACTGATGCAAGTGAATTTCAGGCTACAACAGAGTTTAGGCAGCTTGATGAGTGGTCATCCCTTTCATCTCTTGCAATTATATCAATGATTGATGATGAATATGATGTTGTTATTAACGGGAATGATCTTCGCAATTGCAATACTATCGAGGATTTGTTTGCTATAGTAGAATCTAAAAAGTAACTTATGGCATTCATATCAATACCTAATGTAGCTATTCGGGGAATCTCAGCATGTGTACCGTCACATGTAGAAGAAAACATTGACCTTCCTGTCTTTAAGGAGGGCGAGGCTTCTCGTGTGATAGCTCAGACAGGCATAGAACGCAAACATACGGTTGAATCAGGTACTACAGCTAGCGATCTTTGTGTTAAGGCTGCCAATAAATTGCTTGAGGACTTAGGTTGGGGAAAAGATACGATAGACGTAATTGTGTTCGTTTCATCATCAGCCGATTATGTAGTCCCGCCAACAGCTTGTATAATACAAGAAGAACTGGGATTGCCAGAGACTTGCCTTTCTATTGAAATTAAGCATGGTTGTTCGGGGTGGGTGGTAGGATTGAACTCTGCTGCTTCCCTCATAATGGGAGGCTGTTTGAAAAGAGCTCTGCTTCTTTGTGGTGATACCTCGACATTGCTCCATTCACCTTTTGATAAGGAAACGCGACCACTCTTTGGTGATGCCGGTTCATGTACTGCTTTAGAATTTGACACTATAGCTTCCACCTTGGAGTTTGAACATGGCACTCGTGGCAAGGACTTTAAATCTATTTATACTCCTGTTGGTGGTTGTCGGAATGCCGTTACAGCGAAAGACCTTGAATTCATAGAGTATGGTCCAAATCAATTACGTCGTAATATTGACTGTACTATGGATGGCATGAATGTGTTCGCTTTCGGAATGTCTGTTGCTCCGAAAAGTGTAAAAAGACTAGCCGAAAAATATGTACTAAATCTTGAACAGATGGATTATCTCTTTCTGCATCAAGCCAATCACTACATGAACGAGAAAATTCGAAAGAAACTAAATTTTGCTCCAGAAAAGACACCTTATAGCCTTCGTGATTTTGGTAACACGAGCTGTGCTTCTATTCCTGTCACTATCATAACACAGTGTAGCAAAGACTTTGCAACTAGAAAACTAGATTCTATTGGTTGTGCTTTCGGTGTGGGACTAGCATGGGGAAGTGTTCATTTTCAGACAAATAAAATAGTTTGTTCAGAATTAATATTTTATTAAGTTAATGTATAATCCGTTTTCATTAGAAGGTAAGACTATTTTAGTCACGGGTGCTTCATCCGGGATAGGGCGTGCTACGGCTATAGAATGTTCAAGGATGGGCGCAAAGGTAATCATTACAGCCCGTAATGAGGAACGATTGAAGGAAACTCTTGAACAGTTGGAAGGAGATGATCATTGTATGATCCTTTGTAATCTTGCTGACACATTGGCAATAGATGGATTGGTTTCAAATTTACCTGAAATTCATGGGTTGGTCAATAACGCTGGTTTTACAAAGTTGTCTTTACTTCAATTTGTAAAGGAAGAAGACTTGAAATCCATATTTCAAGTAAATACTATAGCCCCTGTTCTCCTTTTCCAAAAACTTCTAAAAAAGAAGAAAATAAAGAAGGGTGCATCTATTGTATTTACTAGTTCTATGGCAGGATTAGGATGTACATCTGTCGGTAATTCCATGTATACTGCCAGTAAAGGTGCGATAAGTGCATATATAAAGACTGCGGCTCTTGAACTTGCTCCCAAAAGTATTCGTATAAATGCCATCTGTCCGGCAATGGTTAATACAGGTATTCTTGAGGGTGGATCTGTAACAAAGGAGCAATTAAAGGAAGATATGAAACAATATCCGTTGGGACGCTATGGTGATCCATATGATATTGCATGGGCGATGATATATTTGTTATCTGACGCCTCCAGTTGGATAACTGGTACAAATTTAATCCTTGATGGAGGTTTAACATTAAAATAATTATTAAAATAATCCGATATGACAACTTTAGAAAAGTATACAAATGTTTTCGTGGAAAATCTGCAAATAACAGCAGAACAGTGTGAAGGTCTTCAATATCAAGGTGTAGAACTTTGGGATAGCGTAGGTCATATGACTCTTGTTGCAGCTTTGGAGGATACTTTTGATATCATGCTGGAAACAGACGATATTGTTGACCTTTCTTCTTTCGAAAAGGGGATGGAGATTCTTCAGAAATACGATATCACATTCTAAAATCTAATATGCTAAATAATGATTTTTATTCATTATATTTAAAATGTATCATATTAACAGAGAATTATTAAACAATGGAAGATGTTGAAATAAAATCATTGGATTATAATCAGATTTTAGAGTATCAAGCAGACAGATATCCTTATTTGTTTTTTGATAGGATTGATGAAGTAATACCGGGACAGAGGTGTAAGGGGTATAAGAACTTGACTCATAACGAATGGTTTTTCCCTATTCACTTCCCTGGTGATCCTTGTATGCCCGGTTTCCTGCAAGCAGAAGCTTTGACGCAAGTATGTGCTCTTTGTATATTGACATTGGAAGGCAATAAAGGCAAGCAAGTGTTGCTCCTCTCTTGTGATAAGTTGCGTCTGTTTCAGAAAGTTCGTCCCGGTGACAAAATGGTACTTGACACAGAGCTGTTGTCATACCGTCATGGTATAGCAAAAGGTAAAGGAAGAGCTATGGTTGACGGCAAACTAGTTTGTTCATGTGAAATGACTTTTACTCTTTCAGAGTCGGAAGAGCGCAAGGCATTAACTCCAAAGATTTGATTATGGATATAAAAGGAAAAGTTGTCCTCATCACAGGATGTAACAGAGGTATTGGTAAAGCTATGCTTGAGACTTTTTCTGCACAAGGGTGCAATATTATTGCTTGTTTGCGACAGAAAAATGAAGAGTTCGACATGCTATGTGAGGAAATAATCCAAAGGAATGGCACGATGATTACCAAGTATTATTTCGATATGATGGATGAAGATAGTATAAAAAGTACTATCACACAGATATTCAAGAGTAAACAGCGTATTGACATAATGATAAATAATGCAGGTGTGGTAACGAAAGGCTTATTACAAATGACAACGATGAAACAGTTGCACGAAATTTTTCAGGTTAATTTTTTTGCCCATGTGCAATTCATACAGGGTGTTTCTAAAATAATGATGCGGCAACGGGAAGGTGTAATTATCAACATGGCAAGCGTTGGAGGAATTGATGCTTATCCTGCATACATAAGTTATGGATGCAGCAAGGCTGCAATGATATATTTAACAAAGACTTTGTCTCAGGAACTGGCTCCTTATGGAATACGGGTGAATGCTCTTGCTCCCAGTATGACTGATACCCGTATGAAAGAGCAGATGGGAGCAGAAGCAAATGAGGAAATAATGAGGCGTACTGCGCTCAAACGTATTGCCCAACCAGAAGAGATAGCTAAACTTGCATTATTTCTGGCTTCGGATGATTCTTCGTTTATTACCGGACAGGTAGTGCGCATTGATGGAGGTTTAAACTAGAGCAATAATAATGGAACAAAAAAAAATAAATAACTGTAAACAGTTAGCCAAAGAACTTCGGCGAGAAATAGTCGTGTCATCTTATGGCACAGGTAAGGTAGGTGTACATATAGGTCCAGCCCTTTCCCTTGCCGATTTTTTAGCTGTGTTGTATGGTGGTGTTATGAATATTGACCCCTCTAATCCGTTTAAAGAAGGGCGTGACCGTTTTGTGTTGAGTAAAGGGCATGCATACACTGCGCTTTATTCAGTCCTTAGCCTTCGTGGTTTTTTCTCAACAATGGAATATCATGAAAATTTCATGACTGACGGAGGATTGTATCCTGCACATCCTATTAAGCAATTGGACAAGGGCATTGAGTGTTCTACAGGTAGTCTTGGTATGGGGTTATCCTTCGCTGTCGGGAAGGCTCTTAACGCAAAAAAGAAAAAACTTGATTATAAAACATATGTTGTCGTGGGTGACGGAGAGTGTAACGAAGGAAGTACATTGGAGGCATTTGTGTCTGCAGTTCAGTATAAATTGGATAATCTTATCGTGTTCATTGACCATAATGGATATCAGCAGGATGGTATGACGTCTGAGATCATGAATTTTTCTTTTGCTGATACTTTGGGAGCCATCGGCTGTAAAGTGGTAGAGATTGATGGAAATGACACGGAAGCTATAATTAATGCTTTGGAGAATAGACCAATAAATGGTAAACCTCTTGTTATAGTCGGTCATACAATCAAGGGGAAAGGTGTATCATTTATGGAGGGTGTCAACTCATGGCATCATTCATCAATGAACGAAGATCAATATAAACAAGCAATGGAAGAACTAAAATAAACAGATAATTATGGAATATAACAGAATACAACTTCGTACTTGGTCTATGCTCGGCAAACGAGGTACTTTCGGTTCCGCGCTTACCGAGTTCGCTCCTATAGCTGATGATCTGATGGCGGTTTCAGCAGACTTTACACGTTCTTCCGGTTTGGAACGATATAGTAAGGTTTATTCTGATAAGTTTCTTAATGTAGGTATTGCCGAGCAGAATCTTATCGGAGTTTCGTCTGGACTTGCCAGTGAGGGCTACAATGTGTTTGCTACATCTTTTGCAGCATTCATTGCAACACGCAGCTATGAGCAAGTGAAGATCCATTGCGGATATATGCAGCATAATATAAAAGTTGTTGGCTTGGCTGCTGGTTTCGGTGTTCAGCAACAGGGTAATACCCACTACGGTCTTGATGATATTTGCTTGATGCGTGCTATACCTAACATGACTATAGTATCGCCAGCCGATTCGACTGAGGTAGTTAAAGCAACAGAAGCCCTTCTTAACTTTGAAGGTCCTGTATATTTGAGGCTTTGTGGTGAAGCTAATGACCCTATGGTGTATAAATCCGATTATGATTTTGAAATAGGTAAGGCTATAACGCTGTGTGAAGGAGCCGATGTTACTATAGTCTCTACTGGTACAATGGTGTATCAGTCACTTCAAGCCGCGAAAAAGTTGGCAGAACAAGGTATTGAATGTACGGTAATAAATATGCATACAATAAAGCCTCTTGATACAAATGTGCTTGCTAAATATTGCCATGACTGTAAATTGGTAGTAACCTGTGAAGAAGGATTTGTATCAGGTGGACTTGGTGCTGCTGTTGCAGAAACTTTAGTACAGAGTGGCAAGAAAATACCACAGATGCTCCTACTTGGTCTGACTGATTTCCCACATGCTGGTTCTTATAAATACATGCTTGCACAAACTGGTCTTGATGCCCAACATATAGCAGAGAAAATACAAAATAAACTGGCTGATATTTGATAACGATGTTTAATCTACAGCAATATTCGGCAAAAATAGCCGTCATTACTGACCGTGGTGAAAAACTTACTTATGCTGAACTTTATACAAAAGTAGAGGATTTTCATGAGCATATACCTGTAAAGGGACTTATTTTCTTTTTGTGCGAAAATCAACTGGGGTCTTTAGTGGGATATATGGCATGTATAATGAAAAAGATTCCTGCTGTATTACTTGATGGAAGTAAAGAGCTGGAATTAATACAACAGCTTATTACTATTTATCATCCCGAATACCTTTGGATGCCTACACATCGCAAATGTGAAATAGGTGGAAAGACACTTTATGAATATGGTGACTTCTCACTCCAGCAGATAACTTATGATCATGACTTTACCACTGAAGAGAAGATTTTAAATCCGGACCTTATACTTTGTCTGACCACTTCTGGAAGTACTGGATCACCAAAGCTAGTTCGTCTGTCATTAAAAAATCTGGAAAGTAATGCTGAATCTATAGCCGAGTATCTTCAAATTGATAAAAATGAACGTCCCGTAACAACACTTCCAATGTATTATAGTTTTGGCGTTTCGGTAATCAACAGTCACTTGATTAAAGGTGCCACCCTTTTATTAACTGATAAATCTGTTATTCAAAAAGAGTTCTGGTCGTTCATCAAAGAGCAGAAAGCTACATCTATAGCTGGTGTTCCTTATACTTACGAGATGTTACGCAGATTACGTTTCTTTCGTATGGAACTGCCGGATCTTAAGACCATGACGCAGGCTGGTGGGAAGTTGAACGCCACTTTTGTGAAGGAGTTTGTAGATTTTGCTAAGCAGAGCGACAAACAATTTATTGTAATGTACGGACAGACTGAAGCTACTGCCAGAATGAGTTATCTTCCTTGGGAAAGAGCATTAGAGAAAGCTAGTAGTATCGGCATTGCCATTCCGGGTGGTGAATTCTCATTGGCAGATGCGTCAGGTAATGAAATACTAGACACGGATATTGACGGTGAGTTGGTTTATAAGGGAGCTAATGTCTCAATGGGATATGCAGAATGTCGTGAAGATCTGTCTAAAGGTGATGAGAATCATGGAATATTGCATACAGGTGATATTGCTCGCAAAGATGCAGATGGCTATTACTATATCACCGGACGTATGAAACGATTTGTAAAAGTCTGGGGTAATCGTTGTAATTTAGATGCTACGGAACAACTCGTAAAAGCAGTTACTTCAAATTGCGCATGTGTAGGTGTGGATGATAAGATAACAGTGTTTGTGACTGAAGAAGGACTAGAAGATCAAATCAAGAATTTACTAGTGGAGAAGACCGGATTCAATCCCCGCGCATTTGCTATTCAAGTGATTGCGGAAATTCCCAAATACACATCAGGTAAGATACAATACCCTGAACTTCAAAAAATGATTTGAGTATGGAAATAAACGAAATATTGGAAATATCCCCGTATTCATTAAGTAAAGACCAAAAGCGCGAATTACTCAATAATCGTCTGCATGAACTGACACGCAAACATTATGAGCAATGTCTGCCATATCGTAGAATGATGGATGCAATGGAACTGGACATGGATAATCTTCCCGGTTACGAAAAGCTCCCATTCCTTCCTGTTCGTCTATTTAAGGAGTTTGAACTTCGCAGTTGTGAGAAAGATGAAATTGTAAAGACTATGACATCATCGGGAACTACAGGTCAGCAGGTGTCGCGTATCTTTCTGGATCGTGAAACAAGTAGTGCCCAGCAGAAATGTTTGACAAAAATCGTCAGTCACTTCATTGGCACCAAGCGTGTGCCCATGCTGATACTGGATACATCAGCTGTTGTCAAGAATAGAAGTATGTTTTCTGCCCGTGGAGCCGGTATTTTAGGTTTTTCCATGTTCGGAAGTAAACGTCAGTATGCACTGGATGAAAATATGGAATTGGACATCGAAGGCATGAAGAACTTCCTCGAAGAACATAAGGATGAAACGATCTTTATGTTTGGTTTTACTTTTATGATTTGGCAGCATTTTTACAAAAAACTTATCGAAACCGGTTACTTACCCAACCTTTCCAAAGGTGTGCTTATTCATGGTGGTGGTTGGAAAAAACTGGTCAATGAGAAAGTTTCTCCAATAGAATATAAGAAACGTCTGAATGAAGTTTGTGGCATTTTGCCGGAGAATATACATGACTATTACGGGATGGTTGAGCAGACCGGTTGTGTGTATATGGAGTGCCAATGCGGTTATTTGCATGCTTCTGTTTTCAGTGATGTGTTGATTCGCCGCCCGAAAGATTTTTCATTAGCCGCTGTAGGTGAACAAGGTCTGATTGAAGTGGTGAGCGTATTGCCCGGTAGCTATCCCGGACATGTGCTTTTGACTGAAGATGAAGGTATGATATTGGGTGAAGACGATTGTCCTTGTGGTCTGAAAGGCAAGTATTTCAAGATTGAAGGTCGAATTAAAAATGCGGAAATCCGTGGATGTAGTGATACCTATGCAACAAAGTTCTGATTATATCTTGCTTTTCCCACAAGAGATTGATTGGGAGAAGTTTACGCAATATCACCCCGATGAACCATTCTCGGACGGTGTGATAGAGTTTCTGAATGCTTTATCTTCAGTCTTACTGAAAGATCATCGAAGTCGTATGTTTCCGGATGTCATTACTTTTGCGTTTTTCTGTCGAAGGGCAAATCTGATAGCACTGAAAGAACGGTATATGCAGGATAAACTGAGATTGGGTCGTGGCATACTGTTCCACATTGCTCCCAGTAATGTACCTATCAATTTTGGTTATTCATTGGTGGCCGGTCTGTTAGCAGGTAATGCAAATGTGGTTCGTGTCAGCGGCAAACAGTTTACACAGGTTGACTTGATTATTGATCATTTACATGAATTGATAGAGTGCGGAAAGTATGATGATATTGCTTCACGCATTGTTCTGGTTCGATATGACCATACAAGTGATGCTAATGCTTATTTTTCTTCTCTTTGTGACGTTCGTGTCATTTGGGGGGGGGGATACGACCATTGCCACCCTGCGTCAAAATGTACTACCGGCACGTAGCTTTGATGTCTGCTTCGCTGACCGATATTCCATTGCAGCCATCCGTCCAAAAGCCATAATGGCAACCTGTGATGCCGATATGAAAAAGTTGGCGGAGGCCTTTTATAACGATACCTATTTGTTTGATCAAAATGCCTGTTCAGCTCCCCATACTATTTTTTGGTTGCAAGATGAGCACTTGGAAGCGGCCAAGGATCGCTTTTGGAATGCTGTTCATGAGCATGCTGAGCATAAATATCGACTACAAGCTGTGGTGAGTGTGGACAAAATAACTGCATTCTATCGTCAGGCTGCATACATGGATGTTAAGTATGAGAAGATGCCCGACAATGTGGCGGTACGTTCCGAATTAGTGGAACTGCCGAAGAATATTGAAGACTTCCGCTGTACATGTGGCTATTTCTCAGAATACACTGTTCGATCGTTGGATGAGATTGCTCCGATCGTCACCACCAAGTACCAGACACTGGGGTATTACGGATTTGAAAAGAACGAACTCATTGATTTCATTCGCCGCAATCGTCTGAAGGGACTGGATCGTGTTGTGCCCATCGGAGAGACGACTGTTTTTGCGCTTACTTGGGATGGATACAATTTAATAGATACGTTTACACGGATTCCATCGGTAATATGATATATTTGGATAGCATTGTCAATTCCGTATTTAACTCTATGACATATTTGATTCATTCAGATAATAGTCAAGATTTATATATCGTAGATTGTGGTGATGTGCAACCGATAATAAATTATGTCCATAAATACGAACTTACATTACGAGGTATATTTCTCACTCATACACATTTTGATCACATTTATGGTCTGAATGAAGTGGTGTCAGCTTTTCCGCAAAGCACAATATATACCTCTGAACACGGTAAGGAAGGTCTATATTCTCCCAAGTATAATATGTCTCGTTATCAGATTGAGATACCGCATTTCATTTATCGGTTTGATAATGTTGCTATCATAGATGAAAATGCAAGTTTACCTCTCTTTGACGGAGTAGCGATGCAGGTACTTAGCACTCCTGGTCACGACTGGAGTTGTCTTAGCTATTTGCTGGATAGATGGCTCTTTACAGGTGATAGTCTGATACCGAATACTCGGTTGTTGGTGCACTTTCCGAAGAGTGATAAGACGGTAGCCTACAAACAATATGAAAGGCTGCAACAGTTGGCTGAGTTGAACAAATTAGAAATTAAGTCCGGACATTATGTCCATAATTAATGTTAAATGATGAATATAATTAAAACTACTATTGAAGGCTTAGTAATCATAGAACCTAAAGTCTATCAAGACGAACGCGGCTATTTCTTCGAAAGTTTCAATGCTAACGAATTTGCGGAAAAAACAGGTATGGATATTCACTTTGTACAAGATAATGAATCCATGTCCTCCTACGGTGTGATGCGTGGATTACATTACCAAAAGATGCCATATACCCAAAGTAAACTAGTACGATGTGTGAAAGGCGCGGTTCTTGACGTTGCAGTGGATATTCGACATGGCAGTTCCACCTTCGGTCAACATGTAGCGGTAGAACTTACGGAAGAAAACCATCGTCAGTTCTTTGTTCCTCGTGGGTTTGCCCATGGGTTCGCAGTGCTGAGTGAGATAGCTATCTTTCAATATAAGTGTGATAACTTCTATCATCCGGAAGCCGATGCCGGCATAAATATCAAAGATAAGAGTTTAGGGATTGACTGGAAAGTTCCTGTTAAGCATGCTATTCTTAGCGAAAAAGATCTGAAGCATGCTTGTCTTAAGGATGCATCTTATGATTTTGATATAAATAATAAATTATATTAGAAATGAAATTCGAAGATTTATCGATGACATTGGAGCAAGTTGTAGATTTTGTAAAGAATCACAATATGTTTATCGGAGATGATGATCATAAACATCTAAGTAATGATGGCATTTTAGAGTATCTGAAAGCAAATAGGGATCGAATAACATTCAAACCTTTGTATTATTATGGTGACACAATCATCGGAATCCAAATAGAAGAAAACGTAGATGGCGCTCTTAAAAAGTATGAGTGGTCCGTCAAGTACTAACAATTATTCAAACAATATTAAATATGAATATTTTAGTCACCGGTGCTAACGGTCAGTTAGGGCAGGCTATCAGAGCGCAATCTCGTTGTTTCCAGAATCACAATATAATATTTACAGATGTGATTGCAGATGATATGTTAGAAACGATCCTATTAGATATCACTAGCGAGGATGCCATTCGTTCTGTCTGCAAGTCTGCGCAAATTAATGTTATCATCAATTGTGCTGCCTATACGGATGTGGAAAAAGCGGAAACAGATTTTGAAATGGCAAATCTTATCAATTGTGATGCCGTAAGAAATCTAGCAACTGTCGCTAAGGAATGCGACATCACGCTTATCCATATCTCTACTGATTATGTCTATGACAGTAGGAAAGCCGCTCCTTATGTGGAAACTGATGAGAAGCATCCAATAAATGTCTATGCTTCAACTAAATATGCCGGGGAAGTGGCTATCCATGAAGTCGGATGTAAGTTCATTTTGTTTCGTACAGCTTGGATGTTTTCTGGCTTTGGAAGTAACTTTATGAAAACGATGCTCCGCTTGACGGCTGAGAAAGAAACTCTAAACGTAGTATATGATCAGGTTGGTACCCCGACATACGCTCCTGAGTTAGTATCTATAATTTTTAAAGTTATTGATGAAGATAAATTAGATATGACAGGTGAGTATAATTTTACTAATGAAGGTTCGGTATCTTGGTATGACTTTGCAGTAGCCATCAATTATTTGAGTGGGCACAACTGCAAAGTTAATCCTTGCAGTTCTGAAGAATATGGCTCTAAGGTGATAAGACCCAATTATTCTGTTTTGGATAAATCAAAAGTAAAGAAAACTTTTGGTATAACAATTCCGCATTGGCTTATTTCCCTTGAACAGTGTATTAATAATAAACAATAAAACTCATGAAAGGTATTATTCTTGCTGGTGGGGCAGGTACAAGATTGTACCCTTTAACAATGGTTACTTCAAAGCAATTGCTTCCAGTTTATGACAAACCAATGATTTTTTATCCATTGTCTACGCTTATGTTAGCGGGGATAAAGGAAATCCTGATTATATCTACACCTGTAGATTTACCCAATTTTGAACGGCTTTTGGGAGATGGAAGTCAGTTTGGCATTCAATTGTCATATAAAGCACAGCCATCTCCAGATGGCCTTGCTCAGGCCTTCCTGCTGGGTGAAGATTTCATAGGTGATGATTGGTGCGCAATGATATTAGGAGATAATATCTTTTACGGAAGTGGTCTGAAAGAAAAACTTAAGAGTGCAGTGAGTAATGCCGAAAACGGGTATGCTACAATTTTTGGTTATTATGTCAATGACCCGGAACGTTTCGGTATTATGGAATTCAATGAAGATGGTAAGATTCTATCTGTGGAAGAAAAGCCTAAGAATCCAAAGAGTAATTACTGTGTCACCGGACTTTATTTTTACGATAAGCGAGTCGTTTCATTAGCCAAAGATGTAAAGCCTTCAGCTCGTGGTGAATTAGAAATAACATCACTCAATAATCTTTATCTAGCGGATGAATCCTTGAAAGGAATTATATTAGGTCGTGGTTTTGCCTGGCTTGATACCGGTACTATGGATAGTTTGATTGAAGCATCCGAGTTTGTACAGATGACTGAGAAAAGACAAGGGGTGAAAATATCCGCACCGGAGGAGATTGCGTTCCGTAACGGTTGGATTGATAAGGAAACACTAATGACTTCTGCACTGCGTTATGGTAAATCGCCTTACGGACAGCATTTAAAGAATGTAGCAGAAGGCAAATTTGTCTATTAATGAGACGAGTAACCTCCAATCAGTTTGCCAATAATGCTATGTGGAAGTTCGCTGATATGATCTCCAATAAGTTGATTCTATTAGTGATTACAATTCTGCTTGCAAGATTGATAACTCCTGAAGCATACGGTGTAGTGGCACTTACGATGGTATTTATAGGATTTAGTGATATTTTTATTCTAAATGGATTTAATATCGCTTTGATACGAAAAGAAACTGTAGATGAAATAGATTACTCAACAGTGACAGCCATGAGTTTGGTATTTACTGTTTTTATGTATATGATATTCTTTGTTGCAGCACCCTATATCGCCAATTTTTATAAGAGTCCTGATCTTTGCTTGGTATTAAGAGTTATAACTATTTTACTTTTCTTTAAGTCAATAGTATCAGTTATTAGAGCTAAAGGCACACGAGAACTACAGTTCAAAAGAATGGTATTATCGGCTTTTATTAGTAATTTTTCTGCTGGAATTATTGCGATAGTTCTTGCATATATGGGATGGGGAATATGGGCTCTTGTTTTTCAGCAGGTGCTTGCCGGCTTCTTTGATATGGTTGTTATGATGATTCTCTTTAGGTGGCATTTATCGTTAAAGTATTCATCTTCGGTAGCAAAGGGGATGTTTAAATTTACAGCAGGTGTGATTGGAACGTCATTTCTAGACTTTTTGGGTAATAACATTTGTGGCCTCATAATAGGCAAGTCATACTCTACAAAAGATTTAGGTTACTATAATCGTGCAAACATGTTTCCTGAGACAATAGGATTAAATGTATATAATTCCATCAATAGCGTATTACTTCCTACTTTGGCTTCATTACAAAATAATGAAGACGATATGAAGAGAGTAACAAGGAAAGTAATGTCACTTACGGAGTACATTATTTTTCCTATGATGTTCGGTCTTATAGGAGTTGCTAATGTACTGATACCTGTATTGCTGACAGACAAATGGGTTCCGAGTATTCCACTAATGTATTTTTGCTGCCTTTATTATGCAATCAATCCTATTAGAGCGATAGGGTATAATGTATTCTATGGTAAAGGGTATAGTGGTTTGAGTATTCCTATAGAGATTATGAGAGCTACATTGATGATTATTGGCATTCTTGTAGTGGTTTTATTGTTTCAGGAGGCTTTAATTTATGTATTACTATCTAATGCTTTAATTAGTTTGGTTGTAGCCGGGGCAACTCATTATAGGGTGAAATTATGCATTAGTTATTCTTTTAGGGAACTATATTCAGACATTTTGCCCTCTTTAGTAATGTCATTGATAATGATGTCGCTTGTGTTATTGACGGGACGATTATATCTCTCCCCGTTGTTACTATTGATTGTTCAGATATTAATAGGAGTGATATCTTATGCTGGAATGTCGCTTATAACCAACAATGAGAATTTTATTATCATAAAAGGTTATCTCATATCCTATTTTAAGAGAAGATAGAATAATGACCGATATATAATACACAATGAGTAAAGTTTTAATTACTTACGAGAGAGGGAATAACACGACTGATGTGAACTTAGCATCATTCAGATTACTATTTTCTCACATGTCCATCCAATGGAGAGAAAAGAAGACCACTCTCGTGAGTCATTCTGATTTGTTGTGGTGTGATGTATGTCTTGCTATCAGACCTAATAGTGTCTATTCTCAAAGAATAGCGGAAGTGGCTAAAAAGACTGGGATTTTTTATATAGTAAGTTTCGATGATGATCTTCTCAATCTTCCTTCTAGTCATCCGGAAGAATGGAAGAAAAAATATTCTTTGTTTTGTCTCAAATATGCTAAAGCTGTTATCAGTCCCAACCCTTTAATACTTAATGACTATTACAAGTATTCTCCAGATGCCAAGGCTATACTAACAAATGCTATTGTCGAGGATTGTGAAATTAAAGCTCCGCACATTATCGGAAATAAGTTGAGAATCGTTTATCCTGCTGGTAGGGATCATCTTGAATTATTCAATAAATATATTAAGCCAATACTTTATGATATCCTTGCTAAATATCATAAAGAGGTCGATATAACTATTATTGGAGTTGAGCCTAAATTAGATGAATCGGAGTACAAGAACTCTATTCATTTGATTAAAGGAATGTCATATGAAGAGTATTCATCTTATATGAAGAATCATGATTTTGATATAGGACTTGCGCCTCTTGGTAGATCATCTTTTGCTGCCAGAAAATACTTTGCTAAGTATATTGAATATGCAAAATATGGTATAATGGGATTATATTCTGATACTATGCCTTATACGCTTGCAGTAAAAGATGGTATTAATGGAGTTCTGGTTGCTGATTCAGCTTTGGCTTGGAGGTATTCATTAATAAGAATTATTCATAATAAGAATCTGATTGATCGTATCGTTTTTAACTCTCAGCAGAATTTAAGGGATAAGCACTCAATAGATTCAATGGTAACAAGTTTAAGAAATTCATGTGCAGAAATAGAATACTATTCAAAATCAGGAGAAGATAGAATTATATACAGGAGACCCTTATTGGCTGCCATTATTTATAATTGTAGAGATTTTTATGAGAGAGTGAAGTATCACTACAGGTATGAAGGTGTCAAGTCTATTTTGAATCGTATAGTTTGCCGTGTGTAAATAATGCCTCTTTTTATTAATTTATTTAATTATAAGTAATTTGATTGAATATGCCACAAAAAATATGCAATATTTTGTCGAACATTTTATTTGTCATGCCAGAGCATAATTTCTATTATGCTAGTTTTAAAGAATCTCGCATGAATGTTTTACCGATTTATAAAGGGAAAGATAATGTCATTTTGAGAGTATTTAGGGAAATTCACTTTAGGCTCAACTTGCCATTAAAACATATATGGTTTCATAAAGTAGATAAAGAATATGAGTCATATTTTATTTTTGAGTGCTTGGTTATTCCTGAATATATTGATTGGTTGCATTCTTTGTATCCTCATTCAAAAATAATCATGCTCTATTTAAATAACTGTACGAAGGTTAATTCGCCTGAGAAATTCCGTCGCGACTTCTTGAAGTTATGGAGTGGAGATATCAATGATTGTCATAATTATAATCTCAACTTATGTCCTAATGTTGGTTCTTATGTTCGCTCTTGGACGGTTACTAAAACTGAACCGAAATTTGATATTTTTTTTATAGGGAGTGATAAAGGCAATAAACGATTAGGTAATCTGATAAATTTGGAAAGACAATTCAATCTGTTGGGACTTACAACCTATTTTCATATTGCTCCTGAGCATAGATATGATTTATACAAAAATAAACGATATAAAAAGTTTCTTCCATATACTGAGGTCCTAAAATTCTTAGGGAAGACGAAAGCTATTTTATACTTGGGATATGGCAGTCAAGAGTGTATTACGATAAGAGTACAAGAATCTTTAGTGCATAAAATTAAATTGATCACAGATTGTGTTTGGTTAAAAAAATACGATTTCTTTCACCCTGATAATATTTTTATTTTGGGTGAAGATGAAATAGAATCATTACCTGAATTTATGAATAAACCATACGTTGAAATAGAAACTTCTGTACTGAATAATATTTATTTTGAAGACTTGGTTGAACATATTGTATTAAACTCCTAGTGCTTGATATATCCTTTAACTAAAATGATGTATAAGTTATTATAAAATAAATGATTGGATACTGCATAAGAACAAAACGATTTTGGGTCTACTATTTTGCTATTAGAATTCTTTATTTGATATTTGCTATCCACATTTATGGAAAGTTAACTCAGCTTGGTGATACGGAACGATATTTAAATGCTTCCTTAAGTTCTGTAACTGATTTCTCTTTTTTGTGGAATTCGACTAAAATGATGGATGCTATAGGCAGTATTATGGGTATATTGGGAGGATCGAATGTGCTAACAAACTTACCGTTTACTATTCTTTCATTTTTTACGGTAAAGTGGATTATTGATAAATACCATTTTCGACAGTATATTAATAATAGACTTTTACTTTTTGTGCTTAGTTTGCCAAATTTTTGTATATGGACAGATATTTGTTCAAAGGAAACAGTTGGTTTGGTATTTTCTGCTATACTTGGAAGTTTTGTTCTTGATTTTTTGAGCGGAAACTATTCGATAAAGAAAAAACATATAT
>OGIK01001567.1_pt1 | contig 19169 bp, 14 predicted proteins | sample 1571781 | NCBI WGS metagenome assembly OGIK01 (sample SAMEA2581956, study PRJEB24529) | metagenome | biome: Human gut stool | place: China | collected 2011
GTATTTTTGTGCAGTGAAAATGGCGAACAAAAACGTACGTTTTCATTAGTCATTTCTAAAGCTCCTCTTATTTTTCTATAAATCAACATCTTAAATACGATCACACACCCGATTTCACTCTTAAAATTCTTCATTTACGCGTACATTGTATAATGTAGTATATCTCTATTAATCAACCCATTACAAAAACTGTCAAAATGTAAAAAACACCTTTTTTGCGAATTACTACCCAAAACAGCCCTTTTCAGTCCCTAGGCAAGACGGATATTTTCCTAAAATCCACTAATCATTCGTTTCCTGCCGCAAAACAAATGTGTCTGCGGTCGAAACTTTTATTTCAATCGTTGGAACTAAAGTTTCTACATGGTGGAATCAAGGTCCCAAAGCGAGTAACTATATGAAACTTTAGTTTCTAACTTTTTTAGCTGAAACTATCCGACTTACCGAATTTACTAATTCTGTAAGCGTAGTCTGCGGAATCTATTTTTTATGTATCTTTGGCTATTCAAACACCATGACAAGAGAGAAAAGCCTATGTATAAGAATGGTAAATATCGGGAAACCGATAAAATGAGTGATCTGATCTGTGAGAATTATCCGATGGTGCTCGTCATGAGCCGCTTCGGTATTGCACTCGGATTCGGAGAAAAGAATATCGGAGAAGTATGCCGCCAAAACGGTGTCGATCCCTGCACGTTCCTGACCGTCGTAAACTTTCTGACGGAAGAGATATCCGCGCCGATGACAAACATTGACAAATGTCTGTCGATCGAGGCTTTGATCACTTATCTGCATAATGCACACGCCTATTTCTTGGACTTCCGGCTGCCCCATATCCGTCGTAAACTGACAGATGCGATTGCAGACTGCCCGAAAGATGTAGCGTTCGTTATCACTAAATTTTTCGACGAATATGCAGCAGAAGTCCACAAACACATGTCGTATGAAGAAAAGATAGTATTTCCATACGTCCGGGGATTATTAAAAGGGATAAAAGACCCGAAATACAACATAACGATCTTCCGAAAACATCATGATCAGATCGAAATGAAGATTATCGAACTGAAAAATATCTTGATCAAGTATTATCCGGGACCCGGAAGCAACCTGCTGAACAGCGTCTTGTTTGACATCTTCGCGACCGAACAAGATCTGGCCTCCCATAACCACGTAGAAGACTATCTTTTCGTCCCGGCGATCCTGACTCTTGAAAAAACAATACAGTGATGCCTATGAGCGCCTTATTAAACATAGCGGTTGCCGAACCGTCTGCCATCATCCGCAGTGGGCTCGAAGCGGTATTAAAGCGAATTTCCGGATTCCGCATCCAGATCATCGAAATTGCCACTGCGGAGCTTTTGCAAGAGACACTTCGCTCACACAAACCAGACATGCTGATTATTAACCCGTCACTTCCCGGTTACTATACCATTCAGCTTCTCAAGGAAGAAACCGGCTGTACGGAAATGAAATGCATAGCCCTGCTGTATGCCGTCGCTGATCATGCCCTGCTGCGACCTTACGACGACCAGATCAACATCTATGACAGCCCGGACGAGATCCGCCACAAGCTGGAGCGCCTCCATACGTCACCGGAAGAGGAAACCGAAAACGAAGAACAGCAGACGCTTAGCGCACGCGAAAAAGAAATCGTGGTCTGTGTCGTCAAAGGGATGACAAACCGCGAAATAGCCGACCGCCTGTTCCTTTCCACACACACCGTTGTTACACACCGACGCAACATCGCCCGGAAATTGCAGGTACACAGTGCCAGTGGTCTGACCGTATACGCCATTGTTAACAAATTAGTTGAACTAAACGATATCAAATTATAATCCATGAAGAAAAACAAACTCGCCGTCCTTACGTCATGCCTTGTCCTGTCAGGGACATTCTGTACGCAGGCGCAAAACAAAACGCCACAGGAAATCCGGATACCGGATACTTACAAATTAACGAACAAGTCTATCTACCGGAATGGCTGGATAGATTTCAACAAGAATGGGAAAAAGGATGTATATGAAGATCCTACGGTCCCGATCGATGCACGTGTCGAAGACCTCCTTTCGCAGATGAATGTTGAAGAAAAAACCTGCCAGATGGTTACGCTCTACGGTTACAAGCGGGTGCTGAAAGACGACCTGCCGACATCGGACTGGAAAAAACAACTCTGGAAAGACGGCATAGGAGCCATCGATGAACATCTGAACGGTTTCCAACAATGGGGACTTCCTCCTTCCGACAACCCGTATGTCTGGCCGGCTTCCCGTCATGCCTGGGCTTTGAATGAAGTACAACGGTTCTTTATCGAAGAGACACGCCTCGGCATCCCGACCGACTTCACGAACGAAGGCATACGTGGGGTAGAAAGCTATATCGCCACCAACTTCCCGACACAGTTGGGATTGGGACACACCTGGAACCGGAACCTGGTTCATAAGGTCGGCTATATCACCGGGCGCGAAGGACGGTTGTTGGGATATACCAATGTCTATGCTCCGATCCTCGATGTCGGGCGCGATCAACGTTGGGGACGCTATGAAGAAGTATACGGCGAAAGCCCATATCTGGTAGCCGAGTTAGGTATCGAAATGGCAAAAGGGATGCAGACCGACCATCAGGTTGCCGCCACTTCCAAACACTATATCGCTTACAGTAACAACAAAGGCGGACGCGAAGGGATGGCACGCGTAGATCCGCAAATGTCACCACGCGAGGTCGAGATGATCCATGTCTATCCCTGGAAACGGGTGATCAAGGAAGCCGGGATCCTCGGAGTCATGAGTTCATACAACGATTACGACGGGTTCCCCATTCAGAGCAGCTATTATTGGCTGACGACACGTCTGCGTGGCGAATTCGGTTTCCGCGGATATGTGGTATCGGACAGCGACGCCGTCGAATATCTTTTCTCTAAACACGGAACTGCCGCCGATATGAAAGAATCCGTGCTACAAAGCGTATTGGCGGGCCTAAACATACGTTGTACATTCCGCTCACCGGATTCATACGTCCTGCCACTTCGCGAACTGATCGCGGAAGGAGCTATTCCAATGTCCACCATTGATGACCGAGTGCGTGACATCTTGCGCGTCAAATTCCTCGTTGGATTGTTCGACCATCCGTATCAGATCGATTTGAAAGAGACTGACAAAGAGGTAAACTGCGCCGAAAACCAGCAGGTTGCTTTGCAGGCTTCAAAAGAATCGCTCGTTCTGTTGAAGAACCAGGATGCCGTCCTTCCTTTAGACGTAAACAAAATTTCCAAAATCGCCGTATGCGGTCCGAATGCAGATGAAGAAGCATACGCTTTGACACATTACGGCCCGCTTGCCGTAGAAGTGACAACCGTGTTGGAAGGCATTCGGAATAAGGTAAAACCAGGAACGAACGTGCTCTTTACGAAAGGTTGTGATCTGGTAGATGCCAATTGGCCGGAATCGGAACTGATTCGTTATCCGTTGACAGCCGAAGAACAGAGCGAGATCGACAAAGCGGTGGAAAACGCGAAGAAGAGCGATGTGACTGTAGTCGTGCTGGGCGGAAGTAACCGCACCTGCGGAGAAAACAAATCACGTTCCAGCCTCGATTTGCCAGGCCGCCAACTCGATTTGCTGCAAGCTGTCGTTGCCACAGGCAAGCCAGTCGTACTGATCCTGATCAACGGACGTCCGTTGTCTATTAACTGGGCGGACAAATATGTTCCAGCTATCCTCGAAGCCTGGTATCCAGGATCACAAGGAGGCACGGCTATTGCAGACGCTTTGTTCGGCGACTACAATCCGGGAGGAAAGCTGACCGTCACCTTCCCCAAGACAGTCGGACAGATTCCGTTCAACTTCCCGACCAAACCGAATGCACAGGTTGACGGTGGACGCAACAAAGGGTTGGACGGCAATATGTCCCGCGTAAACGGCCCGTTGTATCCGTTCGGCTACGGATTGAGTTATACGACTTTCGAATACTCAGACATTTCGATCCAGCCAGCTATCGTGACACAGGTTCAACCGGTCACCGTCCGTTGCAAGGTGACGAATACAGGTAAACGTGCCGGAGATGAGGTAGTACAATTATATGTACGCGATATCCTCAGCAGTGTTACGACCTACGAGAAGAACCTCGTCGGCTTCGACCGTATCCATCTGAATCCGGGAGAGACGAAAGAGCTTACTTTCACGATCGAACCGCGTGACCTGCAACTGTTGAACAGTGACAATCATTGGGTGGTAGAACCGGGAGACTTCAAGGTTATGGTCGGAGCCTCATCCGAAGACATCCGCCTGAACGACCGTTTCACGGTAGTGGAATATGGTAAAGAGCAGGCAGTCACATCAGCAACCTCCCGGCAGCAGAAATCGGTTATTGCCAGCTCTTCCCAAGAATCTGCCCCGTTGGTATTGGACGGCAATCTGTCTACGGCCTGGAAAGCCAACAAAGGCGAATATATCACATTCGCACTTGAAAACAACGCTTCGCCTAACAGCATCGCAATTGCATGGAAAGAAAAAAGCAAAGATGCCAAATTTGAGATCCAGCTCTCCGGTGGCGGAGGCCAGTTCCTGACCGTATATGAAGGGACAGTAGAGGCTACGAACGAACTGAAGAATTACCGGTTCAAAGGCACGACCGCCAGTGATATCCGTATCGTAATAACCTCCGGCAATGCAAGTATTTCGGAAGTAAAAATCAAGGAGTTGAAAAATTAAGAATTAAAAATTAAGAATTAAGAAATAGTGTCTTATGCATTCATTTCTTAATTCTTAATTTTTAATTCTTAATTTACAAATAGATTTCCCCAAAGAACTCCGGGCAATGGAAGTTCGGGGTGGGAAGACCAATCGGGCTCCAACTGACGAAATGCGGAAATTCCGTATCGTCCGCACATTTATAGAAGTTGCCCATTATCTTTTCCGGTAGGTTGTCAGGATCGAGGCCCATCAACCGGAAAGGAATGGCAACCACCAACTCCCAACTATATACCCCTAATTTCTCAGGGAAAGCAGTATGCGGCAGACTCGAAAAGCGACGAATGGATGCATATTCTTCCGCTGTCAGCGACTTTTTCGAATCACGCGATTCCCGGTAAGAAGCATCGCAAGTACCGATACAGTTAAACTCGAAATTGTAGTAATTAGGATCATCCACCCGCTTCATAAAAAACTCCACGCAACTGTCCGTATAAACCGGCGATCCATCTGCTTCGTAGAGCGCTTTCAAAGAGTTTCCTTTGACAAAATAGCGGATATACAGGTTCACCTTCGATCTCGCAATGTCGAAGGCCACAATAGGTTTGTAGGGATATTCTTCCCAGTTAACCACATCGATTGACTCTCGCTGGGCCTTTTCCATCAAAAAGCCTACGGACGACAGGTCCAGTACGTCCAGCGTTTCCAAATAAGGGACTTTCAGTTTCTTCATTATCAATTATAGATTTGGAGTAATGGCAAATGTAAATAAGAAGTCAGCAATACGGATAAAGCTCCGATTATAGCCAAGACAATAATGACCGATCCCACAATCCTATTCAATAACCATATACCTCGCACGTTAAACCATTTCTTCAACTTAGCAACTATATAAGTGATTCCGAACCACCAGAGAACAGCACCCACCCCAATAAAAGCAATGCCTCCCAACAGCATCCAAACAGAATGTTCCGGCAAGACAAAACCAAAGCGGGCAAACAAACCAATATATAATAATACGATTAATACGTTGCTAAAGGTAAGAAGAAAAGCTGTAATAAAATCCTGAGTGAAGGATAACTTTTTTTCCCGTTGTTTTTTAAGGTTCCGGACAGGATTGGATTGGAAAATATAATAGCCGAAAATGCCCAATACGATACTGCCGATCAATTGCAAGGGAGTCTGATTCGCCTCCACAAAATTCACCACGACTCCCATCCCCAAGCAGGTCAGTGCAGCGTAGATCACGTCTGACAGAGCAGCCCCTAATCCGGTGACAAACCCGTGCCAGCGTCCTTTGTTCAGCGTTCGTTGTATGCACAGCATACCGATCGGGCCCATCGGGGCGGAAACCAGTACACCGATAACAATTCCTTTACTTATCAATCCCAGCATTATCCTTTTATTTTCTGCCTAATGACTTGCAAAGATAACGCAAACCGAGAGCAGAATAAAATGAACTCGTCCATTTTTAACCAAAAAACGCCTGCAGGAATGTTTTTTAGATTACCTACAGGCGTTTTCACACTTTATGTAAAAGACTATTTAGCTTTTTCTTTTTCTAAAATAGCTTTCAACTTTGCAACGATTTCAGGATGTTCGGCTGCTAAATTCTTCTTTTCTCCAATATCCTGTTTCAAGTTGTAAAGTTGTTCTTCCTTGCTATTGCCTAACTCGATATTCGTCAATTTCTGATAGGCAGCACCATTACTCGGAGCAATATACTTCCATTCACCGTCGGAAACAGAGAGAGAACCGGCGACTTCGACCACATAGTCACGTCCTTTCAGGTCTTTTCCCAAAAAAGCGTCCAAATGATCCTGGCTGTCAGGACCGGCCCCTTCTCCAAGAGTCTTACCCATCAGGCTTGCCATGGAAGCATACAAGTCGACCTGTGAAACCAATGCATCAGAAACACCCGGTTTCACTTGTGCCGGCCAGCTGACGATCATCGGGATACGGGTCCCGGCTTCGAAAATACTATATTTTCCACCACGGAACGGTCCCCAAGGTTTGTGGTCGCCCAAAAGCTCAACAGCATGGTCTGCATAACCGTCATCCACAACAGGACCATTGTCGCTACTCAACACGATCAAGGTGTTTTCGGCAATACCGGCTTTTTCGAGTGCGTCCATTATTTCGCCTACGGTCCAGTCGAATTGCAACAAAGCGTCGCCACGAGGGCCCATGCCGCTCTTGCCGACAAAACGGGGATGCGGCCAACGGGGAACGTGCGCGTCGTTGGTTCCGACATACAGGAAGAACGGTTCATCTTTGTGGTTTTCAATAAATCGGACAGCTTTGCAAGTGATGCTGTCTGCAATGTTTTCATCTTCCCACAAGGCCTGCTTGCCCCCTTTCATGTAGCCGATACGCGAAATGCCGTTCACGATCGCCATATCATGCCCATGGTTCGGACTCGGTTTCAATTTGGTAAGCAATTCCGGATGGTCTTTTCCCAACGGTTCGCCAGGGAATGGTTTTTCATAGCTCACTTCAATCGGATCATTCGGATCAAGATTGACGATCCGCTGGTTCTCAACCCACACACAAGGCACACGGTCGCCTGTGGCAGCCATTATATAGGAATAGTCGAACCCTATATCTGAAGGTCCCGGCGTGATAAAGCCATTCCAATCCTGTCCTCCCGTCCTGTCAGACAATCCCAAATGCCATTTACCTATAGCACCTGTTGTATAACCACACTCACGAAACATATCGGCAACAGTCGGCTGTTCAGGACGAATGACCATTCCGGCATTTCCAGCCGCAATCCCCGTGTCATTCCGTCTCCAGGCATAATGCCCCGTAAACAGCGAATAGCGCGAAGGCGTACTGGTCGCAGCTACCGCATGTGCATCCGTAAAACGAACACCCTGTGCTGCCAGTTTTTCCACATTCGGCGTATGGATCGTCTTCGATCCGTTACAACTCAAGTCGCCATAACCGATATCATCGGCTATCAGGAAAATAACGTTCGGCTTCTGTCGCTGTGTTACTTTCTCTTCCGTCTTCTGTTTGTTTCCGGAACAGGAGGCCAACAAGGTAGCTCCTATTCCTAATACGATTGTTGATTTCATGATAATAATTTATTTGTATCGCTTCATGCACCACAAGCATTGTCCCTTATCGCAAATTCGGATTGATATCCTGTTCGGACTGTGGGATCGGCCATTTATAGTCCTGCTCCTGACGGAAAGCACGGCTGTTTACCCACCATCTGCCATATTTGTCAGGTTCACCACCCGGCTTCACACTTACGCGCTGTGAACCGGGGAAAGGAGCACCGTAAATATCGCCATTTAATACTTCATGTGCAATACCCCAACGCAGTAAGTCCCAATAACGGATTCCTTCCATCGCCAATTCGACACGGCGCTCGTTCCGTAAAATAGGACGTAACTTTCCAGCATTCACTTCCGTGATTGCTGGCATCTGTACAGATGCACGACCTCTTACCTTATTGATGGTTTCATCCAGCAAGGCTTGCGTAATCCCCTCACCGGCTTCTAGTTTGGCTTCCAAATAACTCAACAGAACTTCCGCATAACGGATAACAGGAACGTTTCCTCCATAACTATTCAGATCACCGGAGAAAGTTTCGTCAAAATACTTACGCATCATAAAGCCAGTCTGCGTAGTCTGTCCTCCCATCACCTTATCCGGACTCTGAGAATCCGGATGGCAATCGTAAACAGCCCCTTTAAAAGTGGAACCATTATAATAAATGGTATAATCCAGACGCGGGTCTCTGTTTTCGCCCAAGTTATCTGGATTATATAGCGGACTGTCATAACTGAACGGCGTACCGTCTTTGAACTGGTAAGCTTCAAACAGACCTGCAGCAACATTAATCAGACACCAGCCACCATCTTTCACAGGGAAAGCATGCTGCGGCATTGCGTTTCCAGCCAAGTCTTGCAAATACTGCATAGAGAAAATATTTTCACTACTATTCTCGTTCGAGGGCAAGAAAAGGGATGCATAATCCGGATCGATCGCATTGTCACCCAAGTCTATGATCTCTTTATAAGCGGCTGCCGCTTCGCTATATTTTTTGGCTGCCAATAACGTACGTCCCAAAAAAGCGAGAGAAGCCTGCTTGCTCGCACGTCCGGTTTCGGAACCTTTCAAATCCTTAAAACGAGGCAAGTCGGCGGCAGCTTCAGTAAACTCTTTAATAATAAAATCAGTAATTTCTGCTTTCGTATTTTTCTTTACCGTATTAGCCTCATCCTTAGTCAACACCTTCGTCACTAACGGCACATCTTGGAAAAACTGAGACAGATAAAAATACTGGGCAGCCCGGATAAAGCGGGCTTCTGCCGTGAAGCGAGCCACGACAGCCGGATCACTCAAGTTACCAATACCTTCCAAAAAACGGTTACAACGGGCTATCTTCGCATACGAATTTTCCCAATAAGCTTTCGTATAAGCATTGTTTGATAACAAAGTTCCATCCGACATCTTATGGAAATTCGAGTTTGTCCCACGACGGTCATACGCATTATCCGTAGGAAATTCCATAAAAATCAAACCGCCATACGACCACCAGTCTGTCGGAGTATATTCCGGAGAGTTAAACAATATATTCCCTTTATAAACACCGGTCAAAGCCAACTCCGCATTATCTTCGCTGGTCCAGAAATCATTTTCTGCAAACTTATCCAGCGGATTCCGGTCCAAATCACACGATACGAAGATTGTCGATGCCGCCAGTAAAGTGAAAATAAAATATTTAATTCGTTTCATATCTTTTAGAATTTAAAGTTTACACCAAATGTATAAGTTGCCAATATCGGATAATAGTTTCCGGAAGTATTGATTTCCGGGTCCCATCCGGGTTTATACTTGTTCCAGCAAAGAGGATTCTCTGCCTGTACATACACACGCAGATTACTGATTTTGGCTGCCTGTAACATTTTTTTCGGGAACGTATATCCCAATTGAATATTTTTCAAACGGATATAAGAAGCATCCTGAGTCCAGAAATCAGAAGTGACGATATTCGGCGTCGTGGAGTTACTTAAGTCTTCCAATCTCGGATAAGCCGGATAGCGAGTCGGGTTAGCCGGGTCAAAACGTCCTTCAGCCTGCCATTTCTGGATATTGCCGTCACCTCTGAACGCCCAACCGGCAAAGCCGTCCAACATACCGGTCACACCGGCAACCCCTTGTAACAACACCGACAGGTCTAAACCCTTATATTCCACACCCAAATTCAGACCGAAAGTAAACTTCGGAATACGGGAGCCCAAATACACACGGTCATAATTCGGATCTATCTTACCATCAGGTACACCGTCCGGTCCACTGATATCTTTGTAACGGATATCTCCTGGCTGAGGATTAGGAGTAACCTTGCTCTGGTCATACCATGATTTTATATCATTTTCATCAAGAAAGACACCATCAGATACATAACCGTAATACATCTGAATCGGGTAACCAATAAACAAATCGCTACCATTCCCGACCATACCGTTCAACTGTTCCACATTACCAACCCCCAAAGTTGTCAATTTATTCTTAATAATAGACAAGTTGGCATTCACATTGTAAGAGACATCCCCGATTTTATTACGATGTCCTACCTCAAATTCCCAACCAAAGTTCTTCAACTCCCCAGTATTCATCTCCGAAATTTTCTGTCCTAAAATAGTAGAAACACTTCCACTCGGTTTATACAGGATATCATATGTACGGCGATTAAAATAAGAAGCATTCACACTCAGCAGACCGTTCCAGAAGACAGCCTCCAGACCACCGTCAATGGTTTCCGTCTCTTCCCATTTGATTGTCGGATCTACAGCTGTCGTGACAGCGGCACCTTGTGTATAAGTATCTCCGAAAGGATAGTTCTGCCCCAGTTCATATACAGACTGGTAGGGATAGTTACCAATATTTTGGTTACCGAGGCGTCCCCATGATACTTTCAATTTTAAGTTGGAGATAAAACCTAGAGACTCATTTTCCTTAAAGAAATTTTCCTCCGACAATCTCCAACCGGCTGCGACAGACGGAAAGAACCCGAACTTCTTACTTTGAGGGAAACGGGAAGAACCGTCATAACGCACCGTAGATTCAAACAGGTAACGTTCGTTGAAATTATAACGGAGACGTCCGAAACCGGATTGGATCGCCCAAGCATTACCGGTCCCTTCCGATTTCTGGTTATCCGGTGAACCAGCGTTCAAATAAGGCAGATCATTTCCAGGAAATTTATCACGTGAACCTTGTACATAACGGTAGTCTTCCTGTTCCCAAGAATAACCAGCCAAAATTCCGAACGTATGTTCACCGATCGTCTTATTATATTCGGCTGTCGCCTGGAAAGTCTTATAAATTGTCTTCCCCATCTTATGTTTTAACTCGGACGGCCCCAACACACGGTCACCGGAAAGCTTCATAGTCGAACGGTAAGTACGTTCTTCACCGTTAGTATAAGTATATGCACCAATAGCGGATAATAACAAATCTTTGACCGGATTATAGTCCAGACGGACATTGGCATTTAAAGAAAATTCAGGATTCTCATAGAAAGAATCGCTCTTGATCCATCCGGCAGGCGTTCCATGCAATTCACGTCCGGCACCAAACGAACCGTCAGACAAAATGGTCGGTGTAAGTCCGGGGAAACGCAAGGCTTTCTGAATAAGAACCAACATATTATCGGCGTCATCACCACCTGGAGCCATCGGCTCTTTCCGGTTGCCATACACGCCGGACAAGCGGCTAGTCAATTTCAATCCCGGCAAGATTTCGTTAATCAGATTCACACGGGCATTGTAGCGCTGGTAATCGTTTTTCTCCACGATACCGTTCTGTTTCAGATAACCGAATGAAACCATATATTTGTTTTCGGCATTGCCACCGTTAATTGTCACATCATGTCCGGTCTGTAAACCTTTACGGGAAAAAACCTCATCCAAATAACGTGCATTGGCATAATGATCCGGATCGCTGCCGTCTCTAAACTTCTGAATTTCTTCCTGCGTATAAGCTTCACGTCCTACCGCTTCATTATAGAGAGTCGCATATTGCCAAGTATCGACAAATTCCGGCAATGCCGTAGGCGTATTGAAACCTACATACCCATTATAACCGACAGATACTTTGCCTTCCTTACCCGTCTTCGTCGTCACCAAGATAACACCGTTCGCGGCACGTGATCCGTAGATGGCTGCCGTCGAAGCATCCTTCAATACGGAAATCGATTCCACATCTTCCGAACTGACATCATTCAACTTGCCGGGAATACCATCGATCAACACCAAAGCATCTGATTTATTGCTTTCACCACCAAAAGAACCGACACCACGAACACGGATCTCACCACCACTATTACCCGGACGTCCCGAACGCTGGATTACGGTCACACCTGCCATCTGTCCAGTCAGGACATTCGACAACTGTGGAGTCGAACGGTTTTCGAGTTTCTCGCTGCCGATCTGAGCGATCGAACCAATCACATTCACTTTCTTTTCTGTACCGTAACCGACAACGACCACTTCTTCCAAAGCTTGTGAGTCTTCTACCAGCTCAATCACATAGTCTGTCTTGGTGTCAACCGTCAGTTCCTTCGTGATATAACCGATATAGGAAATCTGTAACTTGGCACCTTTCGGTGCATCAAGGGAAAAACGACCGTCCATATCGGTGATCGTCCCGTTTGTTGTACCCTTCACCACTACATTCGCACCAGCAATCGGCCCGAAAGCATCCGAAACAACCCCCCAGATCTTACCATCTTGCTGCACTTCGCCCAACAAGACAATCTTATTATCTTCGATACGATATTTATAGGAAGACAATATCTGGTTCAAAACTTCTTTAATATTCCCGTTTTTGACATTCAAATCAACATGTTTTGTCATATCAACGGCAGAGTTACTGAAGAAAAACACAAATTGCGTATTTGCTTCAATCGTTTTAATCGCTTCCTCAAGCGTCACATCAGACAGGCTAAGATTAATCTTCGCATTCTGGGCATAACTTTCCACTGCAGACAGTTGGAAAAAGGAAATGGCAACAAATAAAAGTATTAGCTTCATTTTCCTGAATAAATTAATGTTAAGAAAGGGTATGGAACTCCCATACGTGGACTTTTTTTTCATACATTTGAATATTTAAAGTTTTACATTTTGCTCTCACACTCTTACCTTTGAGAGCAGTTTGTTTTGTTTTAACATCAGGCGGATGCTGGTAACATCTGCCTGATTTTTTTGATGTTTTTCTGAGTCTTAGACCATAGGCAAATTATTTATTGTTTATTATTTAGGACTGATTATTATCTTATCTCCCTCAATTGTATAGCGGATCGGGCTGATCAAGGTCAACAACTTCAGAATTTCTTCCGGTGACTCTTTCCGGATGGTCAACGACAGGCGATGATCGAGCGAAACACCTTTCTTGCATTCTATCTCCATATTATACCAGTGTTTCATCCGATGCAAGATAGTCGACAGCTTTTCATTCGTGCAGACCAGCTTGTCACCAATCCAGATAATATAATCGGAGGCATCCACCTCCGCCAAGTTATAGGTTCCACTCTGCCTGTTACAGGAAATCCGTTGATTCGGTTTCAAGATGATTCCTTTACTCATACCAGACAAAAAGACTTCCACCTCACCCGAGAGCAAGGTTGTTTCGATCGTTTCCTTATTCTCGTAATTCTTGACATTGAAATGAGTGCCCAACACGTTTACGATCATCCCGTCCGTTTCTACAAAGAAAGGTGCCTTTTCATTCCGTACGACTTCGAAATAGCCTTCTCCTTCCAACTTCACAGAGCGCTTATTATCAGTGAATTGCTCCGGATAGATCAGCATACTGTTAGCATTTAGCCAAGCGGTCGTCCCGTCCGGCAAGGTCACAGACCCTTTGCTGCCTTTTCCCATAATGACACGATTCATTATCAACTGTTCTTCAATAGAAGAATCAAACAACTGATTTTGTCCGGTAAAATAACCACCTAACGAGCAAACCAGCAGTATGGCGACAGAAGCGGCTACTTTCATATAATAAGACAGGCGCCTTTGTCTCCTTGCCCTCTCTTTCGCCTCGATCCCAGTCGTGAAACGTTTAAAAGCCCGCTTCACCAGTTCCGGGTCTGACACCGGGGCTGCATCACTTTCCAACCACCGGTCCCTTATTTCGGAAAAAGTCTTTTTATTCTCCTCATCGGCCCTCAGCCAGACAAGAAGAAGTTCTTTCTCCTTTTCCGAAGCATTTCCTTGCAAATATTTTAGTATTATATCGTTCATCCTAGATTGCATTCTTTATACCTATCACAAAACAAAATGGAATATCCCTACCTCCGAATTGAAAAAAATTCTATTTTTGCTAAAAATTTTCAGAAAGAGGCAGGATATCATGAAAATACCGGAAGAAAACTGTTTGGAAAAGCTACACGCCAAGACAAAGGACATCGCTCTGTTCCGAGAACTGTTTGACTCCTATTTTCGAACACTTACGACCTATGCCTACCGCTTCGTGGGCGACTGGCAGACCGCCGAAGATATCACCCAGGATGTCTTCACGTCGCTTTGGGAAAAGAAGGAAAACATCGACTTCGACGATCCAATCAAGCCCTACCTTTACCGTGCCGTTTACAACCGTTCCATCAATTACCTGAATTCAGCCCTGACACAGAAGCGCATCGAAGGTGCAGATACGATCGATGAACTGATCAACCGGGAAATCCTCAGCTACAACCAGCATGACACGCTCCTGCTGAAAGAGATTACCGACGAGATCAACCGGTTTGTCGACACCCTTCCGCCCCAATGCAGGACGGTCTACAAGCTGAGCCGCGAAAAGAACCTGCGGAATAAAGAAATAGCCGCCCAAATGGAAATCAGTGAAAAGGCGGTAGAAAAACATATTTCCAAGGCATTGAATGAGATACGCAACCACTTGGTACGCCTCGCATCCTTTCCATACTGGTTTGCCTGATTGGTAATTCTTCCTGTCATTAGTTTTTGAGATTTTACACAGGCTCTATAAGTTCGTTATCAAATCAATAAATAATAAAATGAAGTCTCAATGCTTAGTTATTAAAAAAACAGACAATAACCCTTATTAGGACGTTTTTCTATTTGGGATGAAATCCCGGACAATTCGGGTTTGACATTTCTCTCTTTCAGGCCCGAATTAATAAATAGCTGATAAAAAAAAGTCGGCAGGAAACAGAAAAATGGACTCTCTTCGTCACTGAAAAATAAAAAATCCTGACATTATGAAAAAGCTAAACCTCCGGAGAATCGTCTGTAGCAAACGAATGTTACCGCAAGCCTGAATGTTTCAAAAGAGATTTACTTCTTTGACGGCATGACGACCGTCTTTGTGGCAAAAAACCCCGCACTTCATAGCAAAAAACCATTTTTTCCCAGTGTAGAACCGGTATTTGCAACTATTTATAAAGAATGTGTTTTGTCATTAACGAAACAATATTTTATGGTGATTATATACAACTTTACACCATCTATATAAAACAGAAGTCGGATAATGATTAACGTATATCCGGCTTCTGTTTTATATGGTTAAAATTCTTTTTCGTTACCACCTTTTTTAGAGGTGGTTTTATCAAAAAGAGGGTCGTTAGGATCTGTTTTGGGATTATAGCTAAATACACCTTTAGCTATTCTCTTCATATCCTTCTCTAATTTTCCACTTTTACTACTTCTGATCGTAGTAGTGGTTGATATTGTGAATTTCTTATTTTTTTTCATGCCGTAATTTTCTTTAGTTGTGAATACCTTAATCGTCGTTTGGTATTCTGCAAAAATACATCGAATCTTTCAGATTCCGATAGATGTTTCGTGTTATATCTGAAAGATTCGCAATCTACATATCTTTGAAGATGTTTTCTCGACACCCAGAAATGGGTTCCAGAAATCATTTTCTTCAAATGGCTCCAATATCCTTCGATTGTGTTTGTTGATCTTCTGCCTATTACATACGCTCCCTTTTTGTGATATACTTTTTGATGATCAAACTTTTCTTTGTCGATCCCGTTATACGCATACCATTCGTCAGAATATATGGTAGAATTAGGATGAACGGTATTGTATATCAAAGGAAGTAAGGTTTTACCTTTTGTGTCTGTAACGACATAAGCGACAACAAATCCTTCTCGTTGGAGTGTCCCAAACACAGGGGTTTTATCTTTTAAAGATCTCCCCTGTGCATCTTTAACTTTATCCTTACTATGTCTATTCTTGTTTTTGCCACCAATATAAGTTTCATCCACTTCAATCTCGCCTTTCAAACACGGCTCTTTTATTTCAATACTAAAACAATTGTGAATACGTTGAAGCATAAACCAAGCCGTTTTCTGTGTTACTCCCACGATTTTAGACAACTGTAAAGATGATACTCCTCTTTTCATTTCAACAACAAAATAACAAGCCAGCATCCATTTTCGTAATGAAACCTTTGAATTTTCAAAAATCGTTCCTGTACGAACATTGAAGTATTTACCCGTGTTTTTACACTTGTACCTATTTCCTTTGCATTTATACACCTTAGATTCCGGATCAAAAGGAGAAACAACGTGATCTCCCCACCTTTCTTTTTCAAGAAAGGTTATACACGCTTGCTCATCAGGGAACAATTTTGAAAATTCAGGAAGTGATTTAAAATCGAACATACTTCTTATCTTTATATTGGATTATAAAAATACAAAAATATATTCATATAACCAACTAAAAATCAATTAAATTCATCGAATATCTGATTTTGAATTATTTTTTTTGTTGTTAAATTTCTAATTCTTTTCTATTTTTGAGGATTGTCTAACTTTATAATACTAATATCATGTACAAGGAAACTGTCAAAATTGATTCTATAGAGTGTACCATATTTTATGATCAAGATATTAATCTACCTCAAAAACAAGAAATAGATTTTGAATTTAAAATTGAAGACGTGCCCTCATACCAATTTAAAAATGGACAAATCAATTCTTATGTTTCGGGTAAGATTTTTGAGATCAAGTCTATTTTACCTATAGAAGGCAATATTTCAAAATCTTCTTCTTTTGCTGAAATTCCTAAATTTAATATTACTTTTGATTTTCTATATAAATTATCTCTATTTCATTTGGAAAATCACTTGAAAACGTTAGAACTTGTATATAATCATAAATTGGATAAAGATTCAATAACCAATATTCTTAAAAAGAAATTGGATGATTTTTTTTATCATAAATAAATTTATCATACTCTTCTTTCGATATTCTTATGCCATCTTTAAAATAGATGGCATAAGGCGTTTTTTCTGGTATAACTACAGAAATATATCCTTTTGAATGTAATATTTTCTGAAATTTATCATTGTCAAAAAAATAATAACTTTCAAGTAAATGGATATATTCTTTATCTGTTAACCCCCAAAGACTTTGATAATCTTCTAAATGTTTCATAACTGTAATTTTTAAAAGTGAATAATTAATTGATTTATAAAAAGAAAGCGGTGATAAACTAAGTTACCACCGCTTTTACTATCATATTGTTTCGTATTACTTTATTTTGTACATTGAGAAATCTTCAAAATCACCAGATATACAATCAAGTTTCAGCCAACCTTCTGACACCTTTACATCATAAACAATAGGTGGCTCAGGGTCACTATCAAATACAATGACTAATCTCATTGTATTTTTATCAAAAGAGTATGTGAAAGGATCTGGGCTTTTCTTTTTGCCTTCATTGTAATATACAGTCATTACGCCTGTATCGTCATTATAAAATGTGAGTTCGAAAAATTCATCTGCGGGGAATTGCTCTCCCCATGAACCTATTAATATGCTGTTATTGTCATTATTCACATTATCGTCGTTACACGAAAATGTGAATAAAAGTAGCAAGGTTAATAATATATGTAGTACTTGTTTCATGTTATTGTTAAAATTCATATCCTACCTTTATACTAAATCCGTTCATGTCACCACTTCCATCTCCCCATTCTTCATCAAATGATACCTTTTGTATAGAATATCCTATACCTAAATTAACAGCTTGTTTTTTAGTAGTCATAAACCGTACACCAATAAAAGGGTTACAATACAATCCACCTTTTTTTGCATGTCTTGGTGCTTCTTTAGTATTGAACTTATACCCTATTCTTAATGCAATAAAAGGAGATATTGGACCATTCAAGGCATATCCTCTCACATCCGCAAATACAGGTATGCTTACTGTTGAATAATCGGTCATATAGTGTATGCCGGTTCCACCTCCTACAAATAAATATTGATTGATTTGGCTTCCATATGTAAAATATAATTCTGGGCCTTTGTATCCACCTGCCCAGTATCCGAGATCAATCATAAATCTACTCCCTGTCAAATCGTACTTTTCATTGGATATCTTAAATGGAATTTTAGATTCTTTCTCTTCTTTGGTTATTTTACTGATATCTTCTATAGGATACACAAACGTACTACCATCAGAAGTGCGAATAGTAATTTGCTTGTCTGGTATCTGCTCGATAATAACCCCTTTTATAACACTTCCATTTTTTAAATGAATAGCTTCAACCATTTTGTTTTGTGAGTAAGCGCATACACTACCCAATAGAACAACTAACAATAATAGATACTTTTTCATATGAAATAATTTTGCTCTTTCTGCCTCCTTCGAAAGATTAACAAATAAAAAAAGCGCGGAGACTATTGGATATTATGACATTGAGGCTCTGGACTGCCCATCGAACAATAATACACAATAGATCCACGCCTTATGCTGGTATATAGTTTGCCCTTTGTATTAAGCAAAGTGATATACAACAACACAGGCGTAGAAACATTTGCTATTATCCTGTTCGATGAAATTGTCCAGATTTCAATGCCGGATAATATCTTAACGCTTCTACGTCTTAACTCTAATACGTGAGGGCAAAGATATAGATATTTGGAAATGCAAACAACCCCATAACAACATTTTTATGAATATTGTTATGAGGTTGTAAGATGTGCTGGTCAATGATTATTTTTTAGTAGTAGTGTAAAGTTGTATATAATCACCTATTTTATAATAACTCCCTTCCCGGATGAGTATGAAAAGGAATGATTCCTCATCCGATAAATGCCCCAAAACAGCCTTTTCATCAGTCGAAACCCCAAAAACTTAATACACCCAATAATTGGAAAATGAATAAAACCGATCAGGCTTAAAAACTATTATTCTCTCATTGCTAAAAAGAGGAAAGCCTTAGAAAATACGATAATCCCAGTTTTCGTTTGCACGGGATAATGAGGTATGGCTTACGGTCCTGCGAAAGCCAAGATGATATGAGGTGTTAGATATGCTCATTCATGACATTAAGATACCTGGTACATTTTTAATCATAAACTGATTGGTAAATAACAAGGCTGTATGGAATGCCATATCGAAGGATGAGTCAAAACGGGCTTCGTTTTTTCTAATTTATTTTCTTCAACAGATTTAAGGGAAATTCGGTTAGTAAGCACTATCTTTG
>OGIK01001580.1_pt1 | contig 19035 bp, 10 predicted proteins | sample 1571781 | NCBI WGS metagenome assembly OGIK01 (sample SAMEA2581956, study PRJEB24529) | metagenome | biome: Human gut stool | place: China | collected 2011
TTGCTCAGAGAATCGCATAACATTTTAAAAGGAGATTCAAACACCACGTACAAGGCTAGTTGGCGGCAACGGGTTCCCTGACTCATCGGTTCTGAATAACAAGGATAATAGTTACCCTTGGAAGCATTCCTCATCGCCCCCTGCGTATAATCCATCGGACCGGAAACCTGACGGATGAAAGGAATCATCACATCATACTTCACCTGATCTACTGACGGTGAACTCCATTTCATCTGCTCCAACCCATTGACTCCTTCGAAATTCAACACATTCGGATAAGTACGGTTCAATCCGGCAGGCTTATGAGTGCCATGCAGGTCAAGAATCAGCTTGTATTTAGCACACATTTCAGCGGCACGATAGTTGAATGCAGTCATTTCCTGATCGTCACGGTCCATAAAGTCCACTTTGAAACCCTTTACTCCCATTTCGGCATAATGACGGCACACATTTTCCATATCACGCTCGAATGCATGATAACCGGCCCAAAGGATGATACCTACATTTTTGGAAGCTGCGTAATCTACCAGTTCTTTCAGGTCAATCTCCTTGACAACCTGCATCAAATCCGCCTGTAAGTTCACTGCCCATCCCTCGTCAAGTATCACATACTCGATACCGTTTGCAGAAGCAAAGTCTATATATGCCTTATAAGTCGGATTATTTACTCCGGTCACAAAATCAACGCCATCCAGATTCCAGTCATTCCACCAGTCCCAAGCAACCTTTCCCGGTTTAATCCATGAAAGATCGGATATACGTGAAGGCGCACCTAACAGGTAGCTGAGATTGGTAGCGGCAAGGTCCTTATCGGTGGTAGTAACCACGGCTATACGCCAGGGGAAGTTTCTCGGCTTATCCACTTTGGCAATATAGTCTTCATGCTCCTTCACCAACATCTGAAGCTGGTTGTGACCACCCTGTACCGTACGCTTCGGATAAGGAGCATGCATACTGCTCAGACGATTCGCGCCTTCCGAAGCAGAAAGATAAAGTCCCGGATAATTTTCCAGATCGGACTCTGTGATACAGACTTTCACTCCATCGCCCGCATCTACTACCAACGGCAAGAACATCAAGCGCTGTTTATTCAGCTTCGACAGTTTGTCCGTTGTATACGTATTCTCGAAAGAATTAAAAAACTGGGAGTTATAATCACCGTCTTTACCGCTTTTTACATAAGGCACGGAGGCAGTCATATCCGATGGAAAACAATAATCAGATACTTCCGTCACCACATGAAAAGGCTTCTTCCCCTGATTCACAAAACGGTAGGCGATACCGTCATTGTATGCACGAAACTCTACATTCCAGTCTTTTTTGAAACGCAAGGTCAGTCCATTATAATGATTTCTCAATTCGCTGGCACGGTAGAAAGGAGATGGTATCATCTCGTCCACACTCTTCCTGGAAGTTCCGGATAATTTCGCATTTTCTCCCCAGACAGTCCCGTTATCCAACGTCATTGATATGGGAGAAGGAGTCAGAATCTGCCTGCCGTTGCATGTAATGTCATAAGTCAGCCGGTCGCCAATGGTTATTGTCGTTTTCAGATTTCCATCAGGTGAGGCTAGTGTAAATTGCTTCTGAGCTTGCAACGAAAGCGTACACAAGACACATAATAATAAAAATGTAAGTTTTTTCATGGTTGTAACTAATATATTAGATTTCAAAATAATTATTCCGCAATAAAGCGCTTTGTCTGTACATCACGACTGTTCGTACCTATCATCACGTCAAACTCTCCCGGTTCGTAGATATATTGCAGCCCGGAATTATAAAATTTCAGGTCATCTTCCGTAAGTACAAACTTCACTTCACGGCTTTCTCCTTTTTTCAGGAAGATACGATCGAAGCCTTTCAGCTCTTTCACCGGACGCGCTACTTCCGCATAGATATCACGCAAATAGATTTGTACCGTTTCATAGCCGTCATGGTTCCCTTTGTTGGTGACGGTAACGGAAGCTGTCAGGTTTCCATTTTTCGGCAAGGTTTCCGAACTGAGCTGCAGGTCGCCATATACAAAGTCGGTATAACTCAAACCGTATCCGAAAGGATAAAGAGGTTCGTTACCCTCATCCAGATAGTTGCTGGCATACCGGTTGAAAACACGGTTGTCCGGGTCCGGACGTCCGGTGTTCAAATGATTGTAGAACAAAGGAAGTTGCCCTACCGAACGAGGGAAGGTAGTAGTCAGCTTGCCGCACGGGACGGCTTTGCCAAACAGAACATCGGCAACGGCATCCCCTGTCTCACTACCTCCGAACCATACATTCAGAATAGAAGGAATGTGTTCGCTTTCCCAGTTCAAGATCAAAGGACGACCGGTGAACAGGAGCAGTACCACAGGCTTACCTGTTTTCACCAATGCTTTCAATAAGTCCTGCTGAGCGTCAGGGATTTCCAGATTAGTACGGGAAGGAGATTCACCACTCATTTCCGCACATTCACCCACAGCAGCCACAATCACATCGGCACGGGCAGCCGTACGCAATGCCTCGGCCAGCAGTTGCTGATCATTACCACGTTCCAACGGACGGATGCCGACAGCTCCTTTTTCCATTTCCGCATCATAATATACATTGCTGCCTTTGGCATAAAGTATTTCAGCCTTGTCTCCTACTGCCGACCGGATTCCTTCGAGTAATGTACCATGTCTGGACGGAGTACAGGTCATGCTCCACATTCCGCACATATTATTGCGTGCATCTGCCATCGGACCTATTAATGCAATTTTCCCTTTTTCCTCCAACGGAAGCAGGTGATTCTCATTTTTCAGTAGAACAAACGTCTCTGCCGCAACCTCGCGTGCAACTGCACGGTGCTCAGGTGTATAAAGTTCTTTTTCCGCACGTAACGTATCGCAATATTTATATGGATCGGCAAACAAGCCCAGTTTATACTTAGCCTCCAGCACACGACGGCAAGCTGCATCAATCTGTGCTTCGGTGACTTTCCCCTCTTTCAGCGATTCTTCCAACGTATTGAGAAAGCCGCAGGAAACCATGTCCATATCCGTCCCCGCCTGCAAAGCACGGACAGAGGCTTCCTTCAAAGGAGCCACACCATGAATGGACATTTCAGCAATGGAATTGTAGTCTGTGACCAAAAGTCCCTGAAATCCCCATTCGTCACGAAGCACGTCTGTCAACAGCCATTTATTTGCCGTAGCCGGTATGCCGTCTACTATATTAAAAGAACTCATCACACTACCGACACCAGCCTCAACCGCCGCCCGATAAGGAGCAAAATATTCGTTATACATACGCAGATGGCTCATGTCGACTGTATTATAATCCTTACCGGCTTCTGATGCTCCATAGAGGGCGAAATGTTTTACACAAGAAAGGATTTCATCTTTTCCCTGCATACTGTCACCTTGATAACCGTGCACATAGGCCTTTGCCAACAGTGAACCCAGATAAGGGTCCTCACCGCTTCCTTCGGCAATACGTCCCCAACGGGCATCCCGGCAGATATCTACCATCGGGCTGAATGTCCAGCAAATGCCATCCGCACTGGCTTCAATGGCAGAAATCCGCGCCATCCGCTGAATAGCCAACGTATCCCAACTGCATGAGAGGGCCAACGGTATCGGGAAAATCGTTTCATAACCATGTATGACGTCCGCCCCGACTATCAAGGGAATTTTCAATCGGGTTTCTTCCACTGCCAGCCGTTGCAGGTCATAGATTTTTTTGATTCCTTTTACATTGAAAAAGCCACCGATCTCTTCTTTGCGAATCATATCACTAAGCTCACTATTCATCACCGAGCCTGTCACCAAGTCGCCACCGGAAGGAAGGTTCAACTGTCCCAGCTTCTCACGGATCGTCATTTTACCCATCAGGTCTGTGACAAAGCGATCCATCTCTACCTCTTTTCCCCCACCAGACTCCGAACAGGAAAAGAATATAATGCCACAAATGGCACCAAACACCAGATTTCTTATTTTCATAAGCTCTTCAAATTATTTATTTACTTTTCTGACTTTACCTTCTATACAATAACGGCAACATCGGTCAACAGAATCTATTTCGCCAAAGTTAACACTTCCTTCTAAATAATGAGACATATACCCGCAAAATAGATTATTTATTTCTGTCAACTGAATCTATATACAATAGACGGTTCAGAAAGAAAAAGCCACATTAATTCAGAGCTACAAATTTTCCATCCTTAATATAAATAGGTGTTATCACCGGATGTTCCGTCTGCGAATTCGGTGCATGATAAGAAATCATCAGCCTGCCTTTAAGATCCTTGAATACCATCGCGTGTCCGCCATCGTCACTATTTAACGTTTCGGGCTCCTGCACCCAAGGACCAAGCACATCACCTGATGCCGAGACAGCCTGCCCGATAGCATATTTTCCATCTGTCTTTCGGAAACTGGACCATAGCATAATCAGTTTTCCATCATCCAGACGATAGATAAAAGGAGCATCCGTAACATTGCCTGTCACCCCGGAACTTGTAATAGAGCCTACCCAGGGAGCTTCCGAAGCCTTGAACAACAGATACGGATCACCTTCTGTCGTTTTCAGATCTTTCGCCAGCCGTTGGGCATAAATTTCACCGTCGATGGCCTCCAGCCACTCACGACAGAACAACAGCCAGGGATTTCCTTCTTTGTCAATATACAAAGATCCATCCAGGCACATCCAGCCGGAAGGAGTAATCGCCTTGTTTACAAGTGGAGTGAAAGGGCCTTTCGGACTATCGGAAACTAGAATAGAAGTTCCCCGCTTCACTCCCGCATTACTGAAAGTAGCAAATAAATAATAACGTCCTTCATATTCATACACATCCGGTGCCCAAAAATCCTGTTGCCCCCAGAAATCAGTTTTAGCTATAAAAGAATATCCTTCGTCTTTCCACGTAGACAGGTCTTTACTTTTATAAACTCTGATTTTCAAGTTATTATTGAAATGAAGATAATACATCGAAGTTTTCTTGTCGACCAGAATAAACGGGTCCCGCAAACGCAAACTCGATACAGGAATCGTGAAACTTTCTCCCCCTACTTCATCCGGATCGGTGGAGGAAGTCTGTCCATCATCATTACTACAACTGACAATACACGCTCCCATCAATAACAAGAGCGAAAGAATAGAATGCTTTAACTTTTTCATATATCAATGATTATTTAATAAAATACCTATTGAAAACTGATAAATAAATTGTTCAAGATCAATAATGAGGATTCTGCTCGATATGAGAATTTTCAATAATAACCGAAGTAGGAATCGGGAACAAAAGATTCTTCTCTGAGAAATTAGTACTATACTTCTTACCGGTTTCTACATATTTCCCCATCCGGATCAAATCTTCCCTGCGCTTTCCTTCATACCAGAACTCCCAGCCTCTTTCTTTCAGAATCCAGTCTCTCAACGACTCCTTATCCGGGAAATCGGATAATTGCTTTATGATAGCGTCTCCACCATCAGCAGCCTGTTCCATTGCTGTAAACTCGATTTCATCAATCCAAAGTTCATATCCGCTTCCGGAATTTCCCAAGGCAAGGAACAGAGCACAATTTTGATCTTCCGTAGCTTTACCTGTCTGTGTGGAGAATTCCTTTACTTCGCCTGCTTTCAAAGAGATGGATTCCATGTGGCTCAATGGTCCTTCAACGCGTATTTCAAACTGAATGTCTTTCGAGGCTTTCAACTTCATCTTTATTGAATACTTACGCCCTTTTGCAACCAAAGGTTCTGTTCGCATCTGCAAAGTCCAGAATTCCGTACCCGAAGATTCAACTTCCACATGTAAGCTGTTTCCGTTATTCAACGTGTTGTTTTTATCCACATCATACTTCCAGGCAGATCCACCGGCCTGATCGTAGTTATTCATCGAGAATATCCCTATAACATTGTCAACAAACTCTCCGTCAAAGCTCTCTTTAAAAACGGGTATTGCAGGCAGAGAGGTGCCAAAGCCAAAAGCACGTTTCCGGATATCATTAATCAGATCGACACTCCCCTGATTAGGACCATTCAGTTCATTCAATGCTTCCGCCTTAAATAACAACACTTCTGCATATCGGTCGAGTACCTTGTCATTGCCTGCCCATGTGCCTGTAGCTTCAGGATCAATCCCATATTTCAAAGGCAAAGCACCTACATCACCACTGGCCCTCAAATCAACTGTAGCACCGGACTTTGATGTATATTCGGCCTGTGCCAAAGCTCTTCGCCGGTCATTTTCATCAAACGTATCATAGAATTCCCACGGCATCCGGTGTCCGGACCATCCTTCTACGATGTTTCCATAAGGTGAAGCGTAGTCACCCGGCAAAATATTTGCATATGTATGATTACCATAATCTGCCAGTGGTTCAGCTCTCACAACAAACATCAGTTCTTTATTACCTTCGTTCTGAGCTGAAAATATACTTGCATAATCCTTCTCCAGTTCATAGTAATTCAGACCAATAATCTCATTTGCCGTTTCGAGAGCATTCTGCCACTGCTTTTCATGCATATAATATTTCAGTAAATAATGCAGGGCAGCTCCCTTTGTGATACGTCCGTATTCTGCTTGTTCTACCGGAAGTGCGTCGGCAGCAGCACGCAGTTCTGTCGTCAGGAAAGTTCCGACTTCTTCAGACGTAGGTCTGTAAGGTTTATAATCCGGGTCCGGATTGATTGCCTGGTCGGCTTCCAGAATCATTGGCATAGGACCATAAAGCCGATATAAATCGAACATGAAAAAGGCTCTGAGCGCCCGGACCTCCGCAATATACAAGTCTTTCACTGACTGGGTTACCGGAGACTCTTCCATTTTCGCTATCGTATAAGTGCAACGGGTGATATTAGGAGCAGTCCAGTTATAGAATCCTTTCACCATCTGGTCAGCATCCGTCCACGAACCATTCAGAAAAGCAACCCATGACCATTTGGTAGTCCATTCTTCGGTTGAAACCTCATCCATTACAAAAGAACTTCCATCACAAAACAAATAAGGTCCCAGCCTTTTTGGCGTAATTCATAATAAAGGGCAACCGTTGCAGCCGAAAGGTCTGCAGGAGTATTAAACGCATTTCCAGTATCTACAACTCCATACAAGTGAGGTTCCAAGCTCCCCTCACAGGCTACAAACTGAATGCTTATAAATAGTAATAATAGTTTTTTAGCTAATTTCTTCATGACATTCCAGTTTAAAATTTCACATCAAGTCCAAATGAAAAAGTCTTCTGTTGAGGATATGACGCCCGGTCGTTTTCAACTTCCGGATCGAGTCCTTTATATCCGGTAAACGTCAGCAGATTCTGACCGGAAAAGTAAAATCTTACTTTCAACTTATCAGCTTTAAACAGTCTGCTCAAATCATATCCCAACGTTACGCTCTTCAGACGTAAATATGTATTCTTCTCCCAGTTCGGAGCACCGTAGCTATCATAGCTGTTCACTTCGCCACTAGGCATAGCAGAACTCATGTTGTCGGAAGTCCAACGATTTTTTATATCCGCTAAAAAGTTATTATTGTCTTTCAGCCTCTGGATGCCGTTTCCACCATACACCCCGTGTTCTACCTGAGTGTAAGGATAGGAGTATCCGCCAACCGAAGCATAAAGATAGATATTCAGATCAAATCCTTTGTACCGGAAATCATTCGAGAATCCCATAGTAAACTTCGGTGCACGTGTCCCCAGATATACGACATCTGCCTGGTCTATTTTCCCATCAGGCTTTCCTGTCAGATTCCCTTCCTCATCGAGTCCGTTCACATCTTTATATTTGCGCTGTCCCGGTAACAAGTCCGGCATAGCCGGCGTATCTTCACCCGCCTGCTTTATACCGTCCGGAATCAGCGTATAGATAGCACTTACCGGATCGTTTTCTTTGACATAAGGAGCCAGGATTACTTTCGGATCACGTTCTTTCCATCTGTCACGATAGGAAGTATACGTCAATGTCGATTCCCAATGTAACGGTCCTTCCAGGTTCACTGTATTCAGCGTCAGTTCAAAACCGGTACTTTTTGTTTTTCCAATGTTGGACCATATACCGGTAGTGACAGCTGTATGCGGCAGCGAACGCCAGCTCAGCAGGTCTTTTACCTCTTTAAAGAAAACATCTACACTACCATTGATACGATTCCGGAAGAAACCGAAATCCAGTCCGAAGTTAACTTCTGTAGTCGTTTCCCACTTTAAATCAGGATTACCGAACTTTCCCAGATTTACTCCTCTCTTTTCTGTATCTCCCAGATAATAATTTCTGCCGTCAAAGGCAAAGTACTCGGAAGCAGCATCGTTAGGCAGATTTTCATTACCCACCTGTCCCATGCTGACACGCAACTTGGCATCGGAGAGCCAGTTGACATCTTTCAGAAAATCTTCCTGATTCATTCTCCACGCAAATGCTCCCGAAGGAAAGAAAGCATAACGGTTGTTCTTTCCAAAACGGTCGCTACCATCGATACGGGCAGTAAAAGTAAACAGATACTTGTCTTTGAAAGAGTATTGGGCACGACCAAAATAAGAAGCCAACACGTGTTTATTTTTATAAGAACTGACCACCGGACGCGTTTCACCTGCCTGTAGTTTATAATACATCAACGCATCAGACATAAATCCCATAGCACGTGCATACGCTCCGTCATCATTCTGCACCTGATACGAATATCCCAGTAATGCAAGAAGTTTATGTCTCTCCTTGAAAGTCTTCTGAAAATTGAAAACCATATCTGCCACATAGTCTTCACGGTTGGCGGAATTGATATTCGCATCTCCATTCACACTACTTCCATATTTCGTAGTCATCGGATAGTAGCTATGGCGGGACCCGTCGCGGATATCCGCACCGGCAGACAGTTTCAACCAGAACACATCTTTTATAAAATAGAAATTAGTGAATGCTGTTGCCAGAAAACGCTTGGTCTTTGTCTCATCCTCAATGTCGAGATAAGACAAAGGATGATTGAGCAATGCCTGCTTAGGATCTTCCATCCATTTGCCGGTCGTCGGGTCTCGTTCCGCCTTCACTGTCGGACTATAACTTAACGCCGATTCAATAATACCTGCCGTACTGTCATATCCTCCCCCCAGTGTCGCATTCTGATCGACTACATAAGAGGCTGTGGCAGAAATACCATAATCCCACCATTTCGTTATTTTATGGTCCAGATTATAACGGAAGCTATAGCGTTTATAACCGGATGTTTTCACCACTCCTTTCTGATCGAAGTAGTTCAGCGAAATCAATGATCTCATCTTTTCATTACCATAAGTCACTGTGAGGTTATGTTGCTGGATAAGACCTGTACGGGTAATCATATCATACCAGTTGGTCCCTTTTCCGGCTTTTGCTATTTCTTCATCCGTGTACATAGGCACATAAGGGCTGACAGCACCCGGATCTGTATTCCCATAAGGATATACCAGATTCTGCATTAAATACTGTTCTTTATAGTAACTGTTCTGAGTAGTCATTAACTCTCCGGCCGTCAATAATTCCGGTCGTTTATTTATAGTCTGAAACGACATATTCATGTTATACTCTACTTTCGTATCCTGAGTACCTCTTTTTGTCGTAATCAGAACAACTCCATTAGCACCCCGCGCACCATAAATGGCAGTTGCCGAAGCGTCCTTCAAAATCTCTATGGATTCGATATCGTTAGGGTTAATACTGCTCAAAGGGCTGTTGCTTCCTGCCGTCCACTGATTACCGCTTCCCGGATTGACACCGGCATTCACTATGGGGAAACCATCGACCACATACAGCGGATCATTCCCCGCACCGGTAGAAGCCGCACCCCGAATCAGAACTTCAATACCACCACCGGGCTGTGCACTCCCCTGTTTTACAGTAAGTCCTGCCGCACGTCCCATCAACATTTCAGAGAAGTTCGGTGAAGCTGCTTTATTGAGTTTCTCAGACTTTACAGAAACAATCGAAGCATTCAAGTCACTTTTCTTCATTGTACCGTATCCCACTACCACAACTTCATCCAGCAATTCTTGCTTTTCATACAAAACGATGGATAAATCTGTCTGATTTCCAACTTTCACTTCCAGAGGCTGATAGCCGATGTAAGACAGTTCCAATACCGCTCCCGGTGATACTTCCAACGTAAACTTCGCATTTATATCCGATACCGTTCCGTTAGTTGTCCCTTTCTCCTTGATGGTAACACCGATAATAGGCTCGCCGTTAACATCATTCACCACACCTGTGATCTTACGCTTTTTACCATCCTTTGAAGTATTCTGCCTGGCTTGTCCTTTCTGAACAATTACATTCTTCCCTTTCACTTCATAGACAACGTCTTGTCCGTACAATATCTGATCGATAGCCTCATTCAGCTCTTTCGCCTTTACAGTTATAATCTTCTTTGTATCCAGATCTCCGACTTTATAAACGAAAGAATATCCGCTTTTATTCTTCAACTGGGTCATTGCTTCTTTCACTGAAACGTTATCCATTTTCAATGAAACAGCCTGGGCTAGTATTGCTATGTTAAGGCAAAACAGAGCCATGACCATTAATATGGCCTTCTTCCTGTAATTCATAAAATAAACAAATTATTAATTAAAACTTGAATAACTCGTTTTAAAAGAGATGTATTTTGCTAACTTTGCACATTCTCTTTTGAAAACATATTCACACTAGATGATTGTTGAAAGAAGAGATTCAAGGAGCCGGGAGATGTCCGAAATCTTCCGGTTTTTTATTTGTCTCTCCTTATTTGTCAGCTAAAGATTATTCTGTATTTTTCTCTTTATTCATACTTTTCATTTTTTAAGGTTAAACAATCATAGCATTATAATCTCTGGTAACCGGTTAATAGATAGTTATATTACGTTCTTCAATCTTATATTGCATTTTTTCCGTAGAAGCCAGTGCTTCCAGTACTTCCTGGATATTTTGTTCGCGACGAACGAAGTTGCCATAGAAGCGGAATGTTTTTAAGGAATCATTGGCTATGTGAATCTTTACATTATAGCTGCGTTCCAGTTCTTTAGCGATATCCGGCAAGAGTTCTTCATCAAAAAACAAGTAACCGTCCGTCCACTGAGACGCATTGGATGCGGTAACCGACTCTACAGTCAAAAGCCCGTTCGCCTTATTTAATACGGCCCTTTCATCAGGTGAAAGGACAGCTTCTTTTTCTTCTCTCAACAAGTTGTTCAATCCGACCTTACCTTCCAACAAAGAAACGACCACTTCATGATCTTCCGGATAGTCACGGAAATTGAATTTTGTTCCCAACACCTGTAATTGCAGATCTTTAGTCTTTACGAAAAAGGGAATCTTCTCATTCCGCTTTACCTCAAAATATCCTTCCCCTTCCAGTTCTACTTTTCGGTTATCGACACCAAACCCCTGCGAGTATGTCATGCGTGAACCGGCATTAAGCCAGACCAATGTGCCATCCGGCAAATAAAGTTTTGTTTTTGATCCTAAAGGGGCTTCTACCGAAATATCTGCAAAAGTATCTTTCACATTCACCTCTCCCTGCCAATAAGAAATACATCCCACCGCTATTATGATTGCAACAACCGCAGCATAACGCCACAACGCTGACAGGCTAAAACCTCGACGGGAAGTGCTCTGAATTTCCTTCTGACTTTCGACACGGTTTCTAAAATTCTCAAACGCTTTATCCTTATCATAGACAGATGCGGCCTCACGACTTACAGCTGAAAACCAGATCTCCCGCTGACGGATAAAATATTGCTGATTTTCAGCCGATGCGGCAATCCATGTTTTTAGTTCATCTAAAGCATTCTTATCCAGACCTTCAGTCAGATAGTTGGCAATCAGTTCATCAATATGTTTATTTTCTTCTTCCATATTTATGCTTTCTATAAAGGAGACAGTTGTTTTTTAATTAAGGGTAGTCAGAAAATGATTTTTTTTCGCTTTACCTGAAAAAAAATAGTAATAGAGAAATCAGGTACTTACTCAAATGAGCGTGTAAAGAAGCTAAAGCATTCTTTATATGATACTTAACTGTATTAATAGATATTCCCAGTTCACCGGAAATTTCTTCGTATGATTTTCCTTCAAAGCGACTTTTAGCAAAAACCCGACGGCATTCGTCCGGCAATTTATCGATAGCCTTATATATTTCGTTTTCAAGTTCACGTTCCAGTAAAATACCTAACGGATGCGAATCGGACAGTATGATTTTATCATCCGTTATCTCATCGGGCATAAGAGCAGAAAATGCTATTTCTCTCTTTTCACGTTCCGAATTAAGATAGTTAATGCAACGATTACGGACAGCTCTCAGCAGGTAACTACGGATAGAGACTGAAATATCCAAAGTCTCACGTATCTCCCATAAATGAAAGATAGTATCTCCTACAATGGTTTCGGAAAGGAACTGATCTTTTAGATAACCATTGGCAACATAACAGAGCAGGGCATAGTGATGATCATATATGTAACGATAAGCATTTTCATTGCCTATCTTCAGTTGTTCCACTATTAAAGTTTCAGTATTCTCCATGAATGTACCAGTCAGATTAATAGCACAAATTTAGAGAATTATTCGAATTTAAAGCATATAAAGCCAAAAATCCCTCCAAAGAAAAAAACTTTGGAGGGATCTTCTTTATACTACTCTGTATACAGTCTATTTCATCTTATATACGAGTGTACCACCTTTCAGAATATCTTCATGAGAAATCGTATTCTTTGTATAAGGTTCGCCATTCAGCGTGATACTATCCACATATTTATGTTCCTTCGATAAGTTTTCAGCGATCACAGTAAAGGTCTTTCCATCAGCCAGATGTAGCACAATCTTCGGTAACTGAGGAGCTCCGAATACATAATCACCGCTTACCGGATCTACCGGATAGAAACCCATTGCACTGAACATATACCATGCGGACATCTGACCACAGTCATCATTACCACAAAGTCCGTCAGGCTTGTTCTTATATTGAGTATCAAAGATTTCACGGATTAGTTCCTGTGTACGTTCCGGACGCCCTGCCAAAGCATATAAATAAGTAACATGATGACTGGGCTCATTACCATGTGCATACTGTCCGATCAAACCTGTCACATCAGCCTGGGTTGTTTCCAGTTTCACTGTAAACAGGGAATCCAGCTTGTTCAGGAAAGGTTCTTCTCCACCAAAGAGAGCAATCAAACCGGGAACATCGTGTTGCACATGCCAGGTATATTGCCATGCATTTCCTTCCGTATAGTCACCGCCTGTACTTTCCGCATGTCCTACATCACTAGGATTAAACGGAGATTTCCAGGTTCCGTCAGCTTTACGCGGACGCATAAAATTCGTCTGTGAATCGAATAAGTTCTTATAATAATCTGCACGTTTCGCAAAGTAAGCAGCATCTTCTTCTTTTCCCATACGACGGGCCATGTCAGCTGCCGCATAATCGTCATATACCGATTCCAGAGTTGAAGAGACGGATTCTGCTTTTGTCAGGTCGGTCGGAAAATATCCGTATTTCGTATACACTTCCCAGTCGGACTTCAACGGATGAGATACAGTCTGTGTCTTCTTCACCATATTGAAAGCACGTTCCGCATCAAAACCACGGAAACCTTTTCGGTAGGCTTCAGCAATAACAGATACACCATGATTGCCGATCATACAGAAGTTTTCTTTTCCCCACAATGCCCAAATAGGCAGGAAGCCTTGTACTTCACCTTGTTCTATCAATGAATTAACAAAATCATCCACACGTTCGGGAACCATTAATGTATAGAATGGATGAGCGGCACGATAAGTATCCCATAAAGAGAAGGTTGAATAGAATGTTCCTGTTCCGGCCTTCACAATCGAATCGGCAGCATTACGATACATACCGTCTACGTCTGAAATCTGGTTAGGCTGAATCAGTGCGTGATAGAAACAAGTATAGAAATTCGTCTTTTCATCATCCGTACCCTCTACGTCCATGCGACTCAGATAGCTGTTCCATTCGTCATGGGCAGCCAGCTTCACACCGTCAAAGTTCCAGTCTGGTATTTCAGCCTGCAAGTTCTTCTTTGCTCCCTCTACGCTGGTAGTCGAAAGGGCCACCTTCATCATCAGTTCATCTCCCGGCTTCAAGTCGAAAGTAGCAATGATTCGCTTTCCTTTCTCAGTTTCTCCCATCGGAAGGTAAAGCGAATCTATTACCGGACGATTAAACTTCATCACAAAGAAGTAGTCTTGATCAACCCAGACCGTGTTATTCACGTGTCCGGCCAGCGTCTGAGCATCTTCCCAGTTCACCTCGCAACTATTCACTTGTGAATGATATTGTTCTTCTCTCCAGGCAGGTCCGTGCTGCAAGTCAATCAGCAGAGAAGCTGAATCTGCTTTATGATATGTATAACGATGAAGAGCTGCATGGATAGAAGCAGTCAGTTCCGCCTTTACCTGCGGATCGGATAATTCGACTGTATAATATCCCGGAGTAGCAGCTTCCTTGTCTTTCGGGAAATGGCTGCGGTAAGCATCCCATGCACGAGCACGGGTACCGGTAACTGGCATCACCAGAATATCCCCCAAATCCATACATCCGGTTCCGTTCAGATGAGTCTGAGTGAAGCCCCAGATCAGAGAGTCCTGATAAGTATATTCCGAACAATATCTCCAACCTACTGCACCCGTCACCGGACTGGTCTGTATCATTCCGAAAGGATAGCAAGCTCCGGGGAATGTATGCCCATTGTCAGCAGCACCAATAAAGGTATTCACATACTGGGTGTAATCTTTCGTTTCCGCTTGCTCCGTCGGAGAACAGGAAGTGTACATAAACAGTCCCGCCAAAGCAACGGCCATCACAGGGGATTTTCTTTTCATGATAATCATAATGTTAAGTTAATGCTACAAATTTAGAGAATAATTCTCAATGCTACACTAAAATACAATAGAAAAATGGTCCCCAAGTCCGATCATTCAAAATTTATATCTACCCTGTTCCGGGCAGCATTCTAAAAGCAAATAAACCTGATTCATTGTGACAAAACAAAAATTCGCACGACTTATTGAATAAATATCAACTCAATTATTTATCTTTGTTAGCTTTAAAACAAGCTGACTCAAAAAAACAATAGTATAATGAAAGATTTCTTGAAATTTACGCTCGCTACTGTGACCGGTATCATCCTGTCAAGCATTGTATTATTTATTATCGGCATGGTAACATTGTTCGGCATTGTATCAACCGCGGATACAGAAACAATAGTGAAAAAGAATTCTGTGATGATGCTCGACCTGAACGGTGTATTAGTCGAACGCACTCAGGAGAGTCCGTTAGGTATCTTATCACAGTTGTTCAGCGACGACTCCAATACATACGGGCTGGACGATATTCTTTCTTCCATCAAAAAAGCAAAAGAAAATGAAAATATCAAAGGAATTTATCTGCAGGCAAGTATGCTCGGAACTTCGTATGCATCTTTGCAGGAAATCCGTAACGCATTGCTCGACTTTAAAGAAAGCGGAAAGTTCATCATAGCCTACGGAGATAGCTATACACAAGGACTTTATTATCTTTCCAGTGTAGCGGACAAGGTATTGCTCAATCCGAAAGGAATGATTGAGTGGAAAGGCATCGCTTCCGCTCCTCTGTTTTATAAAGACTTACTGCAAAAGATCGGGGTAGAAATGCAGATATTTAAAGTAGGTACTTATAAATCCGCCGTAGAACCGTTTATTTCTACAGAAATGAGTCCTGCCAATCGTGAACAGGTGACAGCTTTTATCAACTCGATTTGGGGACAGGTTACCGAAGGGGTATCTGCTTCCCGCAGCCTCCCCGTAGATTCACTGAATGCTTTAGCTGACCGTATGCTGATGTTTTATCCGGCAGAGGAAAGTGTGCAATGTGGCTTGGCGGACACATTGATTTACCGCAATGATGTTCGCAATTATCTTAAACAGTGGGTGGACTTGAAAGAAGATGACCGCCTTCCGGTGCTAGGGTTGAGTGACATGATCAATGTGAAAAAAAACATGCCGAAAGATAAAAGCGGTAACATCGTAGCGGTCTATTATGCCTCCGGAGAAATCACAGATTACAGCGGTTCTTCAACTTCTGAAGAGGGAATTGTAGGCACAAAAGTTATTCGTGACTTGCGTAAGCTAAAAGATGACGAGGATGTAAAAGCTGTCGTTCTCCGTGTTAATTCACCGGGTGGAAGTGCTTTTGCATCCGAACAAATCTGGCATGCCGTGAAAGAACTGAAAACAGAGAAACCAGTAATTGTTTCTATGGGTGATTATGCCGCATCAGGTGGTTATTATATCTCTTGTGTAGCCGATACAATCGTTGCAGAGCCGACTACATTGACGGGATCCATCGGAATTTTCGGTATGGTACCGAATGTTAAGGAATTATCAGAAAAGATCGGTTTGACCTACGATGTGGTAAAAACAAATAAATTTTCAGATTTTGGAAATATCATGCGTCCTTTCAATCAGGATGAGAAGACACTGATGCAGATGATGATTACCCAAGGTTATGATACATTCGTCAATCGCTGCGCTGAGGGGCGCCATATGAGCAAAGAGGCCATTGAGAAAATAGCTGAAGGTCGTGTATGGACAGGAGAAGCTGCTAAAGAACTTGGACTGGTAGACGTACTCGGAGGTATTGATACAGCTTTGGAGATTGCTGTCAGGAAAGCAGGAATCGAAGGATATACAGTTGTTTCTTATCCGGCAAAACAAGACCTCCTTTCTTCACTGCTCAATACGAAACCCACTAATTATGTGGAATCACAAATATTGAAAAGCAAGTTAGGAGAGTATTATCAACAATTCGGTATGCTGAAAAATTTAAAAGAGCGTTCCATGATTCAGGCACGCATTCCGTTTGAACTAAATATCAAGTAAACTGTACTGCATGGACGAACACTTTATCAAGATACATAAGTGGCTTTACCCTGTCTCATGGATTTACGGGGCAGTGGTAACAGTAAGAAACAAACTCTTTGACTGGGGATTCCTCCGGTCAAAGAGTTTTGGTGTTCCTGTCATCTGCATCGGCAACCTGTCTGTAGGCGGCACGGGAAAGACGCCGCACACCGAATATCTGATAAAGCTGCTTCGTGATAACTATCATGTGGCAGTATTAAGCCGGGGATATAAAAGGCATAGCCGAGGATATGTGCTTGCCACTCCCCAAAGTACTGCACGCAGCATCGGTGACGAGCCTTACCAGATGCATACCAAGTTCCCGTCTGTCACACTAGCTGTCGATGAGAACCGCTGCCATGGCATAGAACAATTACTATCCATCAAAGAACCGTCCATTGAAGTTGTATTGCTGGATGATGCTTTCCAGCACCGTTACGTCAAGCCGGGACTAAGCATCCTGCTGACGGATTATCACCGCCTCTTCTGCGACGATACTTTACTTCCGGCAGGTCGTCTGCGCGAGTCTGTCAACGGTAAAAACCGGGCACAAATCGTCATTGTCACAAAGTGTCCGCAGGATATTAAGCCGATTGACTATAATATTATCACAAAACGACTGAACCTTTATCCTTATCAGCAGTTATACTTCTCATCGTTTCGTTATGGAAATCTGCAACCGGTATTTCCATCAGCAAATTCAGAGATTGATTCTACAGTGAATGAGTTACCGCTGAGTGCTTTAACGAATACGGATATTTTGCTGGTAACGGGCATTGCATCACCTGCGCCTATTCTCGAAGAGTTGAAAATGTATACCGATCAGATTGATTCGCTTTCATTCGACGACCATCATCATTTCAGTCATCGGGACATACAACAGATCAAGGAACGATTCGGAAAACTGAAAGGTGAACATAAACTGATTGTCACCACCGAGAAAGATGCAACCCGCCTGATTCATCATCCGGTATTGAGCGAGGAACTGAAACCGTTTATTTACGCCTTGCCGATTGAGATTGAGATATTACAAAATCAACAAGATAAATTTAACCAACACATTATTGGCTATGTTAGAGAAAATACAAGAAACAGCAGCTTTTCTGAAAGGGAAAATGCACACCAGTCCTGAAACAGCCATCATCCTTGGCACCGGACTTGGCAGTTTGGCAGACGAGATCACCGAGAAGTATGAAATAAAGTATTCGGATATTCCTAACTTCCCGGTGTCTACTGTCGAAGGTCATAGCGGTAAACTGATTTTCGGCAAGTTGGGCAATAAAGACATCATGGCAATGCAGGGGCGTTTTCATTTTTATGAAGGTTATTCCATGAAGGAAGTGACTTTCCCTGTACGTGTAATGCGTGAGCTGGGTATCAAAACATTGTTTGTATCCAACGCCAGCGGTGGTACAAACGAAGCTTTTGAAATCGGTGACCTGATGATTATCACCGATCATATCAACTACTTCCCCGAACATCCGCTTCGTGGCAAGAATATTCCTTATGGTCCACGCTTCCCGGATATGAGCGAAGCATATGATAAGGAACTGATTCGTAAAGCTGACGAGATTGCTCAGGAAAAAGGCATTAAGGTACAACATGGAATTTATATCGGTACGCAAGGCCCTACTTTCGAGACTCCTGCTGAATATAAACTATTCCACATTCTGGGTGCCGATGCAGTCGGTATGTCTACCGTTCCCGAAGTGATCGTAGCCAACCACTGCGGAATCAAGGTATTCGGAATCTCCGTCATCACTGACTTGGGAGTAGAAGGAAAAATTGTAGAAGTATCGCATGAAGAAGTTCAGAAGGCAGCGGACGCAGCTCAACCTAAAATGACCACTATCATGCGTGAACTTATCAACCGTGCTTAATACTAAACTCTATTTATGCGAACTGAAATAGCAACTCTCGGCGAGTTCGGTCTGATCGACCGCCTCACCGAGGGAATTAAACCAGAAAACGAATCAACCAAATACGGAGTGGGTGATGATGCCGCCGTCCTCTCCTACCCTTCGGAGAAACAACTATTAGTAACAACCGACTTATTAATGGAAGGTGTTCATTTCGACCTGACTTATGTCCCTCTGAAACATCTGGGATATAAATCGGCCGTAGTCAATTTCTCCGATATCTATGCCATGAACGGCACACCGAAGCAGATTACCGTTTCCTTGGGCATAT
>OGIK01001600.1_pt1 | contig 18771 bp, 20 predicted proteins | sample 1571781 | NCBI WGS metagenome assembly OGIK01 (sample SAMEA2581956, study PRJEB24529) | metagenome | biome: Human gut stool | place: China | collected 2011
CTAAAAAAAAAGTCAGCGGACAAAAGACCAAACCAAGACAAAGGTTTTAAAAAAAAGGTCTAAAGCTCGCTGAAGAATAATTCAATTTTTAACCCTCTAAAGCATACGGATATGAGAAAAGGATTTGAAGTGAACGGCGACTACAGACTGATGGATAGTTCAGAACTTGTGTACATTCTTACTAACAGCGCAGTTATGGTAAACAAGGTACAGGAAAAGGAAGTGGTATATGGTGAAGAATGCAGCTTTGAGGATGTTCTGGCGAAAATGACAGCAGGCAAGCGCAATCTCGTTATGGCAGGAGTGGAGCTTTACAAACGCTGCAACTCTCATAAGAACCAAAGACCGGTTATCAGACAGAGTACAGACATTTATGACTATATGCAGCCAGTTTTGGGAGATAACAAGACAGAAGAATGTTGGGCTATCTTAATGAACTCGTCTGCAAGAGTTATCAAGAGAATACGCATTTCTTCCGGTGGACTGAATACATGCCTGATTGATATAAGGGTACTGCTTAAAGAGGCTATTCTTTGCGAGGCTACCTCATTTATCCTTTCTCACAACCATCCGAGCGGAAACAAAAAACCGAGTACAGAGGATGATAAGCTGACCCAATCGGCAGCAACGGCAGCCAAGACACTCAATATCCGAATGCTTGACCATGTTATCATCTGCAATGATTCTTACTACAGTTATGCAGATGAAGGCAGAATCTAAGTGAGCAGAGTAGCACAACCTTAAAAATAGGTTGTGACTACTTTTTCAAGAAAAAGTAGCAAAACAATTAAATGACAAACATTATGAAGTGGATTGAAATGATGGTTAAGAAATTGACCGCAAGATATATGAGCCTGAACCGTCAGTTTAAGGTACAACGGCATACCATTGTGTGTCAGAGTGGTATGGAGGACTATGTTAGTGTAACGATAGACTGTACTGAATCTTTCAGCTTTGACTTTTGGACAAAGGAACTTACCTGTGAATATGGCAACAGATACTTTGATGATGTATCAGAAGCATTCAGAAAAGTGTACGGAAATATTACTATTATCAATAACTCTAAATGATTGTATTATGGAAAAGAACTATGAAACTTTGCGCATTAAATTCAACAAACCGCTTGATGAAATTGATAAGGAGTTCGATGAAGAAAAGGAAATGTTCGGTGTAGAGAGCTTAAAGGAGTTCATAGACGGATATGAATCTTCAAGGTTTACTCAAATAAGCGAAACGGAAGCTATTATCACTTCTGAATACAACATGAACCATATCGTTGACTGGATAGAGAGGTTTGCCGAAGATATGGTTTACTCTTAATCTGATTATGTCACAGAATCAAAATGCTATTAATTTTCAAAATTTACCGATATGAACACAACAACGATACATCCGGCAGAAGTATATCTCCGTAACCCCAACAACCCGTCTTCACTGTACGTAAAAATCAACGGTAAGCGCAGAAGGCTTTTTATCAACCGTCAGGAAGGAGTGATAGGTATCATCGCAGAGAGGAAGAAAAGGAAAGGCTATAGGTTTTATGATTGGGCATCCATTCAGGCTGTTTATTATCCGACCGGTGAGGATGATAAGGAAACCGTCAGAAAAGAGGTCTTGAAATATAAGAAGCTGGCGAGGCTGGCTTCACATACCAACGCCTGGCTAAGACAGATTGCAGATGCAGATCCGGAGAAATCACTGTTTGAAAACCATATCACGACAGGAACCACCATTGACGGAAAATGTATCAGACTGAGCACCATCGAGAAGTATTGCGGCTACATGGTGATGGAATGTTTCAGGGAAGCCTTCAGGAAGAAAGAAAAGTATTCCAGCTACAGGTTTGACTTTTGTGGCTATGACGGCACACTTTGGTGCGAACCTCGTGAGGACGGTGACATGGCAGCAGGCTTTATGAAGGAATACCGAAACACCGGGAACGGCTATTATTATCTGCTTATCAATGACAATACCATGATAGGTTATGATATAGACTGACTCATTTTACCTATCCTTTGTATCAAGGTATAAAGGATAGGGTATAATGAACAATTATACAACACTTTAATTTGTTATCTTATGAAACCGGAAGTTATTATTCAGCAAGGCTTGAAAAGTGCCAATATATTGCTTAAGAATGTACAGAAGAGAGCTGCAGAACTTGACCACCTGAAGGGAGAGATTGTTTTAATCACAGATGCAAATGGCAAGACCTTCAAAGGATTTTTCAGGAATGTTGAGTTCATCATCTTGGACAACAGGATTACCGCCAGATATACAGTCTGCCATATTCTTGAATGTAACGGCTTTATAATGCCATCAGAACATACAGACGAAGTATATGATGCTGTGGATATACGCAAGACATCCTATAAGAATTACAGATATAATGTTTAACCCTATAAATCATATTGACATGAAAACAAAACTTTCACCTTATACAATCGCTTCAAACTGTACTGACCTTACTGACATCCGTGACGGTATCAATGAAATTCAGGATGAAATGAAAAGGCTTGTTTCCGAGGGAAAGAATGTTCCGTCTTTCTTCTATTCACGTTTGTCGAAACTACAGGCCAAAAGGAAAAAATTTGAACAGAAAAACCAGGTTCACATGAATGTGACCATCCGTTTCTTCATAGACGAGGAAACGCTTACATGGGCTGTCCGACATTGCCTGCACTTCCAGATAGAGCCATCTTTTCCGAATGTAAAGAAAGCCATCAGGAATGCAGTCCTGAACAACGGCAAATCAATCATTGATTTTCCAGAATACTGGGGTGATGACCTTTTGGACGTAAATCAGGCAGATGTTGAAAAGGCTTTGGGATTGCTAAAATCTGCTTTTGGTTTATAATACTATTACTTCAAGGGGGAGAAATGATTTGTATTTTCTCTCTCTTGAAGCTTCTCTGCTATTGATTCTCTTCATTCATTATTTTCTTATATGCTTCCGAAATTTCATTTTTGTACTTATCTATGTTATACAGGCCTATTTCTAAAAGGTAATCAACGGATTTCTTTGTTAGAAGTTCTATATTCGATTTTTCATCTTCATTTTCTAATTCTTCCATCAGCCCGTTGTATAAACACCTGAAAGCGAAATTTCTTATTTCTTCATTTTGCTCGAATCGTATTCTATTGAATAGTCTTATGTCTTCTTTAAAGTATAAATCATTACATGGACATAGATCTCCTGATTCCAGTATATAGTATTTACGGGTTGTTATAAATTCCGCTTTATCTTCAAGGTTTTGGGGCAATTCATTTGAATCAAAAATCAGTACCCTACTGTCGATGTATGTAACAAATGCGTCACATGCGTAATATAGCCTTTCTCTTAATGGCTCAAGTAGCATTCTTTCATTCATAGTATGTTTGTTAGTTGTAATAGCTAAATACAAATTTAGTATAAATATTAAGCACTTGCATTTAATTTGATTTTTTATTTATGCTAAGTTCTTTTATTTGTGATTATATTTGTTGATACTACAAAATATATTTTCAGAAAGCTGCCATTTAATGATGTCTTAATTATTAATGAGTTAGTGTTATTTGTTAGTATATAGAATGAAATTGTTATTGACGTTTATCTTTTGATATAATTGTTTTTATATTTCAAATTATGGATACAAATAAAATAGGTGAGTGGGCCGGTATAGTATGGCGACTCTTAAGTAAGGAAAATCGTGAAATGACGTTTGAAGAAGTAATGAAAGCAACTGGTCTGGATGAACGGCAGCTTGCTGGAGCAATTGGTTGGTTGGCTCGTGAGGACAAGATCATTTTTAATGCTCCTCATGACGGGAAACTGGCTAATCTGAGCTTGATGTTGAATCTTTATATTGGATAAAGATTAGTTAATAAAAAAGAAGCCCCCGGCACTGCCGAAGGCTTCTTTTTTCACTTTTCAATAACCGCAGATACAACTGTTATACTTCAGTTATTTTCCGTTACGGGCGGAACTTTTCCCGCCCGACGGTTTACTATTTTTTCAAGGTTGGCAATTCTCCAGTGAGTTCGTAACGCCACTCTGAACCTGCATTCTGCAGGGCGGCGTTCATGGCATCAATGGCCGTCTGCCAGATAACGGTTGTGCCGTCTACCTTCGTGGCATCACCGGTACCGTTGCCGATACCATAGCCAGCATAGTTGCTCCAGTAGCAGGCAGTAACGGTGCTGGTGTAGTTGTCTCCAACTACGCCGCCGACAGTACCCTCGCCATATATGGAACCCGAGGCATTGTAGCAGGCAGTTACGATGCCCTTATTGTTTTGTCCTACCACTCCGCCAACAAGATATGAGCCGTTAACAGTGCTTGAGGTATTATAGCAGGCGGTCACGGTACCGAGGTAGTTACTTCCCACTATACCGCCAACATATTCCTTGCCGTTGATGCTACCCGAGGCAGTGCAGGCGGTCACGGTGCCGTTGTTGCTGTATCCCACAACGCCACCTACATACAAGTTTCCGTTTAGATTCACATTCTCCAGCGTCAGGTTCTGCACCTTACCGCCGGAGCCGAGGTAGCCAATCAGCCCCACATTGCCTCTTTCCTTTTGGTTGACGGTCAGCCCCGTGATGGTATGGCCGCCGCCGTCGAAGGTACCGGTGTATCGGTTCTCAAAGTTTCCTATCGGCGTCCATTCCTCAGTGAGAGTGATGTCGCCGGTTAGGGTGATGTTGATTGGGGTCTTTCCGCCGTTGCTGTTCACCAGCTTAGCGAGGTTTCTCAGTCCCTTTTCGTTGTCCACAGTATAGTTACCTTCGCTCACTTCGGTATATCCCTTGTCCTTATCCAGCGTGATGTTGTAGAACTTGCCCGCTACGGGATTGATGGCAGCGGAGAGGTCGCGCTCTTCGGTGCTGTTTGCCCTCAGTTTCTTGATTTCGTAGCCGGGCACCACGTTCGCCTCCCAGCAGGTGATGGCGTTGCTGTTCTCGGTGTATTCGCACTTCTTCATCTCTATCCAGCCCTCTTGCGAGCCTTGCACTACCGTGCCCTTTTCATAAGTACACTGTGTGTAGGTATAGAGCTGAAGACTCTGCACCTCGCCGAGTGCATCGTCCGTGGGCGTCACGCGCACCTTCGCCAGAGCGTGGGTGAAATTCAGCGTGACCTGAGTCTGGTAGTTGCCGCTGCCTGTGCCGTACAGCAGGTAGGCAAGACTTTGGCTTTGGTCGCTGAGGTCGAGGGTGCCGCCCGTGGCGGGGTACCAGGCGGTGACGGTATGTTCGCCGGTGTCGCTCCAGTACAGGAGTGTTTCGGCTTTAACGGTGTTGTTGTCCTGCACGATGTAGATGCCCTCCTCGCCGTTTATCTGCACGGCAAACCGGTCGCCCGCGCTGAACACGCTGCCCGTGCCGTCTGCAAATTCGCTGACGCGCGTCGCCGGTGTGCCCCAGGGCTGCGCTTCGCCGCCCTCCACGCCGAGGGTGATGCGGGCTATCTCAAGGGGGTATTGTCCTTCGGGCAGACGGTCGCCGTCCGCCAGTTCGTCCTTCGTGCAGGCAGCCATGGCAAGTAGCAGCGCGGCTGCGGCAAGAATTACATGGATGGAATGTCTTTTCTTCATATCGGGTTGTTTTTTATTTGTTTTCGTTTTGTGCTGCCGCCGCCTGCGAAGGCGGCCGTCGCACCATTCTGTCTATGGGCAGCTCCGGCTTGACGCTTGCGCCGGGGCAGCGGTGTGCGGGGATTACAACTCTGCACTTGCATCGTTCGAATCTCCGGATTCCCACGGGTTAATTGTGGGGTCGCTCACCTCGATGTCCTTATTGTTGAGCGTTATGTTGTAGGTGTAGGCATAGCCTGCTGTGTAGAAATTGGCTGTGGGTGTAGCAGGCAGTTTCAGTTGGGCGTTGTAGCTCTGTCCGTTGTAAGACACTTTAAGGTTAAGAGAGGAGTTCACTTCCTGTGGGAGAATGATGACTTGCGAAGTGGTGGCACCGCCCAGCTGCATGGTAATCGGCGATTCGGAGGCTGCGGTTACGGCAGTCGTGCCGGTAGCCGTGTCGAATGTGCCTTCATGCTTCAGCCCCTCCAACGTGTAGCCGGCAGGTTCCGTTTCGTTGAAACTGAGACCATCGCCTGCCTTGAAGGTGAACTTGATGAGACTCATGCAGTGGTGGAAGGAGTTGTCCGGGCCGCCTTTGTCAGTTTTGTCGGTGAAGCTCACCGTCGGGTTGTGGGTGTCGCCTGTGGCTCCCGAGGCAAAGAGGAAGTCGATGTCCGCGCCCTGCTTGTCGGCTGCGGTGCTGACGGTCACCGTTCCGCCGTCAGACTGATACGGATAGTAGGCATGGAAGGTATGCGTTTCGGTGTCATTGAAATAGATGGTCGTACCGTCGGTCACGAACTTACCGTTCTCTCTCTTGTAGGGCACGTTGGTGAAGCCTGCGCCGGTGACGCCGATGCGGTCGCCGTCGGTCCAGTCGGTTCCTTCCGAATTGACGCGGGTAGCGGGCGTAATGTCGGCGATAAACTTGGCGGCTACCGGGCCGTCATTCAGGTTCTCATTGTCGTTGTTACAGGCGGCAAGTGTCAATGCCAGCGCTGCGAAAGCAAAAAATCTTGTCTTCATCTTATTCATTCTTAATTATTAATTCTTCATTATTCATTCCTCATTCTTCATTGTCTTACATTTCCGCACTGGCATCACCACCTTCTACCGTTTCCCATCCGGTAATTTCGCCCTTGCCTTCTTCCATGCCGACGGGGGTTTCCAGTGTTCCGGTCACACGGTAGGCGGTGGTCATATCGCCGTTAAAGTCCGCAAGGGCTTCCGTCAGGTCGACTTCCGTGCGCTGTGTGCGTCCGCCATCGGTAAAGACGATGTCCAGCACCAGCGTCTGCACGGCTCCCATGGTTCCTAACAGGCGGGCGTCGGCCGTGAGCTTGCTGCCGTCACGGGTGAAGGAGAAGACCGTGGAGGTCGGTTCGCCGATGGTCTGTCCCTTCTCCATGTCAAAAACTCCTGCTATGCCGCTGAGGGTAGCGGTCACGCTCTGTATCAGTTCGGGGCGTCCCTGTGTCACTTCCAGTTCCAGTTGCAGGTCACGTACACGCTGCTGCGGAACAGGGTTGACACGCAGCGTGTCGTCAGCTGTTACGGTTATCTCCTGACTGACGGTCTTCAGATAGCCCGGCAGGGGGATTACGGATGCACCGTCCGCACGGCTCTTGCCATCAGGGGCATTGACCCGTACCATTCGTCCGTCGAAAGTGAAACCTTCCGCACGGTTATAGATTACCATACTGTGTGTTCCCGGATTGAGCAGGTCGGGATTGGTGAATGGCGAACCTGTAATGTCGGCCACCTTCCCGTCCATGTCGAGTACATAGTTATCGTCTGCCGACAGTCCCGTCAGGCTGATGGTGACAGCTCCCTTGTCGGGGTGCGGCGTGTCATAAAGCGTGTCCTTCACGCAGGAAGAGAGCAGCACGGCGGCTGCCATTCCCATCATATTTATATATTGTCTTGCTTTCATATTCGATTCCTCCGAGTTAGAATAACTTCCATACCAATGTCACACCGGCATTGATGGGGCCCCACCAGTCCTTTGTCTCGTTGCCGCGACGTACTCGCACACCGTCAATGACTTCATATTTCTCATAGTCGGCATTCAGGTAGCCCAAGCCGAGGTTGAAATCAAGATCTAATGCCTTGTTCAGCCGCAGCCGGTAGCCGGCAGTGATGCCGCCACCCATCAGGTCGCCCTGCTTGCCCGTATCGGAGAGCTTGTAGTTGAACTGTCCGGCCTTGAACATAGCACCCAGATACCAGGCTTTCTTCTCGCCCATGTAGTAACGCACTTCCGGAGCCACTTCCCAGAGTGCATAGCGGCGGTCCTTGTCGCTCCAGCTCCATGAAGTCCACGAGCCGTTTACGGCAATGCCCCACGACGGGCAGATGCGCCATTCAAGTCCTAAATCGGGTGTCAGGGTGGCCCAGCGCAGCAGGTTGGCACGCAGGGAGAGATGATAATCATTTGTGATTTTGGTTTCCGACGGCGTGTCGGCAAGTGTATTTTGTTGAGCGGCTTTCTCAGCTTCTGCCTTTTCAGCGGCAAGTCGGGCTTCTTCCGCTTTGCGCTGCTCTTCGGCAAGCCGTTCCTGTTCGGCACGCTTCTCGGCTTCCAGACGTTCGGCTTCTGCCTTGCGTCGTGCTTCCGTATCAGCATCCGTCGCGGCTGTTTCCTTGGCAGGTACCGTTAGGCGTACGGTGACGAAATCACCCTCAGTCGCATGGTTGCGGGTGATGAAATTCTCCTCTTTTATTTCCGCGCGTGTAATCAGTTCGGATTTCACACGGTTGGCACGGATCTTTGCCGTGGCAAGGTTCTCGGTTTCACTGCCTAATGAGTTGCAGTAGCCATCGACATAAAGCGGCAGCTTGCCGTCAAGAATTGTTGCTTTGTTTTTTTCGATACACTCCAGCAGGCGGGCAAGCTCCGTGTCATTCCCATTCCAGGGAACATAAAACATATCCTTCTGCGGAACGAAGCGGAAGGTGTAGGTCGTGTCTGCTTTCTGCTGCGCAAAAACAGTCGTCAGAAAGACTGTAAACAGAAAAAATGTAAATAAAAATTTCTTCATAAACGATGTAATATCAGTTTTATTTCTTACTCATTTTAACAAAGTTATGAAAAAAATAGGTTTTTCTTGTCTTCAATGATACAGTTTTTCTCAATTTTCTTTCATTATCTTCCTTTTTTGTTGATAGAGCACTTTTTAAATTGTCAAATGAGCACATTTTGTTGATAGAGCACATTTGTTTTGTCAAATGAGCACAAATTCATTTTCCTTGCTTTAAGGCAAAATTGCCTTTTTCCACTTGGCAGGCGAGCATCCTTCCTTCTCAGTAAATGATTTGGTGAAATAGCTTCGTGACATGAAACCGGATAGCTCGGCGACTCTCTGTATGCTTATTTCAGGATGCTCCTTCAGTATTTCTTTTGCGTATTCCAATCTGATATCAGTTATCCAATCACAGAATGACAGATGGTATTTTTCCTTTATAAAGGCATTCAGATATGTTCTGTTGGTGTCAAGCATTTTTGCCATATCCTGTATTGTCAATCCTGACTGTGTATAGCTTTTGCTTTCCAGCCAGGTTGCCAGACTGTTCTCTATGTTTTAAAATATTTGGGAGATTCATTTTCCGTTTCATCCTTTGCATCTTCTGTTCCCGTTTCATTCTCTATCTCCAGTGTCCGCTCTATCTGTTCATGGTATATCATATAGTTCTGATAAGAATAGAACAGGTAACCATAAAAAGGTATTGATGAGAGAATCCACCAGTTGATGTATTGATCAGGAAGGAATGTCAGCAGTCCGCATCCGACACCGTAAAGGACAGCCCAGTAGGTGATGACATTCATCCATTTTATGTAGATTTCTATATTTTCTGAATGGATGTCCTTAAATCCTCTGGTGGCTTTTTTATATGTCCGTATCAGACGTGTGGCGAGCCAAATGCCATAGCATATCAGACATGCTGCCATGATTACGGTGCCGATGTTTTGTGCACTTCCTTTGGATACCGCAAACAGCACATAACTTGATAATCCGGTATAGATAATCCAAAACAGCAGATGTATGGCAAAGCGTTTTACTGTAATGTATAGCTTGTCCAATAACGTCATCAGTGCCGAGCTGAAAAGCCAGTAACACAGAAAGTAGGTTGACAGGTTCATCAGTATGGCCGCATTATGATTAACAAAACGGATACCACAGAACAGATGAACCGCATAGTTGGCCGACAAAACCAGCAATGCCGTTCCCATAATCCGGCGTGAACGGAAATAATCTTTAAATATCGGCTTTTCCGGTGTTCTTGTCAGCAAGAAGTATAAACTGAAGAATGTCATTAGCGACAGGGCTGCGCATAATGAGTATTGATACACTAAATGATTCATAAGCTTTTATTTATGGTTCTGATTATTTTGATAAATGCTTGATTTACGGAGCAAAGATACTATATATTTTGCGTTTATCATTTTTGTGTATCCTTTATTTGTAGCAATATTATTTTTCAGCCTTTATTGTATGTTGATGATAATTAGCCTGATATGATATCTCTTATCACTATTCCTTGTTTCTTACACCTAAGAATACAAAACGGCTTAGTACTTTTTTCCGGTATTCTTTGCCGATCTTTAAATATGTACCATTCACTACTACACAGTTACCGCTTATATACTTGATTTGGTTGATATTAACCAGAAAAGAACGGTGGATGCGCATGAAAATTCTTTCAGGCAGACTTTTCTGAACATGACCAAGTGGGAATGAAACCATATATTTATTGTTCGTGGTATGTATTTTACAATAACTGCCAGTCGCTTCTATCCACAATATATCTTTCATTATTATGTGGTCATAGTGTTCATGATTATAAATGGCTACGTGAAGTTGCTTGTCTTCTCTTTCTTCATCAGATGTTTGACGGATAAACTTAATCACAAGCTCTTCTTCTTGTGCGTTACGGATAATTCTAACCGGTATATTCTCCATGTTTTCATGGTAGAATGATAACCAACTCTTGATTCTCTTTTTTCATAATTATATATTATTAAAATGCAAATCAAAAGCTGGCTTTTTAAATTGATCATTTCTGTTTTCTGAACGGCAAATATTTCTTCTGAATGTAATTCACATCCTTCAAAAGTAAAGGATATATTTTGCCTCTATACATTGTTGGTTATAATTTTTAGATGAATATATAATGAGCGGAAACAAAAAGAAAGTTCCCGCTCATTTGATGTTGAATCCAATTATTATATGTTTAATTGATTATTCCAACGTGTCATTCATTTCCTTAAATTCTTTCAGTGCTTGATTCAATGTTTCTTTCAGCTGTATGGCCGCTTCACCGTTTTGGTCACCAAGTCGTTCATTTATTTTATTTTCTACTCCGTTCACAAATTTATCGTTTACTTCCTTAGCACTTGCTTCATTTTTCATGTCCTTGTATCTTCTCGATTTATAATATGAATCAGACATCCATTCCAGTCTTGTATATATGGTAGGTATTTCCCTAAATCCAAAATCATCTGCTTGTCCTTCTTCTATTAACTCCATTACTGTTTCTTCCAATAGATCAATGTTTGCTAATGTTTCGTCCGAATAATAAACATTGTGGGCAGCGACCTCTTCTTTTATCTTATTACCCAGTTTATTTAATGATTTAACATATTCTTCTTTAAATGATTCACAGTGTTGCTGTCTTATTATTGCCTCTTCATTTCTGCACTGCTCTAAAATACAGGAAGCTTCCCTTGCGCCTGGACTCTCATTGTAATATGAATTCAGATATGTTTCATTAGTATCCAGAAATAATTCTTCCATACTTTCACGTAAATTCTTCATATCATGGTATGTTTCCTTACATGCCTTGATATTCCGGCATTCTTCTATTAAAGAAGGGGATATGATTGAGTCCCAACATTCCAATTCGAATTTGCCTTTATTTAAACTTTCCTTTATGTCTTTTCTACCAGAATCTGTCGAATTCTCAACTAATGCCTTGACATTTTCGAAAATTTTATCTAATTCAATCTTTCCTTCGAATATACAGTCTTTACCGAATATGGTTAATATCAGTTGCCCTTCTATGCCAAAACCATTTCCTTCGTTACTAACTGTTAGTTCCAAGCTCTTAATCCATAACAGTTGGACAGAAGCATTTATGATATAGTTAATAGCGTCAAATGCTTCTTCTACCGCTTTCCCTCCCAGATCCATAACCTTCTTGGCTAATTCTAATGATTCGTATGCTACTCCAATAGCTATTTTTACACCTGCTTTAGCTACTTCATAGGCTATGATTTCTGCTTCTTTTGCAATTTTCGCTATTATCTGGTACCAGCGATAACTTTCCTTTTCTTTTTTGCACTTATCGATTTTTTTATTGAAATCTTGTATTGTTGATTCCAACTTTAATATTTCATTCTGTGCTTCTTCTATCTTGCTTTTTGCTTCCTCCAGTTTATATTTTATACTTACTGCTGTTTCCCTCACTTCATTCTGTATCTTTCGAATATTTTCAAGGAAAATCTCGGTGTCAAAGGATATTTTTGCTTCAAATAGGGTTGTGGTAAAACTCTCAAGCCCACATTTAATTTTTATGTTCACTTTAAATCCTTCATTCACGGAAGAAAAGTCTATATAGACAAAACGTTCCTTGATAAACGCCAATACATCCAATTTGAAAATGTCAAGAAAAGAAATGTAGGCATTCAGATAGAATGTCATATCTCCCTTGTTTTTCTGGATACAAAGATAAAAGTCTATTCCATCGTTATACTTGTCCAACAATTGACCGGCTATTCCTCCGTCAATAGGGTCGAACGGCATCTCTTTGGTTGATTTGCTTAGTGTGAGTATGTTTGATACCTCAACTTTTTGCATCTGGAAAAGTGCGATGAGAGACAATCCCTTGTCAATAGAAAATAGAAAACGAACACTTATACCGAATAGTTCTAGTGTTCCACAAATGAACATACCTTCAGACATCTCATATCCGCCGAGTTGTGCGGCTTCATAACATAGGTATATCTGACAGTTCAGAGAAACTATACCATTGTTGTCTATACGGAAATGACGCATGGTATCCGTGTCAGTAAGAATGTATTGTCTGGTGTTATTACCCAGTTGTTCCAAATGATAGCCACCTGCAATTTTGAGAGGTTCATTTAAATGCTTATTGAATCCGTCAACAACCTTCTTCTCAAAAGTCTTCTTTTTCTCTTCATAGTCTTCGATTGCTTCATCAGGTGCCATTTGGGGATATGCCAGTTCATCCCCTTTAAGTCCTACGGTGGCATTCTTCAACTCAAAATCTTTCAGAGCTATTACATCAAGGCAATCAACGGCATCCCATTGTATGTCTGCCACTTCCCTTACGAGATCCTTCAGTGTTATACGGCCGGAGGTCGATGTGATGGCAGATGTAAGCAGAGATACTCTCACCGTATTGCCGAGCTGCTTGAGTACAAAACCTCCGAATAGGGAAAGATTATTCGTATTCAGTCTGCCTATCATACCGAATGACAGACCTGTTGTTGTAATACCGATGGTAAGCCCCAAATCAGAAAATGACAGACGGTCATTTATAGGGAACCGCGACTGTGAAAATGCAGATAGACTGAATGACGCATTCGAGACCACTCCCTTGAATGTGAAATCCAGAAGCCTTCTTTCTTCTTTGATGCTGTATTTAAATTTGAATGTACTTTGCGCATAGAAATTAATTCCTTTTTGAGATATTTTGAGACCGAACTCAAGACCTTCCATGATAAAGTTATCTGTCTCAACCTTTTCACTCTTCAGCATGGCAATGAATTCCTTGTCCGTGAAACTTCCGCCAAGGGCAAAATATAATTTATTCAACCCTGTTAGCTTGTTGACATTCTTTCCGAATGTATTGCTACTTAAATCAAATATCCCTGTTGCAAGAAGCTGGGCTTTGTTGAAGTTATCAAGAATTACTATCTTTTCAAATTCCTGACAGAAACGTTTTAGATATGAAAGCGCATTGTTTTTACTGCCATTATTACATACTATCAGGGCCAGGTCACTGATGCTTAGAAACTCCAATATATTTCCTACTGCTTTTTCGAAAGTGTTCCCGTTCTTTAGACCTTCTTTCTGGGCGGCTACCAACAGCATCTTTGTTTCTTCTGATAATATGATACCGCAAGTAAGGCCGGTGGTCTTCAGAATGAATGTGCTGCTACTGGCACTACATACCAGATCTGCTGAAAAACCACTATTGTTCTTGGGTAGGATTGTCAACTTGTCGGCTAGTTCATCCAGACCGTTTTCTTTATTGTAGATTATATCATCTACATGCTTCCCTTTGGTACTCAGTGAACCAGCGACCATTATTTCTCCTTTGATACATGCTATACCGACAGTCGCAGGAAAATTCATTATCTTGCTGTTTGCAATAGTGCATATATTAGCTTCATTTCTCATAGTTCCTCTACTTAAAGATTAGTCAGGTTGGCTGATAACGGACTGAAAACGGATGGGTATATTCCGACAGCCAACCTGATAATTGTTTATGCATCCAGTTTCTTCAGCATATCTTCTATCGAACCGAAATTCATCGTTTCCAATATCTTTTTACGTTCCGTATTCCAAATGGCGAAAAATACACTGTTGAACTTGATGAATCCAAAGTCCAGATCGGGGAGTTCCACACTGACTGCTAAAGCGTATTCACCTGTTGTTTTGTTATCTCCTACCGCCACTGTCGGTTGTTCACTCGGCATATCAGCGTACAAGAATACCGTATTCAACTTGAAGCCTATATTGCTGAAGTCGTTGGTCTGGGGTACTAAATTGTTTAATTCGTTTTCTATTTTCCCTTTTACTTCTTCGTCTTGGAACATTCTCTTAAAGTCATTTACAATGTCGTTCAGGTAGGCAGTCTTAGGTTCCTCAACAGTTGTAGGACACACAAGGACTTTAATGCCTTGGCCAGTTCTTTCAAACATGGCTACTAATTCCACATTCAAAAAATTGAAATTGGCTCCCGTTGCAAGATTCAATGTTGCCATAATGTTTAATTTTAAATGTTAATATTCTATTTGACAAGAAAGCAGATCCGGATTCACTTTCTACCCTGAATTTAATCGATCTTTTTATCTTGCTAATCACATGTTTTGTAAACGCCATTTATTTTTCCCGAACGTATCATTTGCTTATACTTATTAATTCATGAGGTTTTCTGAGAACATATTCAAACTTTTCCGTTCAGAAGAAATTTTTTCCTTTTGTAAAACGGATGTTCTCATATTACGAATATCTTTCAAAATTTAAGGCAAATGAAGGGGCGGGTTCCGAAAAGCCTATGATAGAGTAGGAAATAAAATTTTTCAAATAATGCCTTATAAATTGACTTATGCTGAAAATCCAGAAAATGTGTCCGAAAGAGAATATGTAGAGAATGTGCCATCATTCAGATCAACTGCAATAAACAGTTGTGTTTGCCTGATTTCTCAGACAGGTGATTCTGTATTGACAGCGGTTCATCTGTCTATATTTTCTAAAGATAACACATTTATTAATGATGTAGCTTCAGATGTGGCTGAGCAACTGCATAAAATATTCGGTCGTGTAGCTAACTTACATGTTTTGGGGGCAATTGATTGCTGGAATGGTTATGTATTTTGGACTGAATTACAACGTTTTTACGATTTACAATTCAGTGATCATGCGGAAGGTTATTGTCATGCGTATTTTGAAGGTTCGGAAATGAAATGTGACGTTAATCCTGTTCCTTAATGACTGTTTGAATCTGGTTATTTGCTTTTGATATTGGTTCCCATTATCTGTGTCAGGTCTCAGATTTCGTGTCTTATGAAAGATTTCAAGACACTGTTTTCACATTATTTTTGTTGTTGTAATTATTCTGTCAAATTTGTATCATTATGAAAAATAGCTTATTATACTACGCACTTATAACGTTACTATATCTGCTGTGCCCTGTGGTCATATCTGCTCAAAATGAACCTGATTCGGTTGTTGTCAGCAAATACTTTGATAGCATCAGCAAAGACGAGAACCGCTTGCGCCAGTTCTTTGCCCAGATGCCGAAAGGCGGTGACCTTCATAACCATCTTACCGGATCTGTCTATGCTGAAACCTATTTCAGACTGGCTTGTCAAGACAGTCTTTGGGTAAATATGTCTACTGGTAGATTGTTTCCGGATTCAGTTCCTGGTGCTATCCAGCTTAAACCCAATATGAATAATCTGCACAACATACGTATGACGTTAATCGATAAATGGTCTATCCGAAATTTTAATCCGGGGAAGTTTCCCTTGGGTGCTGATGAATATTTCTTCGGTACTTTCGGATTATTCGGTGCCGCTACGAAATCTCACTATGCAGAACTGCTGAGTGAACTACGTAAACGTGCGGCCTACGAAAATGTGCAATACTTGGAAATCATGGTTTCATCACCATCTTTAACTGTTGATACTTACTATAATGAGCAACTCAGGTCGGCTATGAAATCTGATAGTCTTAGTGCATTTAGATTAGTATTGGATAGCATCTGTCAAAATATTGAAACAAATTACAGGTCTTTGCCCGATAGTGTAGTCAAACAGGTTAATGTATTGGATTTCCTTAGCTTACAGTCCAAAATCCCTAATAGTCCTGTCTGTTACTATCAATTTGCCGCTAAACGAAATGCTGAACCGTTCTCAGTGTTCGCTCAACTCTATCTTGGCTATAAATGTTGTTTGCAACCAAATAGTAAGGTGGTCGGTGTCAATATTGTATCGGCAGAAAATGGAGAAACATCCATTGCTGATTATAAATGGCACATGGAGATGTTTAATTATCTGGATAATAAATTCACACGAGGTGTGAAGAAATCTCTCCATGCCGGAGAATTGACGTTGGGGCTGGTTGAGCCGGAAGAAATGAGCAACCATATCAGTCAGGCCGTCTTAACGGCGCATGCTAATCGTATCGGACATGGGGTGGATATCGCTTTTGAAACAAATAGTATAGATTTGCTGGATAGTATGAAAATTAGAGATATACCGGTTGAAATCAACCTGACAAGCAATGAATTTATCCTTGGTGTAAAAGACGATGTTCATCCGTTTATGCTTTACCGTCAGGCCGGTGTTCCAATGGTTATCTCTACGGATGACCCTGGTATTCTGCGAACAAGCCTGACCCAGCAATATGTACTGGCCACATTGCGTTATGGACTATGCTATTCTGATATTAAGAAACTTGTTCTTAATAGCATCAAATACTCTTTTGCCCCTAATATAAATGAATTGATGGATAAATTAAACAAAGAGTTCACTGTATTTGAAAAGAAATGGTGCCGTAATCTACAAATTATCAATTCATGGGATAAACCATGATTCATAGAGATTAGACAGCAAACCTTTATACGTTTCATTCGATGTTATTTTCGGTTTTGTCATATAATACATGTCTTCGCCCTTTTAGCTTGCCTTTTTATATCTAATTTAAACTATAGATTACCATAGACTAAATAAATTTGCCCTATACATTATATATATAGGGCTTTTTTCTTGCTTTTTAAGTCTAAATCTAATAACTTTGAAAAATCAAGTATAATTTAGACTATGGGAGAAATAATTGGATATGCCAGAGTAAGTACAAGGGAGCAGAACCTCTCTTCTCAGATAGATGCACTGAACAATGCCGGTTGCATCCGAATCTTCACAGACAAAATCTCCGGAAAAGAGTTCAAGCGTGAAGGTCTGACTGCTTGCTTAGATTACCTTCGTGCCGATGACACACTTGTCATTTACCGACTTGACCGATTAGGCAGATCCGTAAAGGAAATGCTTGACCTTTGTGCCAAACTGGAGCAACGGCGAATCAAACTTGTTTCCCTTCAGGACAATCTTGATACTTCTACCGCTGTCGGCAGGTTTACCATGCAGATACTTGCATCACTGGCCGAGTATAACCGCAATCTTATTCTTGAAGGTTGCAAAGCCGGAATCGAGGCAGCCAAGAAGAGGGGTGTAAAGTTCGGAAGACAGGAAGGGACTAAGATGAAAAAACCGAAGAAGGAAGCTGTCATCCAACTCTACAAGGCTGGTACAGCCGTACAGCAGATAATGGAGATAACCGGCATCAAGGCAAAACAGACAATTTATAACTATCTGTCCGAAGAGGATATTCAACCAAACAGAAAATAATTATTCACAAATCACTCATAGAAGACCTTTGCGTCTTATCCGACTAAAAATGGTCAAAAGCCACTTCTTATCAAACTAAAAATGGTCTAATTTGTATTTAAAGAGCTTCTTATTTACTATATTTGTAGCAAATATTGATTTGTAAAATATGAGTATCGCACTGAATATTTCGGAAATCCTTTTCGCTGGTATAGATATGAGTGAAAGCAAAAGGAAGAAAATGGTAAATGAAGGCAGTATCCGTAAGATAACATCTAAGATATATACTCCCAATATGGTGGATTCATTGGAGGATATAGTCAAGCGCAATGTTTTTCGCATTTTAGGTTTCCTTTTCCCTCATGCTGTAATCAGTCATAGGAGTGCTTTTGAGTTAAAACCTACTGAAGCCGGAGATATTTACCTTACATACGAATATACGAAGAATGTGAAACTTCCGGGTTTAAAGGTTCACTTGATGGAAGGACATGGCGGTGGTGAACGTGACATGCCCTTCATAGAGAATCTATATATATCAAGTGCTGAAAGAAGAACATTGGAGAATCTACAGGCCAGTCGTTCACGTGGTGGTGTGTCTAAGTGCTTACCTCGTGAATATATTGAAAACTACTTGGAAAAACATCTTCAGGTGAATGGAGAAAAAGGGCTGAACGATTTCAGGGATAAGGCGAGAGAATGCTCGTTGGAGCTTGGTATGAAAGAGGAGTTCAATACTCTCAATTCTATCATAGGCGCGTTGTTACTTACAAGACCAGTATCTATATTGACTTCTTCAGGTGCCGTGGCCAGAGCAAGCGGTGAACCGTTTGATGCTGAGCGTGTCAAACTCTTCGGTGTCCTGTTTGAGGCATTGCATAACCAACCGTTTGAAACTATAGATGAACCTAATGTTGAAACATCTGCCTTTCGGAATTTTGCTTTTTTCGAGAGCTATTTCTCCAATTATATTGAAGGTACGGAATTTGAAATAGAGGATGCGAGACAGATTATAGAAACCGGACAGCCGCTGCCTGCTCGCAATGCAGATTCTCATGACGTACTTGGTACTTTTCA
>OGIK01001605.1_pt1 | contig 18735 bp, 15 predicted proteins | sample 1571781 | NCBI WGS metagenome assembly OGIK01 (sample SAMEA2581956, study PRJEB24529) | metagenome | biome: Human gut stool | place: China | collected 2011
ATCTGCCACTTCTGTCTATTTCACTGTATCGGATTCTGCTGTCAAATGTATACATAGTTCCTCCTGACTTTATTCTTCTACATCCTCCAATTGCATCAAAAATATGCTCTAATTCAGCATTTATTTTCTTTCAGCCTTTACTCTTCTACATGTTCTATTCCCTGACTGAGTATCGTAAAAACATGTTCATCCGCAAGTGTATAAAGAACTGTCTTTCCTTCCTTTCTGAACTTGACAAGCCTGTTCTGCTTCAATATGCGAAGCTGATGAGAGATTGCACTTTGAGTCATATTAAGAATAGAAGCTATATCATACACACACATTTCATTCTCAAACAGAACGTAGAGAATTTTTATTCTGGTCGAATCACCAAAAACTTTAAACAAATCCGCAAGGTCGTACAGTTCGCTTTCCTCCGGCATCTTATTCTCAATTTCCTCAGCGGTTTCTTCATTAATCGTCATATATGTTGTCTTTTCTTCCATATCAAAACTCCATTCATCCAAAAATACTAATACACCGCACCTGGCATAATAAGTCATTGATACATTAATCTAATCTTTCCAGTGCCTCCTTAGGGATTTCCTGTGAACTTCTTATGTCAAGAATGCTCTCTGTTTCTGTAAGTGCATTCTGATACCACATAACAGCTTCTGAAATATTCCCCACGCTTTCATAATACATTCCAAGCTCACAGCAAATCTCTGCACAAGATGAAGTGGCTGCATCTTTAAGTGCACATTCCATAAATGAGACTATATCACCTTTTACTCTATAACATCTTGCAAGCACACAAAAAGCTTCTTTTACCTCATCTATGGTTCTTCCATCTTCTTCAAGAGTCCTCTTAAATAAATTTTCCGATTTCAGAAAATCATCATCCCTTCCGGAACGGAAAAGCTCCATTGCATACATATGATGCAGTTTCTTTGAAAGTCTTTTTCCATCTGCGGCAATTCTCTCAAATGCCGCAAAATCTCTCGGTGCATGATTTGTGAGTGGTCTGTGCTCAATCACAATATCACTGTCGTAAACTACCGGGTCTACTCTCAATGTCTCATGTATCTGGTCTATCCATGAAAATGTTCTAAGTCTTTTATATAATTTGGGTCTGTATTCCTCCTCAAAATTGTACACCGTACTCAAACCGGCAGGTGTATGGTAAAGCATTTGTACGATTTCTATTTCAGGCAGCATGATCTTTTTTAATTGGCAAAGTTTATCTCTGTTTTCGGCATCAAGATATTCATCTGCATCTGCCGTATATATATAATCTCCTGTGGCTTTTGATGCCGCAAAATTTCTTGCATCTGCAAAATCATTACACCATTTATAATCAAATATTTTATCGGTATATTTCCTTGCAATTTCCTTTGTCTTGTCGGTCGATCCCGTATCTACTATAATTATCTCGTCCATTATGTCATGCAGGCTGTCGAGACACCTTGATAAGACTGCCTCCTCGTCTTTTACAATCATACATAAACTAAAACTTACCATATCTCTCCTCGTTTCGTACTATTTGACTTTGAACATATAATGCGTTGTGCCCAGAAAGTAACTTACCATCAACTGATGCCACGGCTCCATTGATGTGAAAGTTTCACAATTAATTCACAGTATCATCCCCGCCTACATCATCAGGTATCGAAGCATCATCTCCACCTACATCATCAGGCTGTGAATCATCCCCATCATCACCTGAGTCTCCAACGTCTGTATTATCGTTATTATCTGCCGGTTTCTTTGTAGGGGCTGCCTCCGTATCTTTGTCCGTATTATTTTCACTGTCATTGTCCGGCGTCTCCGTCGGCTTTGTATTATCCATTGCATCAGGATCCATTGTAGGTACTGCCGTCACGGTTGTATTTCCGTCTGAAGTATAATCACCGCTATAATCCTGACCTGATGAACCGCTGCTATTCTGTCCCTCATAACTTTCAAATTCTTTATTTTCAAGCCCCTGATGTATGTCAGACATAAACTCACGCCAAATCCTGAGTGGATAAGTATTTCCATACAAATCATAAAGCGTCTTAGGATTATCATAGCCTACCCATACTGTAGTTGTATAGTATGGTGTGTATCCACAGAACCATCCGTCTTTTTTATCACTCGTTGTTCCTGTCTTTCCTGCACACGACATATTGTCAAGTGCATTTCCCCTTGCAGTTCCACTTACAAGTACGCCCTGCAGAATACTTGTCATCATTCTGGCTGCATTCTGTTTGTAAACATGTTTTTCCTTCCGGTTTTTCTTGTTGTTTACTATGGTTTTTCCTTCAGAATCAGTAATCTTGCTTATACATGTCGGCTCTCTGAACACACCATCATTTTCAATAGCTGCAAATGCTGATGCCATTTCAACAGTTGTAACACCATTCGTAAGTCCACCAAGCGATGCCGCCGGATAATAATCTGAATCTACTATCTTTGCAAATCCCATTTTAATAGGATAAGACAGTCCAACCTCAGGTGTAAGCTCCTGAAATAATTTCCACGCAATTACATTTTTTGATTTTTCAACCGCATATCTGAGCGAAATTTTTCCTGCATAACTTCCGTCTGCATTGTGCGGCCCACCATTGAAATAAGTATCATCAACTATACTGTCAGGGGTGTATCCTCTCTCAAGCTGAGGTGTGTAAACAGCAACCGGCTTAAAACAGCTTCCCGGCTGTCTGTAACTCTGATATGCCCTGTTTAATGTGTAACCTGTAATATTTTTCTGTTTTCTTCCTCCTACGATAGCTACAACAAGACCATTTGAATTATCTACACATGTAGCCGCTCCCTGCAATTTATAAATTTTATCTTTCTTTGTTTTTTCTTTAAATCCTGCAAGCTGGTCATCAACCGCTTTCTGCAGCTTCTTCTGTTTCTTCTTATTTAAAGATGTATAAATACGATACCCTCCGGTATACAATGAATTATGGCAATCGTCGTACAATTCATCATATTCTTTTTCGTATTGTTTCTGTTCTTCCGTGCTGTCAAATTTATATTTAAACTCGAAGCCTCTCGCCTGCATAAGTGCCTTTGTCGCACAACTGATTGCATATGTTGTCATATAATTCTGCGTTTTAAGCGCCTGTGCAGGATTTAAAATTATCTCTTCATAATTTGCATCACTATATTCAGCAGCAGTAATACAATCTGCATCAAGCATCTGTTTTAAAATACGGCTTTTTCTTTTCAAAGTGTTTTTATAATGTTCTAACGGATTATACAAACTTGGTCTGTTTGGTATAGAACACAAAAATGCTGCTTCTGCAAGGTCAAGGTCTTTGGCAGATTTATTAAAATACCCTTTACTTGCCGCTTCTATTCCATAATATCCATTTGCAAAATAAATATTATTTATATAGAACTCAAGAATCTGGTCTTTTGTATACTTCTTCTCCAATTCCAATGCAATAAATATTTCTCTTACTTTTCTTTCATACGACCGTTCATTTGAAAGAAAAACATTCTTTGCAAGCTGCTGTGTTATGGTACTTCCACCTCTTGAAATATCCCGATGCCTCAACTTGCTCTCAACAAGCATGACAGCCGCCTTTGCAGTTGATAAAAAGTTTACACCTTCATGTTTGTAAAAATCTCTATCTTCTGTGACAACCATCGCATCTTTAACCGACTGCGGAATTTCATCAAATGTCAGATAATAAGAATCCTTGTCACCTTTCAGCTTTGCTATCATTGATTTGTTTGAAGCATAAATAATACTCGTCTCAGATGCTCTAAATGTATCTGATGTTGAATTTTCCACTATATCCGTAGCTTCCATCTTCCATTTTAAAAGGTCATCACCGAATTTAAAATAAATTACTACAAGTGCCGCTAATATAGCTAACAGGCAAATCAACATAAATATCTTAAAACCAAACCAAAACTTTTTATGTCTCTTATGCTTTCTAATCTTCTTTTCCTGCTTTTTCGCCTGCTTAGGCGTGAGTGTACCGGTACCATTCGCACGCTGGGCAGTTCTCATATTTTGTGAAGTTCTGCTATTTCTGTTTCCGGCAGCATTTCCCGATGCTGTGGCATTTCTTGTCTGTCTTTCTCGAACAATAATATCATCGGGATTAAACACTCTCGTGCTGTCTCCCCTTGTATTTCTATTTGACATATATTAACCTCCCAATTAAAGCTATGATAACATATTTACATCAATAATGCACCTTTTCAGCATTTTCTTAATAAAATCTTTATGTGATGCAAGGGTTAAAATATCTTTTTACCCCAACATCTTTATATTCTTGTATAAAATATTTTTTCACGGCAACACTTCAGATAAGACATGTCAAATATAAAAACGGAGAATAACATGAACAAAATAAAATTATCAAAAATCATACTTATTATTGCCATATATTCAGTAGCATTTACACTTTTATTTATGAGTATAAAAAGCTATCAGACATATTTAAATACTTATAAAAATTGTAAATCAGCCTCAAATACCAATATTTCTTCAACAAAAAAGATTAAAAACACAAACTGTATCAACATAAACAAATTTTCAACAACTGTTTTCAACAATGAAACATTACAAAAAAATCCTTACAAAACTTTGTCACAGAGTAACCCGAAAATCCAAAAAAATATTGCCGGACATGTACTAAGACTACACGTTATTGCAAACAGTGACAGTGACGATGACCAGAAACTTAAAATTAAAGTTCGCGACAGCATCCTCTCAGAACTTCAAACCGGTCTTTCGGGCATATCTTCGGCGGCACAGGCAAAGCAATATGTCTCCTCCAAATTTGAAAATATTAAACAATCCGCCAATTATACTATTCACGAAAACGGCTATTCTTATTCAGCAAAAGTTTTTATACAAAACAGATATTTTCCCACAAAAACATATGGTGACCTCACATTTCCGGCAGGATATTATGATGCATTATGTGTTGAAATAGGTAAAGCTGATGGACATAACTGGTGGTGCGTCCTATTTCCAAGTTTGTGTTTTGAGGATGCTACAACTGCCACTGTACCAAAAGAGTCAAAAGAAAAACTTAAAAATGAACTCACAAACGAAGAATACAATTCACTCAACAAATCATCCACCCCTAAAGATGAGACAAAAAATAATTCTAAGGTTCAAATCCGAAGCGGTATATATGATTTATTTCATTAAAACCGCATATCAAAACAAATTAGCAAAATATGTTGCTTAAAGATAAGAATATGTAAACAGCAGAGATTGATAGCCATAGCAAAATATGTTTGATAATCGACAACTATTGTGTTTCTTTATTACCATGTGCTATACTGTTATATACTGATGTTGGGGTCAAAAGGTATTTTGACCCTTGCTAATGCCACAGATTGCTTCATACAATTACAGTTATAATGAAACGGAGATTTTTATGAATAATAATGTACTTGTTACCGTACATGGTTTACAACATGAAATAGATGATAAGGAAGGCATACAGACAAAACAGACAGGCAACTACCGCCTTGTTGCTGGAAAACATGTTATTTCTTATAAAGAATATTTTAAAGATGAAAATACCGGAAAAGATGCTATTATATCAAATCTTCTTAAAATTTCAGACGATACCGTAACCCTCACTAAAAGAGGTGCTACAAATACAGAAATGACTTTTAAAAAAGGAAAAACACACACTGCTTTCTATGAGACTCCTTTTGGCTCAATGCAAATGCGGCTTGATACTACACGTGTTGATATTAATGAGGACAACGACAAAATAGAGATTTCTATTGATTATGGACTTGATATGAATTACAGTCATGTATCAGATTGCACAATAAATATGATTATTGAGTCGCTAGATTAAAAGGTTTTCATACATAACTACAACAAAAAAAGACAGAAGAAATTCAAATCTTCTGTCTTTTTATATCTTATGAGTATATATACTCTGCTCTTATTTTTCTTTTGAAAACTTATTTTTAATCTTCTGTGAAAATTTCACTTTCCTTGGCTTTGCTTCAAGGTTTGTCCTAAGTCCCTGAACTTTTGTAATATAAATTCCGCTTACTGTCGCACGGACTGATTTTTTAACAGGTATAAGCTCAAAAATCTTTTCATCACAGATAAGTGTCATAATCTTTGGTCCGACCTTAGCTTTTACAATCGGCACTTTCTGACCTCTGAGGTACTTAGGTGTCTGGTCTATAACAAGCTGCGGAAGACCTGATTCTTTAAGTTTCATACGCTTTTTATCAACTACTAACAACGATACGCTCTGCGCCGCTGCCTCTATCTCTTTTTGTGTGTTTTCCTGACGTTTCTGCAGCTTTTTGCCATATATACTAAGAGCGACAAGTGCAGCTATCAGCAAAACGATAATTACAATCATAACCACGACCCACACTTTTACGCCAAGTACAGGTACCAAAACAAATTCATTGTTCATAAAATGTAACCTCTTTCTGCATAAATTCTTTTTAATAAAATTTTATCTTTTTGAGTATAACATATTTTTAGGTATTGTGCAAAAAAAGTTTATGTTTGAATACCATTCCAAAAATGAAATTTTAAATTCCTCTGCCACGTGTGATAGTAGAATTTAGTTCTGCAGTGGAATTTACTTTTTCAAGTTAGTTTTTAATACCATTAAAATTACATAACCAATCATACAACATTTCTTCATTGCTATGTAGTATATTATGGATTACAGGATGTTTAAAATACTCTGCAATGGTTCGTCCATTTCCAAAATACATTTTCATAAAATAAAAAATTGGATATTTTCTTCTATACAAAACCATATCCTTACCCTTTTTACGATAATATCCAACACTTGCTATTTCCACCTTGTAGTTATCTATATCCAACATGTTCTCTTTATTACTTATATAACTTTGTATTTTATCGCATATCTTATGCTCAACATCATCTGAATAACAACAGACACCATGCGTTCTACAAATAACTGGTCTCACATTATAAATGCTACATCCTCCATCTTCACCTAAAAACACACATTTTTCTTGCTGCTCCGGCATATTTTCAAGGTTAATCCTTAACATATAATTTTTATCTTTTCCTGTGATATTCTCTTCCAACTGCTTATAGTATACAGGATTATTTTTTTCAAACTTTTCCGCCAAGGTAATAGCTTTCTGAATAATCATACTCATTTTCTCAATGTCACAATTATTGTATAAATAATCCATAATTATAGCAAACTCAACCTCACTAATGATAAAATAATCTTTGCAACACGCATTACATCCTTTTTCACATTTAACATTCTTTTTATCATAAACATTTTTTTCTAAATCATTTGATAATTGTGCATAAAGTCTTATAGTTTTAGCTGCCACACTTCTTTCATTTATATTAGGATGACATTTTTTCTGCTTCTTTCCACTACCACAAAAACACAAATCATTCCTTCCCATTAATAACCATCCTTCCTCGTAAATAAATTCTCTTGTTTCTTTTATACTTACACCACTTTACAACTTTTTTCAAAAAAAATAAATCGTACAGAGCTTTCTGATGTATAATAAATTTGATCAAAATATAACAAAGGAAAGTGACCCCGTACGACAAAGACATTATACAATGAAAAAACACTAATTGGTAGACTTAATCAATGTTTTTTTATTTATTTTGAAACTTTTTCTGCACCTACCGCAGATACACTGTTTTTACTGGTACTGTCAATACTGACTTTGGAATCAGTTCATTCAATAAGATTCCTGTATCAGCATTTTTTAGCTGGAATAACAGAAAAGTCATTGACTGCATTTTATTATGCATGTTCCTATGCAAAGGTTGATTATTCCAAATTTATGAATACCACTGCACGGATTGCTTTAAAGCTGATACTGGATTCATTGCATACGCAGCCGGTATTTCTGTGTGTTGATGATACGATGGTATCTAAATTTGGCACAAAATTTGAAAATGTTTCAAAACTGTTTGACCATGACGCACACAACGGTTCCAATTATCTGAATGGACACTGTTTTGTGAGTGTCATGCTCTGCGTGCCCGTTTGGAATAGGGATAAGGTATCTTATCTTTCAGTTCCCCTTGGTTACCGTATGTGGCAGAAAAAAGAATCCAAACTGGAACTTGCAGCATCCATGATTCGGCAGGTTATGCCTGAATTTCACAGCAAAGAACATGTCATCATCCTGTGCGACAGCTGGTATTATACAAAACAGAACCTGGTATCCATTGTTGATGAATATCCAAACCTGGATCTGATTGGTAATGTAAGGATTGATTCTGTCATGTATGATCTTGCACCTGCACGTACCGGTCGGCTTGGACGTCCTGCAAAACATGGGAAACGTCTTTCGGTTGAGGCAGATTTTACATTATCCAATGAAAAGATCGGTGCTTATTATACCGGTGTCCGCCGGGTTCTCACCAATATCTTCGGCAACAGGGAAGTTCTTGCTTATGTTACTGCCACTGTTGTTATATTCATTTCGCTGGAATATTGAAACAAGCTACTATGAGCAGAAAACATTCTGGTCTCTTTGTAACTACATGGTGCGAAGCTGCAAAGGAATAGAAATGCTGGTCAACCTAATCAATATCAGCTACTGTGACATGAAGATTCTGCCCTATCAGAACGAACATTTTTCTAAGTACCGTACAAAAAGTGTACAGGAGTTTCGTTTTGAATTAAGTCAGGGTATTCGCAGTCAGATATTTTTTGCCACTTTCGTGAAAAATATCGAAACACATATAAAATCAAATGCTATGACAAAGGCTTTAAAACAGCTCATTTATCAGCAAGTCTATCATTTATAAAGTTGTAAACTGGTGTAATAATATAATGCAAGACGCAAAATCAGAAAACAATGAAGTAATCCATGGCATTAGATGTGGTCAAAATACCTTTTGACCATAACATCATAATAATATACTATAATAAATGAAATAAGAGTGAAAACTAAAAATACAGAAAGCGATTTAAATAATGAAAAACAGCGATAAACAGACAGCGTACTACCATCTTCCGGGGTTATTTGAATTTTATGAATTGTATGTCAGGTTTTTAAAAGTGTTTCGTGAACATAGAGAATATTTTTATGATTGGTGTGAAATAGGTTCCATATACGGTGCGCCTGCGGACTGCTTATGGGGCGGAGGGCGTGCAGGCTTTGGAGAACATTATCCGGATGAAGTTCTTGAACTTATGGAGGAATACGGTATTTCGGCAAGGCTTACATTTAGCAATTCATTACTGAAAAATGAGCATCTTTCTGATAAAAAATGCAATGGACTGTGTGCGTTATTTGAAAAAAGAGAGACAATAAAAAACGGCGTCATAATTCATTCGGATATTTTACTGAATTATTTAAAGAATAAGTATTCGGGACTATATTTTGTCTCTTCAACTACAAAGGTTTTGACAGATTTTAATGAATTTTTAGAAGAATTAAAAAGGGATGATTTTTGTTATGTAGTGCCTGATTTTCGTTTGAATAAAACTTTTGACAAGTTAAATACATTTCCACAGGAGTATAAAGATAAGGTTGAGTTTCTTTGTAATGAATGCTGTTATTTTGGATGCAGGGACAGGAAAGCGTGTTATGAGGTTGTAAGCAGAAAAAATCTGGGAGAAAATTGCCCTGAACATTACTGCAAAGCACCGGATGCAGACGGTGGCTATATTTTTTCTAAAGCAATGAAAAATCCCGGTTTTATTGGGATTGATGATATAAAAAATAAATATTTGCCGATGGGATTTACTAATTTTAAAATTGAAGGCCGTGGACTCGGCAGTGCTTTAGTCTTGGAATTTTTGTTATACTATATGACAAAGCCTGAGTATCAGCTTAATGTCAGAGAGGAAATATATCTTGATAATATGTTAGATTTGTTTTAAGATGTTGGGGTCAAAATGTATTTTGACCCTTGCATCATTTTGATAATAAATAAAAGGACGCTAAATTGAGAGCGTCCTTTCGTTGTGTTCATATAAATAATCGTTAGCTTGTATAACGGTATATTTCTGGTGTAGTGCAAACATAATATAGGCATCTCTTTTGACGCGGGGATATAGTGTACCCACATTGCCATAGTAGAGTAAATGGTTTGTTTCATCGACGGTCAATGGAAAACCGAAAGCAATTTTTAAAAGTATGTCTCTGCTTGGATGTTTTTTACCCTGAAAAATCTGGTAACCATAAGTTGTGTCAAGCTGTGCATTAGAAATTACATTGATTTTAGAAATATTATGTATTTCAAGCATACGTTTTAAATATTCTGCTAAGGTAATCTCGTCGATAGAATCCTTTTTGTCTTCTGACCAATTTTCAAGTGAATCAGAAGCTGTGATTTCATTTTTTAATTCTTCAGTTGATTGTTTCATTGTTTCCTCGTTTCATATTATCAGTCTTTAACATTAAAGGTGAGTAGTGTGTACCCATTCGAGTCAATTATCTGCGATACAGTATTGTAATAAATCTGCAATTTAATATTTGCATTGTTTCCAAATTCTTTAAAGAAAGACTTCTTAAAAGTAATGTATGAATTAGTTTTATCTATACTGTAATATTTTGAACTTAATGTTTTGCCTGAATCGTTAAATTTAATCTTTGTAATCTTGCGTCCGTATCCGTTTGTCAGTGACAGCGTTATATTTTTCGGTTTTTTATACGAATAATCAATGCAGGCAGGTGATATTGCGAAAAGATTAAAAGGTTTTGTAACTTTGCTGAGTTCTTTTATAGCCCTAATCTTAACGGTAATATATGCGTTGTCACAGTCAAGAATAATTTTATATGTATGATTTGTCTGCAATGCGTCTAAAAATTTGTCAGATATATTTACAATGTGATTATCTTTAAGTGACCAATATTTTGCGGGAATAAGATAGGTATAACCGTTGGAAATATCTTCAAGATAAACATTTTGAAGTTTATATGTATCCAATAATCCACATCCGACATTGACAGGTGTAAGTGACGGATTGGTTTTCAAATAAAAAATAATAAATTCAACAGATTCCTGAGTGTCTGCAAAATATGAATCAATATAATATACTGCTTTGTTTGAAAGTTCTACGGCAACCGGATTGGAGAGCTTCGGAGTTGAAGCTGCTTTTGGTGTAGAAGTTGCTTTAGGTGCACTTTTTGTGGTTTTTTTATTTGTTGCAGTTTTATTCTGTGTGGTATTTTTTTTGCTGTTGCTGTCAGCATTTTTTTCGCTTTTAACTGTATTAGTTGGATTAGCTGCACTGCTTATTGTTGGGACAGCCGATTTTTGTGGCTTAATGCTTTTGGCTTTTTTCTTTTTTGTATTATTTTTAGTTATTTTTGTTGCTTTTGCTAATTTTTTAACAGGATTTTTCTTTGTATCATTGTCAGCAGTTTCAGAAACGGAAACATTTTCAGGTTTTACGGGTGCTTCGGTTTGTGCAGCGTCAACATCAGATGCCGGTTCAGAAACAGGTGTGTTTGCAACAATGTGCTTTGCACCATTAGCTTTATCATTTGGTTTTAATGATATGATGAGACTTCCGATAAGACAGCATAATGCGAGTGCCGCAACGCTGCATGAAGCTACAAGTTTTTTTGTGCGGTTATTGTAATTTGTTAATGCACATTTTAATTCATCAATATTCTGGTATCTTGCAGAAGGATTAAACATAGTGCATTTTTCAATAATATGAATTAGTTTTTTGGAAGATTTATGTGCAGAATTGCAAAGTTCGTCTGCATTTAAAGTTAATTCAGATGAATTTTTCGGAAACTGTCTGCCTGAAAATAATTCATACATAACAGCACCTATGGAATAAATGTCGCTTCGTGCATCCGTTTGTGAATAACCGTAATGCTCAGGTGAGGCAAAGCCGGAAGTACCGAGATGACATGTATCAGTATCTGCAGTATCATTATATTTTCTGGCTGCATCAAAATCTATAATTTTAACTGTGCCGTCAGTTGATACAAGAATATTTGACGGTTTTAAATCTTTATGAATAATAGGCGGATTTTGTGTGTGCAGTGTTTTAATGCCATCGCACACCTGTGAAATGAGACTGATGATTTCAGGCTCTGATAATTGTTTATCTTTGATATAGGAATCAAGGGGCATACCTGAAATGTATTCTTCGACAATAGTGGTAATATCGCCGTTTGTTTCACAGGATAAAATATTAGGAATGTGAATATTTTTTATGGATGCAACAGAATTTAAAACATCTGTATTTGCGTTGGAAATTTCTTTTACAACAACAATAGTATCTGAATTTTTTAAATTTGCCAACCATACCTTGTTATAAGTTTTTTCCGAAATAAGTGATATTTTTTCATATGATGTCATGTGCTTCTCCTCCTAGATGCGTGTCTGTTTATAGTATAGCAGATGTGGCATAAAATTGGAATTAGAAAAAAGGCATCAAACATTAGTCAGATAACAATTTTTTTTAATATGGTACGTTAAAATGCGAAAACGGGAAGCTAATAGGAGAAAATGCGACATTTTTGTGGATTTTTATATTATAGCGTGATATACTAATAGAGTAAGGTTTATTGAAAAAATTATTAAACAAAGGAAGAAAGGGTAAAAGGTATGAAAAAATCACTTGCGAATAAATTAAGTTTATTTTTCTCAGGCGTGGTTTTTGTTACATGTCTGATTTTAGTTGGAATTACAGTATTGATTTTTGGAAACATTCGGGAGAGAATGGAAAATGTTTTATATGAGAACACTTTAGAATCATATAAAACAGAAGTTAAATCAGAGGTTCAGTCTGCAATAAGTTCTGTGGAATATTATTATAATCTTAGTGAAGATGGTAAGATTGACGAAGATACTGCGAAAAAAGATGCGTTGGAAACATTACGCAATCTAAGATATGGAGATGATTCTTCAGGATATTTCTGGGTTGACGATACCGATTATAATCTTGTTATGCATCCAATTCTGCCGGAGCAGGAGGGAACAAACAGATATGACCTTACAGATAAAAACGGAGTAAAAATAATTCAGTCTATCATGAAAACTGCCGATGAGGGTGGAGGATTTAATGAATTTTATTTTACTAAATCGGATGGAAAGACGGTAGCACCAAAGGTTGCTTACAGCCAGAAGTTTGATAAGTGGAACTGGGTTATTACGACAGGAATTTATTCAGACGATATACAGGGGATTGTTCAGAAATCCACAGGTTTGAATAGAATTATAAAGATATTCAGCGGTTCTACAAGTTTTCTGATAGTAGTTACTGTTGTACTTGTAGTTTTGATGCTCGTTGTATCATACATAATTGTAAGACAGCTTGTAGGAGTTATCGAGAGGGTGCGCGGTAAACTTGAGTCAGTTGCATCAGGTGATTTGTCAAGCACTCTGGATGGCAAAGTTGTTTCAAGGTCAGATGAATTGGGACAGATGGTGGCACATACCAATCTTGCCATCAAATCATTTAGAGACAGTATTTCCAAGGCAAAAGAGACAGCCGGAACAGTACAAAACAACAGTACAGATATAAAGGGAAAGACAGAAACAGCGTTGACGGCTACTTCTCAGGTTGCAAAAGCTATTGAGCATGTTGCAACAGACGTTACAACTCAGGTCGATTTACTTTCTGAAATTGCAAACAATGTTGAGGTTATGTCAGGTGACGGTAAAGAAATGAACTTGAGTGTAAACAATGTAAGTGAGTATGTGGAACAGCTCAATGTCTCAAGTAATGAGATGAAAGAAAAAGTTGAGCTTATGAGCAAGGGAAGTGCCGAAATGACAGAACAGATTTCCGGAATAGCAACAAAGATAAATGAGACAAATGAATCTATTAAACATATGACTCAGATATTGAATGTTATTGAAGAAATAGCTGTTCAAACAAACCTTTTATCTCTCAATGCAAGCATAGAAGCAGCAAGAGCAGGAGAGGCAGGACATGGATTTGCCGTGGTTGCAGGAAATATAAAGACACTTGCCGAGAATACATCAGCGGAGCTTAACAACATTAAAGATATTATTGATTCATTGACTACTGATTTTGAGGAATGCCACAGAGATATTGATAATGTTGTAGGAAGTAATGAAGAAAATGCATCATATACAAAACAGGTTATTGAACAGTTTGATAAAGTATTCAGCGGAATATCATTTACAAACGAAAAGCTTGTTGACATAAATCGCATAACAAAGAACATGACAGAAACTGTCAACGATATATCTGACAAAGTGCGCAACATAGAAAAAGGAACTGAGAGTACGGCTGCATCTACAGAAGAGGTGACAGCATCATCACAGGAACTTGAAGCACTTATGACAGGAGTTGCACAGAGTTGTGATGAGATGGCACAGCAGGCAGAGGGACTTGTCGGAGATATGAGCAGATTTATTGTCTAAGATTTATTGCTTAAATTGAAAAGTTTATCTGTAAACAGCAGAATAAATATGAATAATTAAAACAAAAAATATGATAAAAATGTGACTGTATATTTTGAAAAAAGCTGATATGCAGTCATTTTTTACTTTATTTATATATTTTTATGGCATATGACAATATATTTTGATATAATCAAAGCAAATTTATATTTTTTAGTTGTTTATGTATAAAAATAACTTACATAGAAATGAATTATTTGTTTCAAAGCAGATTGATAAGGGGAATGGAGCCATATGAAAAAAATCAATAAGAGACAGTATATTGCGACGTTGATAGTATGTTTTTGTGCGATTGCAATTTTATCATTTTGTACAATTCAGGCATTTTATAAAAAGGCTGTGGATGATACGCTTTCGGTGGGAGAAAGTGCATTAAAGCAACAGAAAGAGCAGATGGATGCATATTTGTCGAGAGGAATGGATGCAGTTGAACTTACGGCTATTACCGTAGAATATATGCTGCGTGAAAATTACAGTGGGGATGATATTTTAGACTTTCTGACACAGGAGTCAAAATATTACAAGAGGGATGTAGATAAAAGTTTTACGGGAATTTATGGACTTTTCAATGGAGAATATCTTGACGGAATAGGCTGGCAGCCTGAAAAAGATTATGTGCCGCAGGATAGAGAGTGGTATAAAGCGGCTGTTGCCGCAAACGGCGAGCCTACATTTGTACAGCCGTATCTTGATGCGCAGACAGGGACTATTATGGTTTCTATAAGCCAGCTTCTGGAGGACAAGGAGAGTGTTATATCTTTAGATATAGAACTTGGAACTCTTCAGGAAGAGACAGAAGCCATAAAACTTAATGGTCACGGTTATGGATTTGTGTGTGATAAGACCGGACTTGTCGTTACACATTCAAATAATAAAAGCGTTGGCAAAGATTATTCAAAAGGTGAAATGGCACCTATTTATAATAAAGTAAAATCAGGCAAAGAGCAGACTTTTACATACAATATGAAGAGCGGAAAAGTTACGGTATTTTCTGCCCCGATTATGGGTGAGTGGTATGCTGTTATGATTGTAAATAATGACAAGCTGTATCAAAAAACAAGCAGACTTATTATGTATGATGTATCGCTGAGTATAGCGCTTTACATAATAATTGTTGTTTTTTGTACGATGTCAAGAAAAATTACAATGCGCACATTAAATGAACTTGATGCGACAAATAACCAGCTTATTGAGATAAATGACAGTGTAATGCAGGCACTTGCAAAAACAATTGATGCGAAAGATAAATACACAAAAGGTCATTCAGAGAGAGTGGCAAAGTATAGCAGGGAAATCTCGGCGCGAATGGGCAAGTCGAAGAAAGAACAGGATGAGATATACAGGGTAGCATTACTTCATGATATGGGAAAGATAAGGATACCTGATGCAATAATAAACAAGCCGGGAAAACTTACAGAGCAGGAGTTTTCAATGATAAAACTTCATCCGGTCACAGGTTACCATATTTTAAAAGGAATACGAAGATTTAAGGACTTGGGTATTGGTGCAAAATATCATCATGAACATTATGACGGAACAGGATATCCAAGCGGATTAAAAGGCGAAAATATACCTGAGATTGCACGAATAATAGCAGTGGCAGACAGCTACGATGCAATGGCATCAAACAGAAGTTACAGAAATGCTTTGCCGCAGGAGGTTGTCCGTGGAGAAATTGAAAAGGGAAAAGGAACACAATTTGACCCTGAAATTGCAGATATTATGCTTCAGATGATTGACGAAGATAAAAACTATGACATGAAGCAGACTGATGAATTGAAGCGGACAATACTTGTTGTAGATGACCAGAAAATGAACCTTATGCTGGTGAAGGGAATATGTAAAGACGAGCCTATGTATGAGATACTTACGGCACAAAGCGGAAAAGAGGCAATCAAAATAGTTAAAGAAAAAGAAATTGACCTTTTGCTGCTTGACATTGAAATGCCTGAGATGGACGGTTTTGATACATTATCACAGATACGCGGATTCTCAGATGTCAAAGCAGCCTTTATAACAGCAACACGAGATTATGATACAATAGAGAAAGCACGGGAAATGGGTGTAGAAGATTATATCACAAAGCCATTTCTGCCGGCAGTATTTTTGGAAACAATACATGGCATAATTGAGTGATAACAGGTGATAGTCATTGATAATTGTGGAATGATTCGATAATAGAAGAGCAACTTGATAATCGAGGATTAGTTTGATAATCAGGGGATGGATGTAATAAATAAGAGCGTGTGAAAAGAGAAAAGTATTATTCACACGCTCTTTGTGATTTTTATTTTAATTTCCCATTTTTATTAAAACTTAAATTATAAGGTTTACAGAAGCTGTTCATTTTTGATATAATGCGTTTTTTTGCGGCTCCTTTAGCCGGGGTAGGCTGATAATTGTTTATGTTGTTTGAAGATGAAACTTTGCAAGGAATAATTTTTACATCTTTAGTTTCCTTTAACTTTTTGTTCTTAAAAGTAAAAGTCTGCTGAAAAATCATAGTATCCTTATCGGCAGGATTGGTGTTTCCACCAAAACAGAAATTGGCAAGGCTGTAGACAATGTAAGCACCCTTGTATTTTTCTATACCCTGTAAAGTGTGAGGGTGATGTCCAAGTACAAGATTTGCACCATGTTGAACCGCATAATGGGCAATGCTTTTCTGTACATCATTTATCGAACTTGTCTTTTCAATACCTGCGTGCATACTTACAATGATGAGATTGACTTTTTTCTTTTTGAGTTTTTGAATACCTTTTTTTATGTAATATTCACTTGATGAAACACCCTCAAGACCGTTGACAGCAATCATACCGATTTTTTTGCCCTTAGTTTTATAAACAGAAACTTTACCGTAAGAAGCATAAGGCATTTTATTCTTTTTAAAAACAGAAATAGTATCCTGATAGCTGCCCTCACCGTAATCACGGCAGTGGTTATTTGCAAAAGAAACAGCATCAACATTTCCTTTTTGCAAAATCTTTAAATATGAAGGATTTCCTTTGAAAGCAAAAGTTTTTTGAGCTCGGGTATTCCTTTTAGTCAAAGTACCCTCAAAATTGACAATAGTCAAATCATCATTTTTAAATATCTTTTTTACATTCTTAAAGAAGTAAGAAGCATTTTTTTTCTCGTTATATTTTGCATAGAAATTTACGCTCGACGGTGACTTGTAGTCAGAGCCGAGCGTACAATCACCGGCAGCACTGATAGTAATTTTTGTCATATTGCTTTTCTTTTTCTTAGCAGCAGTTGGCTTTTTAGTATTGGTTGGCTTTTTGGCAGAAGTCGGTTTTTTAGTTGAAGCCGGTTTTTTTGTAGTGACAGGTTCTTTTGTTGTAACAGGATTTTCAGTAGCCGTGATTTCCTTCGTACTTAGCGTTTTTGCTGTAGATGTTTCGGTTGTTATTGAAGCCGGTGTTAATGTGCTTGTGCATAATACAGCAGTAACGGCTGACATTGAAATTATTTTTTTAAGCGATAGTTTTTTGTCTTTTCTTTTCTTCTTCATTTTCATTTGATATTACCCTCCTTGGTTGTGCTTTTTAAATGGTTCTTTAGGTACGATGCAAGGGTCAAAATATCTTTTGACCCCAACATCTTAAATATAGTATAACATAGTTTTTGGATGTGTTGCTGAAAAGAGAGAAAGTGTGTAGAATGTAGTTAGGAATAAAGGTTGTGGGTATCAAATTTTGTGGAAGAGGGAGCAGTAGCCAAAGATATAATTTCAGAATTTGACAGGCTTTGGAATAGCGAAAGAGCATGTGATTATGCTGATTTTATAGAAGATTATCGTATAAGATATAAAATAAAAAAGGAACAGCAGAAACTTGCAAGAGAAAGTGAAGTTATAAGTATTGAAAAGTATAAGTTAGAACCAAACAGCATGCAGGTTAAATTCATTGAGAGTGTAATGGATTTGTATGAAAGTGGTGAAAACAGGGCACTTCTTATAAGTTCAACAGGAACGTGGAAAACATATGCGTCTGCATTTGCACTTAGAGAAATGTTGCAGAAACGGGCAAAGGAGACAGGTAGAAATGTTAGAGCACTTTTTTTGGTACATAGAGAGCAGATAGCTAAACAGGCACTTAGAAGTTATAAAAATGTATTTGGAGAAAGATATAGTTTTGGACTTTTGTCGGGAAACTCAAAGAATTATAAATCAGACATTTTATTTTCTACAATGCAGATGATGGCGCGTGAAGATATAATGAAGAAATTTAATGCAAATGATTTTGATATTATAATAATTGATGATGAGCGCGTTATAATAAGGACAAAGTTAGAGAAACCCAGTAAAATCAAGGGGTTAGCACTAATTTAGTCCTTATTTTTATACCATTTTAGCGGTAAAGATAGGGCAGCGCTGC
>OGIK01001614.1_pt1 | contig 18669 bp, 16 predicted proteins | sample 1571781 | NCBI WGS metagenome assembly OGIK01 (sample SAMEA2581956, study PRJEB24529) | metagenome | biome: Human gut stool | place: China | collected 2011
TACATATTCCCCTGTCAATTCGTCAAAAATGGCTTCTGGTGCATACACACATCCCAAATGATATCCATTTTTTTCAATAAAAGCTCGTGCTCCCAAATCTGCGAGACGTGGTTCTGACCAATTTATGAGATCTGGAGATTCCCATACAACCATATATAAACTTCCTTTCTCTGTCTCAAAGCCTTGGGTTTGCACTCTTAAGTCTGTTGCAATAAGATAGAATTTATCTCCTTCATAAGAACGGATAATATAGGGATCTCTAACCCCCATATTCCCTACTGTTGATTCTAGAATAGGCTTTCCAGCATTCAAATCAGTAAAATGAAGTGGATCTTTCCCAACTGCAAAATAAATTTGTTCCTCTCTATTAGAAGGGAAAAAAGGAAAGATATAGGCATTTAACTTCTTTTTCTGAGGTTTAGCCTTTACTGTCACATGGAATATTTTAGTATCCTTCAGCCCATCTAAATTAATTGTTGCAGTCAAAACTACTTTTGTATCCCTCTCTTGCCGTATCACAATGCCTGCTGGAACAATCTTGTAAGCTTCAACGCCCATATTATTTAACAGAATATCTTTATCTGAGATCACTTTTGGATGGGAACTATTCCATACAATAGATGCTCCATCTTTTTCAGGCAATAAAGTTATATTCCCGCGGATATCATCTTCATTTGGAATAATTAAGGACGCTTTAATATTTTCCATTTTTACTTGTAAATTATTACTAAAAACAGGTGAAAATATTAGAAGAAAAAATAAAAACGATTGATTATCTATTTAATAGAATTATCACAGAAAGAGTTCGGGATTCCATGGAACCTAAGTATAGTTTACTATTGGGTGCAGGATGTTCTCTTAGTTCAGATATTGTTTCGGCAAAGGGAATTATTCATATGCTTGAATCAATGGCATATTTAAGAGAAATACCAATTAAAAGTGGGGAGTATCATCCGTTCCTTGACTCGGAATCAGGAAAATTAACTACTTTTCTTATGGCATGGTATAAGAAAAATCAGAATAATGTTGATTTTTTGCAATTTATAGAAGAAGAAAAGCAAAAAATACGGCAGGTAATAGAAGCACAGAATAGAGATGAGTATTATAGAGAGATGTTCTACGGTGTCATTCGTTATCAATACCCACAATATGATAGTCTGCCATTAGAAGAAAAAAATGAAATTTTACATAATCTGGTAAAAGAATATGTAAATGAACTTGTTGCAGATATGGAGTATAGTTATTGGTTTGAACAGTATTCGTCAGCATCTGAGGACATACATGGATTTTTAGCTGAATTAATGAATAGTAAGCATCCATCAGAAGCATATATTTTTTTAGCAGATTTATTTATAAACAAAATGTTTTCAATTGCATTTACAACAAATTTTGATGATTTATTGGGAGAGTCTTTAAGTCTGCTCGGAGTTCGAAGCAAGGAAATTTGGTCAGATTCGGGAGAGACAGATAATACATTGAGTAAAATATCTCCTAATATCATAAAACTGCATGGAGACTACATGTACAATAATACAAAAAATTTATCTGGCGAAACCAGAAAATTAGTATTACCTTTGTGGCATCAGTTAGAAGATGCTTTGAGTAAAGGTGGATTGATTGTAGTTGGTTATTCTGGCGCCGACAATTCAATTATGTATGCATTAGAAAAATTGACAGAAAAATATTCATTTCCACTATTTTGGTGCGATTTAAAAGAAAAAATTGAAAAGAATGAAATACATTGGAGAGTAAAAAATCTGATTACAAATTCAACTAATGGATATTTGGTTGGTATAGATGATTTTGACAGCTTTATAAGGCAAATCAGAGAAAAATATGTTACTTATGCCAACATGAGAATGATTCGGATGGGAGAGAAAAAAAGTGATATATATGATGATACATATGTGGAGCGAGAGCTTGGAATGATTAAAAAATTAATGGATACGATTATTAAGGAAAATGAAGAATTAAGGAATAAAACAACACCGATTCCGCCACCGCCAATAGATTTGTTAAGGAAAGAAGGAATAAAGGAGAATGGATAATATATTAGACAAATTAAATAGAAATATATTAGATATGGAAGTTGTATGTGAAAAATTTTCTGCTGATGTAGAAGACTATGCTAATGTAGAAAATCATGATGAAATTTTGGAACAGGTATTTGATGATTCTTATATTAAGGCTCAAAAGTCTCCGTTTCAGATATATCCAGATGATAGAAGAAAAGATTTACCGGAAAATATAATTCCTGACTTTAAGAGAGTTGTACAGGAATACCGATCAGGAGTCATTGATATTCGAATGATGAATATCTTAGAAATTATTATAAATCATCGATATATAACAACAAGACAAATTTGGCAGTTATATTTATTATTGTTTAAAAAATATATAAAATATCAACATTTGAATAAATTATTAAAACGTATGTCAGAACAAGGGCTTATTGCTATTTATGAGACAGAAAGTGCAATAGGAAATGCAAAGTATCATTTTTATTGTGTAGATTATAATGGTGCCAGATTATATAGTTCACAACATAAACAGAGTTCTTGGCAAAAAAACGGATGTAATACTGCCAATAGAAATTATGAAAAAAAGTTTGGCAAAAAATCAATTTCTTATTGCCTGTTTAAAGCATTATGATTTCCAATATGAGTTACAACCAAGGCTAAAATGGTGTGAGAATAATCAAGCAAAGACTATTGTTCCAACAATACAAATGACGTTTAATAAAGAAAACAAAGATGGAAATATAGTTTTAATGGTAGAAGTGCTACGAAATTCTCAAAGATGGAAAGAAGAATATCAAGAAAAATTAGTTCGCTATGGACAATATTTAAAGAGTAAGGAAGATACACAGGAATTAAATAGGTATTATCTTATTGTCTGTGCAGAATCGAATGAACAAATTTTAAGTGCAATTAATGTGCGTTATGATTTGGAGAATAAACTGCTAGATTCGTATACGTGCAAAATAAATATTTTTTATACACATGACTTGAAGCTATTAGATCATCATATAGAAAAAAGTATTTTTAATGATTTAAAGGGATTTAAATATAGTTATGAAAACAATGCGTGGATGCAAACAGAATTTCCAGAAATTTTTCAGGAACATGATTGGCATGACATATTATTTACAATGGAAAAAATTCCTACAACAGAAAAAAACACTGAACAGATAGAAGAAAAACCGGACAACAAAAAATGGGAATATGCGTTGAAAATTTATCAATTAGTGAAGGAACAGGGGATGCAATTTCCTGTTGAGGCAGTAAAATTAGCACCACTATTAAAAACTAATAATTTAAATTATATGGAGTTTGGGTATAAAAATTTAAAAGAAACATTTACAGATCTTTCAGAGTTTTATAAAATTTCATATCCTACGCCAACTGAAATGTTGATTGATTGTATACAAAAACCAGCGGAAACAATAAGTAAGGAAGCAGATTTTGAATATAATGCAATCATTGATTATTTTACATGGGGATTTGTAGACAGAAAAAAATGGACTACGGAATTTGAAAATAATATTTTTTGGTATAACAAAAGAGACATTACAGCAACATTTCTTAACAAAATGACAAAAAATTATGATTTAAGTATACAAGGATGGTTGGATATTATAGCATTCAGTTATTATCGAGCAAAAAGTCAGAATAGAATTTGGAAAAGTACTAGCACGGACATAAGCAGAATTTGTTTCGATACGCATTTACTTACGTTCGAAGGCGAAAAGATATTTTTATTAGCTAAAAAGAATTATCGTGCAAATCCAGAATGGGTATTAGAAGGGTTGTCGACAGTACATTCAAAGTCATTGGGACAAATATTGAAAACAGAATTTAATGAGTTAGAAAATGAGTAGAGTTGTTGGTAGGTGGAAAAGAGGAAATACATAATCTACTGGCAAAAAACAGGATTTATTAGAGAAAAGCAATATAGTCAGTATGTGCTTTTGGGTGGGTGGAATGGGAAAATCTCCCCCACCCACACTATTCAACGTCACTGGGGCACTATTTACTATTGTAATTTCTTGACTTCTTCTAAAGGCAGTCCTGAAATAGCAGCAATTTTTTCAAGTGAGAACTCCTGTAATTTGAGCATGCGTTTTGCAGTTTCAATAGAATTTAGTTCTATACCATGCTTTTCGCCTTCAGAGAAACCAGCCTCATGTCCATATTTTTCACCCTCAGAGAAACCAGCTTCATATTCTGCTTTCCGTAATTTCTTCTCTTCCAATTCTTTATCATACTCAAAGATACTCATACTGATGACCTCATTTCGGTTGCGGGTAAGAAATTCGGCTAAAATCCCTTCCCTGACACACTCGTCTACGGCACGTTTCACGGCCTGATCTAAAGACATATCCGCGGCATAGTGTCGTACTCTGGCAACATACTGTGCATATTCGTTTAATGTATTGCAATGCTGCATTAACTCTGCATTGTGTCCCTCATTGACATTTAAAACCGTGACAATCAATTCAAGCTTTGGTTCACCTGACAAATGTTCAAATGCCGAGGAAAGCCGAAGCTCTGTGCAGTCAGGAACTGTCGTCGAACCATTATAAAACTCAATAAAATTTGGTGCAGGAATTTTTTGCAGAGTCGAAGAATAAAGAGATTTCTTATCCACGAGTTTCTGATATTCACTGCAAATATAAAACAGATCACGAAGAGGCATATTTGGATTGTAGGTTGACTGATGCTCATACAGATATAAATTAGTATCCATAATAAATGCCAGATCGTTTTTCATCCCCATATAAATGGCATTCTCTAATGTGACGATTTCCAGATCATCTGGATTATTATAATCGCTCTGGTTTACTGCGTTATAGAGTGAGAGCAGGTTTTTCCGGTCAGAAAACAACATCCGAAAAACGGTGTCCTTGTAGTTCCGGTTTGCCGTCGGTGTTTTGATTGTAAGGTTTCTTTTTGCCCTGTTACGGTTTCTTTTGCATTTTGCCATAAATTGTTTCCTCCTGAAATTGTAGGACAGCTTATTTATAAAACTGTTCGTGATTGCAGGAGAAAGTGATCATATATTTTACTAAGTTCCTTCGTCTCCTGCTTTTCAATTGTTAAATGGGTAACAAAAAGCATAGATACGAATGAAGCATACAGATTATTTGGGGCTAATCTGTCGCCGTTAGAATATAGATGACAAAAATGTCATGAAATTTGTAAAATATGCTTTAGATTATTGTAACACAAGGGTAGGAAATGAAGCAAGAAATTTTATAGCAAAATCCGTTCCACGTCATATCCATTATCCGTCAATTCTAAAATTGCAAATCCTTTTCCATCTCCACGGTCAGCCCCGGCGCTGCCCGGATTGATAAAAACTTTTCCGTAGCGGTCGTAGTGCGTGAATACATGGGTATGTCCGAAAATTATAAAATCCGCATCCGTGAGATCAAAAGGCAGGTCAGCTTTGTTATGGACAAGATAAAATAATTTTCCATTAATCGGCACAGAGACAAACTCATGCAGGTAGGACGCCCACTCTCCGTGGTCACAGTTCCCACGGACTGCATACATCGGAATGCCGCAGTTTAAGAATCTGTTATAGGTACGTTCATTGTCAAAATCTCCGGTGTGAATGAGATAATCACATTTTTTGATATGGTCAAATAATTCTTTACGGCATACACCGTGTGTATCGGAAACTAATGCAATTTTCATGAATCAGACCTCGCTTCGTTTGTTTGTAATTTTTTTATTTCATCCAAAGACAGCCCGGAAATAGCAGCAATTTTTTCGAGTGAGAACTCCGAAAATTTAAGCATGCGTCTGGCAGTTTCGATAGAATTTAGTTCTATACCGTGCTTTTCGCCCTCGGAGAAACCAGCTTCATATTCTGCTTTCCGTAATTTCTTCTCTTCTAATTCTTTATCATACTCAAAAATACTCATACTGATGACCTCGTTTCGGTTGCAGGTAAGAAATTCGGCTAAAATCCCTTCCCTGATACATTCATCCACAGCACGTTCCACTGCATCATTTAAAGGCATACTGCCTGCATAGTGGCGCACTCTTGCAACATACTGCGCATATTCATGTAAAATACTGCATTGTAAAGAGAGAGAGAAGATTTTTCCGGTCAGAAAACAACATACGGAAAATCGTGTCTTTATAGTTCCGGTTGGTGGTTGGCATACTGCCAGTTATGTTTCTGGATACTTTGTTATGGTTGCGTTTGTGTTTTGCCATAGATTTCCTCCTGATAGTGTGAGACAGTCTTTAAATAATACTGTCTTGGCAGGAGAATAAAATATATTCTATATCTGATTTCTTTCGTCTCCTGCTTTTAAATTCGTTAATGGGTAATTAAAAGCATAGATACGAACGAACAACGCAGATCATTGGGGGTAATCTGACGTTTCCAGAATATAGATGGTGAAAACACCATAAAGATTTTGTAAAATATGCTTTGGCATATTATAACATAAATGCAGTAATTAAGACAAGAAATTTCAGACGAAAAAAGATTGCGATAAAAAGATTGTGAAAATTTCCCTATTGAAAAATTTTCTCGTTCATAGTACAATGCAATTGTTATATGACTGACGGAAAAAGTGGGGTTTACCACGTGAAGTATAACAAATGAATGCCGACCGTCTGGGCGAGGAGTCCAGTCGTGCGGTTCTTTTTATTTTTAGGGTAAATTTTCCAAAAAATTCCAACAGCATGAGCAAGGAACCACTCATTGTATTTTTTCGAATACTTACCGGAAAAAGCGCGCGTGACTCTTGACAAAAGATGAAAGTTAGGATAGCCTAACCATGGTTAGAAAAGACTAACCATGCATCAATCAAAAATCAGAATGTGCATCATAACCAAAAGGTTATGGAACATGCAAGGCCACACGGTGGCAGAAGGAGAGAAAAATGCAGACAGAATGGAGAAGCTTCCAGGGCGGAGCCTGGGAAACAGAAGTAAATGTAAGAGATTTTATTCAGAAGAATTATCAACCATATGATGGGGATGATTCTTTCTTAGAGGGACCAACACAGGATACCACCGATCTCTGGGATCAGGTATTAGAACTTTCCAGACAGGAGAGAGAAGCTGGCGGAGTGTTAGACATGGATACCAAGATCATTTCCACGATCACTTCCCATGGTCCGGGTTATTTAGATAAAGAGAAAGAGAAGATTGTCGGTTTTCAGACGGACAAGCCTTTCAAACGTGCTCTCCAGCCTTACGGCGGTATCCGTATGGCAGTTAAGGCATGCGAGGACAATGGATACAAAGTCGATCCTGAAGTGGTAGAGTACTTTACAACACACAGAAAAACTCATAATGCCGGTGTATTTGATGCTTACACACCGGAAATGAGAGCGTGCAGAAGCGCACATATCATCACTGGACTTCCAGATGCATACGGACGCGGACGTATCATTGGTGACTACAGAAGACCGGCACTTTACGGTGTGGATCGTCTGATCGAGGACAAAAAAGAGCAGTTGAACAATACACGCACGATCATGTACTCAGATGTGATCCGTGAGAGAGAAGAATTATCCGAGCAGATCCGTGCATTGGAAATGCTGAAAAAACTGGCAGAAATTTACGGTTGTGATATTTCAAAACCTGCAAATAATGTATTAGAGGCAACACAGGCTGTTTACTTTGCATACCTTGCAGCAGTCAAAGAGCAGAATGGTGCGGCAATGTCCTTAGGACGTACCTCTACATTTTTGGATATTTATGCAGAGCGTGATCTTGCAGAGGGAACATTTACCGAAAAAGAGATCCAGGAGATCATCGACCAGTTTGTGATGAAACTCCGTCTTGTAAAATTTGCGCGTACACCGGAATACAACACGATTTTTGCCGGCGATCCGACGTGGGTAACAGAATCTATCGGCGGAATCGGCGTGGACGGAAGACATATGGTAACCAAAATGTCTTACCGTTATCTGAATACTTTGAACAACATCGGTGCAGCACCGGAACCAAACATGACGGTACTCTGGTCTGTAAAATTACCGGAAAACTTCAAAAAGTTCTGTGCAGAGACATCCATTAAACACTCTGCGATCCAGTATGAGAACGACGACATCATGCGTGTTGTTCATGGGGACGATTACGGAATCGCATGCTGCGTATCCTCTATGAGAATCGGAAAAGAGATGCAGTTCTTCGGCGCAAGAGCAAATCTTGCAAAGTGTCTGCTCTATGCGATCAACGGCGGTGTCGATGAAATGACAGGAAAACAGGTTGGACCAAAATATCGTCCGATCACATCCGAATACTTAGATTACGATGAAGTATGGGATAAATACAAAGACATGATGAAGTGGCTGGCTGGGGTTTATGTAAATGCCCTGAACATCATTCACTACATGCATGACAAATACTGCTATGAAAAATTAGAGATGGCACTGCATGATAAGAATGTGAGAAGATGGTTTGCAACCGGTATTGCAGGATTTTCCGTTGTTGCAGATTCCCTTTCTGCAATCAAATATGCAAAAGTAAAACCGATCCGTGATGAGAACGGAGTGACAGTTGATTTTGAGATTGAAGGAGATTTCCCGAAATATGGAAATGATGATGACCGCGTAGATGAGATCGCAAAACAGGTACTGCATACTTTTATCGGATATGTAAAAGGAAATCATACTTACCGTGGAGGCATCCAGACAACATCCATTTTAACAATCACATCCAATGTTTCCTATGGTAAAAACACAGGAGCAACACCGGACGGAAGAAAGAAAGGTGTCGCATTTGCTCCGGGTGCAAACCCAATGCACGGACGGGATACCCATGGTGCAGTTGCATCATTAGCATCGGTAGCAAAGATTCCATTTATGGATTCTCAGGACGGAATTTCAAATACCTTTACAATCGTGCCGGATGCATTAGGAAAAGATGAGGAAGGACAGGAAAACAACCTTGTTGCAATGTTAGACGGTTATGTTGCAAAAGGCGGACATCACTTAAATGTAAACGTTTTAAACCGCGATACATTATTAGATGCGCAGAAACATCCGGAACTGTATCCACAGCTTACGATCCGCGTATCCGGATATGCTGTAAACTTTATCAAACTGACAAAAGAGCAGCAGGATGAGGTAATTGCACGTACCTTCCATGAGCGGATGTAATAAGTAATTGTGAAACTCTGATATACGTTATGAATAATTGTGAAGAATTAACAAAATTTTCGAAGACACGCTCCCGCTACGTGTCACTCGCAGCGGTACTAAGAACTCATCTTCTGCATTTCTGATAAATCAGAATGAAATACAGAATCTGACTTCTAAGAACCGGCGGTTCCACAGTGTCTTCTCAAGCTTTTGTCAATTTATCACAATTGAATCTATATGATTGATGAGTTTCACAATTACTGAAAAAATGTAGCAGAAAAAGGAGAACCACATGGGAAAAATTCACTCGTTAGAAACATTTGGCACAGTTGACGGTCCGGGAGTACGATTCGTTGTATTTTTTCAGGGGTGTCCGATGCGCTGCCAGTACTGCCACAATCCTGATACATGGAAGATAGAGGACGGAGAGGAAATGTCGGCGGACGAGATCATTGACCGATTTGAGCGGAACCGGGCGTTCTATCAGACAGGCGGGATTACGGCGACGGGTGGAGAACCCATGTTACAGCTTGATTTTCTGACGGAGCTTTTTACGAAGGCAAAGGAAAAGGGCATTCACACCTGTCTGGATACATCTGGAATTATGTTTCCAAATAAACATACAGGAACAGAACAGATCAGTGAGAGAGAGATCAGACTCACTGGAATAAGTGAAAACATGGCATCAGACAAAATGGAAAAGATAGAACAGCTCATGTCTGTGACAGATCTCGTCATGCTTGATATTAAACATATCAACGATGAGGAACATCAGCACCTCACTGGGCAGTCGAACAGCAACATTCTTGCGTTTGCAAGGTATCTTGATTCAATCGGAAAGCCGGTCTGGATCCGTCATGTAGTCGTACCGGGCATTACATTTGACAAAACCGAACTGACAGAACTTGGAACATTTTTAAAGACATTGCACAATGTAGAAAAGTTAGAAGTTCTTCCGTATCATTCCATGGGAAAAGTAAAATACGACAACCTTGGAATGGAGTATGTCTTAAAAGACACACCGCAGCTTACCAAAGCAGAAGCAAAGGAAGCAGAACATATCATCAGGGCAGCAATGGAATAATAGCAGGAGAACTAAGGTTTATGTAAAATATTTTTTTTAAGAAAAGTATTTACAGATTTCTTTTTTTGCGATTTAATAAGAAGCAGGTATAGAGTTCCAAAGAAGAAAGGATGAAAAATATGAAAATCAAGAATATCAAAGATGTTGACGGATTTTTTAAAGTTATTGATTCCTGTGAAGGAAAAGTAGAGCTGATCACAGGCGAGGGAGACAGATTAAACCTCAAATCAAAACTTTGTCAGTATGTTTCTCTGACAAGCTTATTACATTCAGACGTTGAGATTCCAGAGCTTGAAGTTGTAGCTTATGAGCCGGAAGACACAGAGAAGATCATTAAGTTTTTAATGACAAACTAGAAATGAACAGAAGCTGATCGTAAAAAAGCGGTCAGCTTTTTTATTTTCTTCTCTTTACAACATGCTATGACGGTTGCAATTCACGGTATGAAATAGTACAATAAATCGTCTTAAAAATGGAATAATAGTGTTAGTATATAGCGAAAGGAATTAAGATGTCAAAAATAGAGTTTCACGAAATTACATTAGATGATAAAACATGGATGGATGCCAGATTTCAGGAAGATGACAGAAATGCATGCGAGTATACGTTTGCCAATAATTTTGTCTGGCGGAAAGTATATCATGTTGAAGTTGCAGAAAAATATGGGTGTGCGATCATTCGTTTTGAGGAGGAAGGAGTGGTGATGTATTCCTATCCGATCGGGGCAGGTGACCGCAGAAAAGTCATCGATGAACTGCGCGTGATCTGTGAGGAAGAAAAACGCCCACTTATTATGAGCCCATTGAGCGAAGCAGACCGGGAGCAGATGCTTACATGGTATCCGGAACAGTTTTTGATCCAGGGAGACCGGAACGATTATGATTACATTTATTCCAGAGAAAAATTAGCAACGCTTGCGGGGAAAAAGATGCATGGCAAGAGAAATCATATTGCGAGATTTCAGGATGAGGATGACTGGTGCTATGAGGAACTGAATGATTCCAATATAGAAGAATGCCGCAATATGACTTACACATGGATCAAAATGAGGGCAGAGAAATGGAATGAAGAGATGGAATTTGAGATGTCAGTGCTCCATGAGGCATTTGACCATAGAAAAGAACTCGGGCTTGTCGGTGGGATTATCCGGAAGGCAGGGCAGATTGTTGCATTTTCTATCGGGGAACCATTAAACAGTGACACGTATGTCGTACACTTCGAAAAAGCATTTCCGGATATGCAGGGCGCATATCCGATGATCAACCAGCAGTTTGTTTTACATGCGTGTGAAGATTATACTTATGTAAACCGTGAGGAGGATACAGGAGATCCGGGACTGCGTAAGGCTAAGATGTCCTATTATCCGGAAATACTGCTGAAAAAATACGTGGCAATCTCAAGTGATGTCATTTTTGCAGATAAGGAAAGAAACAGGGAAGAAATCCACAAAATATGGGAGACCTGTTTTGGTGACGAGGCGGAACTGGTAGATTTTTATCTGGACAAACGGATGACAGAGGATAATATGCTGATTATCTGTCAGGACGGGCATGCGGTTTCCATGGCAAGCTTTTTAGATATGAATATCAGGGATGGTGAGGAGTGGAAGCCGGCAAAGTATGTATATTCAGTGGCAACGCTCCCAGGATACCGTGGCAGAGGTTATGCAGGGAAGATCTTAAAGAAGGCAGAAGAGATTTTTAATATGCCGTTGGTGTTAGTCCCGGCGGAAAAAGAGCTTGTCGGCTATTACCGTAAGGTTGGGTTCACAGAGGCGTATCCATCGGAGCGTTTACTGGAAAAACAGGATGTGCCGGAACTTTTTGCAATGGAATTAAACAGTTATTCTGTGGAGGAGATCACTGCAGCAGAATATAAAAAAATCAGGGAACAGAAATTGATGAGAGATGGTTTTATTGCATGGGATGAAGCGGCGATCCGTTTTGCGATGGATTTTAACTGTTTCTGTGGCGGAAGAACGGTGAAGGTAGTGTGGAGTGATGATATTTCCAGAGACGAGAGTGCGGAGGACGCTGATATTTTAATGTACTGCCCGGAGGATGGAACGCTGCATATTATCGAAACGACACTAGGCAAAGAACAGTTTGAGGAACTTCTGCCGGAGCTTATGGCACAGACAAAAACAAAACGTCTGGTATATGACAGAAAGGGTATTATGGTGCTTTCTTCTGATGACCAGGACAGGCAGGAAAGACTGCTTGCGGATGGTTATTTTGCGTTGTCGCTGGCGTAAAGTCCGTTTTGAGATTCTGAAATTTTCAGAAATTATATAAAATATATAAAAAGTTTTCGGTTTAAGATAAAAATATGTTGATAATGTATAAAAATATGCTATAATAAAGTCATGATATAAATAAGTATTCAGAAAGCTATCTGGCATAGCATGGAATTGGATCATTATATCAAATAAGCGACAAAGGGGTTGGACATCATGAGAATTAAGATCACAGGAAGAAACATCGAATTGACAGAAGGACTGAAAGCCGCAGTGGAGGACAAGCTGAACAAGCTTGAGAAGTATTTTACTCCAGACACAGAAGTGAATGTAACATTGAGCGTAGAGAAGGAACGCCAGAAAGTTGAAGTTACGATTCCAATGAAGGGAAGTTATATCCGTTCCGAGCAGGTAAGCAGTGATATGTATGTATCCATTGATCTGGTAGAGGAAGTCATTGAGCGTCAGCTTAAAAAGTATAGAACAAAGCTTGTAACAAAACAGCAGAATGCAGCAGCAGTTTTCAAACAGGATTTCTTAGATGAGAAGTCAGAGGATGATGAGGAGATCAAGATCATCAGAACCAAGAAATTTGATATGAAGCCAATGTATCCGGAAGATGCATGTGTCCAGATGGAATTATTAGGACATGATTTCTATGTATTCATTAATGCAGAGACAGATGATGTCAATGTTGTTTACAAGAGAAAAGGCAGTACTTACGGATTGATTGAACCAGAGTACTAGGAGGGATTTTTAAGAGGAGAGCGAACAGCTCTCCTCTTTTTAGATAGTATGTTTTATACAAATTGATGATCAAGGTAAGAGTAACCTGCATATTTAATCAAATTTTATGTGGAGGGTAACAAATTCCCAGATTTCAAGAAAACCTACGGAAAAAGCGAATTGTACTACAGATATAGATAGAGTATAATAAAAGTACTTCGTGTGTAGCAGCTCAGAAGAAAATGCAAAAAAAATTTTTGGATATTTTAAGAATTGTACAGAAAAATCCGGTATTCGGACAGGCGTTGATTTGCCAGAATATGTTAGATGAAGAACGTATGGGAATTTTATACAAGATTCTCTATGCGATTGACAGAGAGGAGTTTACGGATACCAGAAATGAAGTCTTTCAGTATGGAAGTCGGATCGGAAAAAAAGACTTGCTGGCAAGGCAGATTTTTCTATGTTTATTAATTCTTCTGGATGAGCAGGAACAGATAACGGAAAAATAAGTATCAAAACAGACGATCAATGGGGTTTTTACAAAAGAGTTCTGTGAACAACACAGAATTGCCGTGTGGATTTTACATAATACAATCGAGTCTGTAGTTCGGCTCATAATAACATGAGGAGGAAAGAACTGCTGCACAAGGGGAAGGTTATTTTTGGAACAGTCATATCGGGAGAGCCGGTAAGGCTGTTCTTTTTTTTCGTTTATAGGAAATAGAAAAGCAACGCTTTATTCATTGAAAAAAGTGCTATAGATAAAGAAAAACAAGACACGATTTTATCTTGTCAGGATCTCTAAAAAGGGTTACTATAGTAAAGATTCAGAGCAAATTTTTTTGATAGATAGGAGATTACGCCATGAATATCGTTGTTTTAGCAGGTGGTTTAAGTACAGAGAGAGATGTTTCTTTCAAGACAGGAGATATGGTATCCAAAGCACTCAGAGAGAATGGACATAAGGTTATTTTGTTAGATGTTTTTATGGGATATAGTGACAAAGAGGAAGATCTGACCGGAATTTTTGAACGCAGTGAAGAAGTCAGTGTCAAGGTAAAGGACATTCCGGAAATCGCACCGGATCTTGCGAAGGTAAAAGCATCCAGAAAAGACCAGTCCGACTGTTTCTTTGGTCCGAATGTCATCAATATGTGCCGCATGGCAGATATTGTTTTTATGGCTTTGCATGGAGAAAATGGAGAGAATGGCAAGATTCAGGCAGCATTTGACCTGTTTGGAATCAAATACACAGGAACCGGTTATTTAAGCAGTGCGCTCGCAATGGATAAGGGCATGGCAAAACAGTTATTTATCGCTGGTGGAATCCCGACACCACAGGGCATTTCCATGAAAAAAGAGAACCGGAAAGATTCTGCAAAAGAGCTCGGCTTAAAGCTTCCTTGCGTTGTAAAACCATGTTGTGGCGGTTCAAGTATCGGTGTTACGATCGTCCGCACCGAAGACGAGTTCAAGAGTGCATTAGATGAAGCGTTCAAATGGGAAGATAACCTGATCATTGAGGAGTATGTAGAAGGACGTGAGTTTTCCGTCGGCGTGATCGATTACAAGGCACTACCGATCATTGAGATCGCACCAATCCAGGGCTTCTATGATTATAAGAATAAATACAAAGCAGGAAGTGCAGTGGAAACCTGTCCGGCAGAATTACCGGAGGAGATCACAAAGAAAATGCAGCATTACGCAGAGCGCGTGGCAGAGGTGTTAGGTTTAGATACCTATTCCCGCTCCGATTTCCTGTTGAACAAAGACAATGAAATTTACTGTCTGGAAGCAAATACGCTGCCGGGCATGACACCAACCAGTTTACTTCCGCAGGAAGCAGGCGTTCTTGGAATCAACTTCAACCAGTTGTGTGAAAAACTGATCGAGATTTCATTGAAGAAATATGAAAAATAGCAGATCCTGAATGATAGACCGCCACCAGTTAAAAAACCGGTGGCAGTTTATTCTATAAGCAGGTGAAATAATAATCTGAAGTGGAGTTTCGCAAATGCCTGATAGAAATTGAGTGAAATGAGGAGAAGTGTATATGAGAAATATGACCTTGGAACATATCGCAGCAGTTTGTGGCGGTACTTACATAGGAAATGAAGCAGATAAAAAAAGAGAGATTATGGGAGCCGTAATCGACAGCCGCCTTGTGGAAAAAGATTATTTATTCATTCCGGTGCGTGGAGAAAAGGTGGACGGACACAGTTTCATCCCATCTGTTTTTGAAAAAGGAGCACTTGCGGTGCTCTCTGAAGAGAAGTTAGAGAGTCCGGAAGGTCCATACATTCGCGTGGAGAACACCTTAGATGCAATGAAAAAAATCGCAGCAGATTACCGAAGAGGTCTTGATATCAAGGTGGTTGGAATCACAGGAAGTGTTGGAAAAACAAGTACCAAAGAGATGATCGCATCCGTTTTGGCACAGAAATATAATGTGTTAAAAACAGAGGGAAACCTGAATAACGAGATCGGACTTCCGCTCACGATTTTTAAAATCCGGGAGGAACATCAGGTGGCAGTGCTTGAGATGGGAATTTCCGAGTTTGGCGAGATGGACCGGTTATCCACAATGGCAAACCCGGATATCTGCGTGATCACGAATATCGGACTTTGTCATTTGGAAAATCTCATCACAAGGGATGGAATCTTAAAGGCAAAGACAGAGAGTTTTGCGCATCTGACACCGGATGGAATTGCAGTATTAAACGGTGATGACGACAAACTCTGTGACAAGAAAGTCGTAAATGGAAAGCCGGCAGTGTTCTATGGTATTGAAAAGGCTGCTAAAGTGGCAGAAACCGAAGAAGGACAAAAGACACTTGCAGAGAAAACGGTTTACGCAACGAATGTGGAGGCAGTTGGTCTGACCGGAACAAAAGCAGCAATCCATTATCCGTCGAGAGAGACAGGCGGGGAAGTGACGATGGAAGTCACGATTCCGATTGCCGGAGAACACAATGTATACAATGCGCTGGCAGCCGTGAGTGTGGCAAGAGAGTTAGGTCTGACCTGTGAAGAGATGAAACGCGGTATCGAATCTGTGCAGACGATCGGCGGCAGAAGCAATCTGATCCACAAAAATGGTGTGACGATCATCGACGACTGTTACAATGCAAACCCGGTTTCAATGAAAGCTTCCATCGATGTATTGTCCAAAGCACCGGGCAGAAAAATCGCGGTACTCGGAGATATGGGCGAACTTGGTGCAGAGGAAAAACAGCTTCATCGCATGGTTGGAGCGCATTTTGCAGGAAAAGGAATTGATATACTTTACTGCGCAGGAACTCTTTCAAAAGAAATCGCTGAGGCAGTGCAGGAGTGCAGCAGTGAAACAAAAGTTCACTACTACGGGGAAAAAGCTGCATTGATTCAGGATCTTTTAAAAGAAGCAAAGAGCGGAGACACAATTCTTGTGAAAGCGTCCCATTTTATGGGATTTTCGGAGATTGTGAAGGAATTGACGAAGTAATTTTATGCGATCATGTCCTTATTTTTTTCGAGCATTTCGGCAATCACATTCTGGCAGTAGGCTCCGATTTTTTTCTTCTGCTCTTTGTCAAGTTCATTTGGATAAATCGGTGTTCCGTATTCCACAATCACATGTGTTTTTTTGACGCGTGGCATATGGGCTTCTAAAACATCTGCGGAATTGGTGATTGCCATTGGAATGATCGGGCAGCCACTCTTTTCCGCAATCTTAAAGCTTCCTTCTTTGAATGGGAGCATCAGATCATCCGTTTTATTTCTTGTGCCTTCCGGGAAGATACACATGGAGATTCCATTTTTTACATTATCAATTCCGGCAAGGATCGTCTTTAAGGCTTCCTTTACATTTTCACGATCGATAAACAGGCAGTGCAGGCGGCGCATCCAGACGCGGAGCAGCGGCACTTTTTCCATATCTTTTTTGGCAATATAGCCAGTCAGTCCCGGACAGCGCGCATATGTGATAATAATATCGAAGTAACTTCTGTGGTTTCCGATGTACAATACCGCCTGATCTTTTGGAACATTTTCCTCTCCGATGACGGTTACTTTTGTTCCACAGATGAATAAAATCACGCGGAACGCCCATTGTACCATGCGAAGCTGGCTGAGGTCAGCAGCTTTCCGGTTGTATTTTGTAATGAGCCATTCGACGCCGAGTACCGGGATTCCGATGATCAGATATAAAATAGCGAAAAGTAGTGCGAGTATAAGTCTTATCATATTGAGTCCTTTCTCCTTTAGATAGTGATACGAAACTTATTTTATGCTGTGAAGGATGTGACAATTTGACAAAATTTTCGAAAACACGCTTTCGCTACGTGTCGCTCGCAACGGTACTAAGAAGTCATCTCCTGCATTTCATTTCTGATAAATCAGAATGAAATACAGAAGATGACTTCTAAGGACCGGCGGCTCCCCAGTGTTTTCTCAAGCTTTTGTTAAATTGTCACATCTCAATCCACATTCTTCTAAAGTTTCGTAATTAACTGCATTTTAAAAGTTAAATGTTTTCAATAACTTCCTTCATTATAAATGTTAAATATGAGAAAGACAACTTATAAAATTAAGAAGATCTGATAAATGCGAAACTCGCATAGAGTAGATTAAAATGTGGAAATGAAACAAAAGCTTGAGAAAACACTGGGGAGCCGCCGGTTCTTGCTTGGCAGGCATAGCATTAGCTATGGCTGGCATGCTAGCACCGCTGCGAGCGACACGTAGCGAAAGCGTGTTTTCGAAAATTTTGTTTCATTTTCACATTCTTCATAACAAAAAAGGAGTTTCGCCTTCACCACTTAAATTAGGAATAAATATGTTGCCACCCGCATACAATAGTATAAGAGCAAAAATGCTGTGCAGCAATGCGCAGAAACTGGAGGCAGGTATGCAGACAAAAAGAAAAATACGCAGGTGTGGGGCGTGGGTGACAGGTTTTATAATTACAGTTCTTTTTTGTGCCGGCTGCAGTGTGGAACAGACAAACCGGACAAAAATCAGTGATCTCGATTATACGATCGTCGCAGAAAACGAGATTCCGGAGGAACTATTAGCGGATATCGAGGAAAAAAAGGCGGCGGATTTCAAAATGACCTACAAGGATGATGCGTTTTTATACATAGTAAGAGGTTACGGAGAGCAGGAAACAGGAGGATACAGTATCTGTATGCAGGAAGTGTATCTGACATCCAATGCGATCATTTTTGATACGGAACTGATCGGACCGCGCAAGGGGGAGACGATAAGCAAGAGTCCGAGCTATCCATATATTGTGGTGAAGGTGGAACTGCGGGACGAGAATGTGGTGTTTGAGTAGATTTGTATGAAAAAAAGTCCAAAAAATGCAAAAAATTGCAAATATTCATGAATTTCATGCAAAACAGCCAAATCCGTTTGACAAAAATTTATTACAGTGCTAAAGTAAAGCGTGAAATAAGGAGGTAGAGAAATGCAACAGGCAGACATCAGTAAAGTACGTGCATCCGTACACCAGCAGTGTGG
>OGIK01001624.1_pt1 | contig 18543 bp, 12 predicted proteins | sample 1571781 | NCBI WGS metagenome assembly OGIK01 (sample SAMEA2581956, study PRJEB24529) | metagenome | biome: Human gut stool | place: China | collected 2011
GTATCTACATCATTGGTATATAATCCCTTACCATCATCATTAATTAAACCAATAAACTTGTACTGACTTGTAATTGCCTTACCAGATTCATCTATTACCGTCCATGAATTTCCATCAAATACAGAAATATATCCATTAAGTGCAGTTTTGTAATCTGTATACAACTTATAATCCGTGCTTACCATATAAAGCAACATATTATATTGCTTACCACTTTTATATCAAACTGCGGTTCTGTTACATTCTTAGTAAAAGTTGTCTTTTTCAAACGTTTACTTGCATAATCTTCTATTTTAGTTTTTGAAGAATTTTGTAATTCAGAATTTTTCCAAATATATCTATACTCTCTAACCTCTGCGACTTCTGCTTTTGACACATAACCAGAAACTACATCCGAATCCATTAACTTGTAAGTCTGTGCCACTCTTGTCGCAGATTCATTCGCAATTGTCTGAATATTCCACCGTTGAAAGAGAACTGAAAAAATGGCTAAAATAAAGAAAAGTAAAAAAATAGTAACAGAATACACAATTAGTGCTTCCAACATTACTTCTCCATTTTCATTTTTTATGCCATTCTTTATCCACTTCATACTAACGACCTCATTTAGATTAATTTTAATAAATTATAAGCAATTTCAAATGCAACAACTGCAAATATTATTGTTCCAAGACACCCTGCCGTTCGTTGTGAACCCTGACTTGCTTCTTCCTGACATACACTTTTCGATGGATTCTTTGGATCATAATAAACCGTTATTTCATAAGGAAACTTTATAGATACCATGCCAGGAGATTGAAATGTCATTTTCTTTTTATAAGACGTCCCATTAACCTTATATTCATAGGTACATTTCATTCTGTCATTTTGGAAGTATGAACTTCCTGATTCGTCATTCCCTAATCTACATTTATGGTCTATAAGTGTTGCTGTTGTAAAACTACCTTGTGCCTTAGCTCTTTCGACAAATCTTTGATTAAATGATCGTCCTTTCAAGAAAAGTTTTATATAACATACAACTAATACAATTGCACCTACTATCAGTGCGACATTGCTTCTAATTTCTTCACCCATTTTGTTCTCCTTAATCAAACATAAAATGTAATAATTGAACTGTGTTTTCGGTTGTGCTTACCAAACATGTTTCATTGCTATTAAAATACAACGCATCCCTAAGTACTCCTCTAATAACTCTAAGACATTCTCAGGTGCACTTAAATTATCATTCTTTGCACGCTGCAATGTATGAATATGCACCTCTCTCTTTATTCTAAGCTTTTCCCTATACTTTTCAATATATTGAAAATATTGTTTTTCGGTTTTATTACCCTCGACCGATAAAAAAACTATTTTTAATGGTTCTTCTTTTTGCTCCTCTTCAATTCGGTTAAACATTGTATTCGCTCTAAGCCGAAATGAATTTCCCATATTATTCTTCCTCCTCATCCCACGGATCTATTCCAAAATTCGGCACAGCTCCATATCGACCAAGCAAATAATCTTTTGCGACAGAACGGTCAAACCTCTCTTTGAATTTATTTAAAGAATACAACTCAGAGCTATGATCTTCCCTTCTCTCAACAAACCATATTTCATCCTGTCTGAGTAAATTCAAATTCATAATATTAGAATCATGCAATGTTACAATTAATTGTGTAAACGCACCTTCCGTTTTTTCAAAGAATTTCTTTATAAACTCAGTTGTCAATTTTGTGTGGAAACTTCTATCCAGTTCATCAACAATTATAATATAATTTTGATTTGCTTTCTGATACAACGGAATCAAGTCAAACAGCCTTCTGGTTCCGTCTGACTCATCTAATAATTCGAACAGATCGTCCTTATTTCCATGATTCATCATCAACTGTGTTCCTACGATGATTCCATCATTATTCTTTGAAAAGCTAATCCGTTTTCCCATAATCGTAATTTCTACAGATTTCAACTTTTGTGGATTATCTGCTTTTTCAAATGTTTCCTGTATATCATGAATCACCTGATTCTTCAATTCTTCCGGAAGGAAAGCCAAAACCTCATCCATTGTTTTCTCCTCACCCGAAAGTGCAACAATTCCTGTATCAAAATATGCAAGCAATTTTCCCATTGAATCAAGTGTATCATTCATAATAAGATTCCTGTAATCACCAAATTTCGTCTGTGGGAAAATAATTACGATTGATTCAAACCAATCTTTTGTGTCAAAAAACGGTGCAAATTCGGCAATATCCTCCAGTTTATGGCTGACAATTTCTGTAAGAAATGTTGTATCATCTTTTACATCCTCCGAATAAATGGAAAAACGCTGTTTATTTTCGACATTTGAAAACCTTATGTCTGTGTCAATCGTTCCATCTTCATTTCTTTCAAAAATAGAGATTTCCCGATCTCCGTCTACCAGATATAACCATTCAGCTACTATTTTGGACTGTAAATAAGATACCGCAAATCCGTAGGAATAAAAATGCCCGTTCTTATAAAAATCATACTGAAAAACTCCTGGTCTATTGATCGACATACTATCTATTCTAAAATTACAATTGACGAGTTTTCCTCCGCTTACACCTCCTAACACAATATTTCTTCCAAAACTAATTGCCTTGATGAGATTACTTTTACCAGCAGCATTTGCTCCAAATAAAATTCCTGCCTTTAAAAGACGCTTTCCATCGACAACCACCAATTGCTCTTTATGTCTTGTATGTTTCCCGGCTGCCATTGAGAAAACCTGTCTTTGATTAAATGAAAGAAAATTCTCTACAGAAAATCTTATTAACATAATATCCTCCCATTTCTATCTGCTTCTATATTCACATATTATATTATAATATTATTGTTTTCAATAGTTCTTTATTTATAATATGTGATTTTTTCACATTTTCAATAATAAAGTGTATCAAAAACGGTATTCCTACACGTCTATGCCTGGAATACCGTTTTTGTTATACTTGTTTATTTCGTTATCTTTACTTCTTTTACTGTTTTTTCTTACGGCTGCAAACTATGAATGTGACGCCTCCGGCAATAATAACTGCCACAACAGCGATTGTGCCATAGAACAGATGTTTATTTGCATAGAAAATAACCATCTCTTTCGGGGATACCGTGACATTTCTGAATACTTCGTTATATTCATTCGTTGTCTCTTTATCCTCATGAACTGCATAGTCGGTACAAATAATCTGTACCTGCTCTTCTAATCCTTCCGGCACTTCAAATGTGATCTGTCCGCTGTTTTCTTTCAGGTAATCTGTTAATTCATTGCCTGAAAGCTCTACCAGTACCTGCACATTTGCACTATCTGTTAAATCAGTTACTTTCTTACCTGCAGCTACAGCTTTAAAGCTCTTAAGCTTTCCACCGTCATCTGTCGGAATTGCAACAACCTGCTGAACATCTGTTTTATAACGTCCATCATTCTCTAATCCACTGATTGTCACTACTGGTGCTGTCTGATCTACTACATAAGAAATATGAAGATTCTTTACATCACTATAAGATGTTGTTTCTGTTTTGTCGATAGACTCTACAACAATACTGTATTCTCCCTCTGCATCAAATACATCCTTGTTGATCTTATAAGTACGGACACTCCATTCACCCTGATTTTGTGTGTTAGAAGTTGTAAACTCTGTTCCCTCTGTCAGTTTCTTACCATTCAGTTTTAATGTATAATCTTCTACAGTATCTGTATTGATCTCCTCGATAACAACGTCATTCATTACATTGTATGCATAATACTGATCCACTAACCACTTTGTATTATCATCAATTCTGAAGGTTGAGCCATTTCTGTTAATAGAGAACTGTACACTCTCATACTCGTTTCCATCATCCAGCATAAACATGTTGTATTCATTTCCTGCACGGTCTTCTGCCCTGCAGGAAAGTGTATAAATACCATCTTCTTCAAGATTATCAACAGAGATAGCAAATGTCTTATTTGCTTCCAGTGTCTGAACCTGGCTTAATGGGATTTCTTTATTCATGTAGTTTCCATTTTCATCGCATGTGATAACGCTTAAATTTGCTTGGAATAAGGATTCATCCATATTGTCTGCATTGTCATCAAATGTAATTGTAAATCCATATGTCTCATCTTTATTTGCAGAATTTGCTTTAATGTCAGAAACATGTATTGTCGGATGATCCTTATCGATTGTCAGCTGCTCAGATGTATAAGTCTCCATCCTGTTCGTAGATCTGTCTGTATAATTGATAGTGACCACATAATCACCGTTTTCACTTAATGTGAATGTTCCTGTATGAGTATCTACACTATCATCTGTCCATGTAACATTTGGTGCAAATGCTTCTGCACCATCTCTTGTTACTGCGATCTGAACATCTTCTGCAAAGAAATTTGCTTCGCCAATTACAACTGTTGCATTAATATCTCCAGCATAGTAAGAGATTCCATCCACAGTCTGCACCGGATCATTGTAAGTAACAGCTGCATTTGGTGCGATATTATCAACAACGATTCTTTGTGTATCAGACAGGCTTGTCTTATTGCCAGACTGATCGTAAGCTGTGAAGTCAACTGTTCCATCAAACTGATTCTCATTCTGCAGTGCAGCCTTTGGAATCAGGAAAGATGCTGTAAATCTGTTGCCATTTTTAACAATATTAGCTTTCTGTATTGCTTCATCAATAAGTTCTGCATTCAAAGCACTAACGCCTGCACTCTTTTTATAGCTGTACATAAAATGCTCAATATCTGTTGTTGCATCATTTGCACTGATTGTAACAGTCACCTGCTGATTATAGTAGCGTAATGCATTCAAGCCATTTACCATTCCCATTACATCATCACTATAGGTTATCTGTAAATTGGTCGGTGCTGTCTTGTCTACGGTAAATTTATCCTGTGGGTAAGCAGCTGCTTCTCTTAATGCAAGATCCTTATATGCAATGTCAAATGTATAATTCGCATCTGTATCATACGTTATTCTTGCAGTATAAGTATCTCCTGATTTCTCCCAATGTGACCGGTTTCTAAGATACGCTGCAAAATCTGAAACTGCAACGCTTGCACCTGTCACATCTACTGCTGTCACTCTGACATCAACGTCATCTGCCCTGAAATTATGCTCTTTAATAGTAATCACAGCTGTCTGAGCATTGTCGTAATATTTTCTTCCGTCTATCGTACTTTTCACATTCTTATTTACATAATCTACAGAAATTGTTGGAACATCCCTGTCGATCACAATTTTTTCTGACCGGTAGGATTTCATCTCATTGGTGGATCGGTCTATATAATCCATCGTGATCTGATAGTCTCCAGCTGCTGATAAGGTGAGTGTTCCTGTCCACTCGTCACCATTCTGTTTCCAGTCTGTTGGATTTTTCTGCTCCCCATTTACTTTAATATCAACATCTTCTGCATAGAAGTTTGCTTCTGTAATTTTGAATGTAACTGTTACATCATTGTCATAATACAGAATGGAATTCGTTCCTTCTGCGTCATATTGATAGGTATCTTTTGTAAGTAATGTGTTAGCATCTACTACCTGCTTTGCCGGGGAATATGTCACAGTTCTTTCCGGTGAAATATTATCTACAATATTGATTCTATTGCTGTCGTCTTTTGCCGGAGTGCTTGTATTTCCAGCCATATCTGTTGCAAGGAATGAAATAGATCCCCGGAACTGTTCTTTCTCTGTTGCTGCCAGAGTAAAGGTTGCTGTTGCTGTTTTTCCCTGATCTGAGAAGGAAATTTTATCTCTTGCAATTGTTTCGGTTCGTTCTGCAACATTCTTTGTTGTGCTTGTACCATTTTCCTGTGCATAAGTCCATGTCAGATAATCAATACCGGAAATATCATCCTCAGACATGAGTGTTACTTCCACATTCTCTTTATAGGAGAAATAGCTCTTAATCTTCTGCCAGAAATTCTTTTCTTTGCTATAAGTAATTGACATTTTGTCCGTTTCCGGAGCTTTCTTATCAATTACAAAATCATCTTCAAAGTTATCTTTTAACTCATGTCCGGCCAGATCTGTGTATGCCAGTTCAATATGATAAGAAGCATCCAATGTATATGGAACTGTTGCAATCCAAATATACGGATCATTTTCATCCTGCTTCCAGTCAGTCCATTCGTTCAGCTCAGAATATTCATTCGCCAGCTTACTGTTCTGCACATTTGATGTTTCTGCCTTGAATGCTACCTCTGACGGTCTGAAGTTACGGTCTTTTACTTTAAATGTAACTGTACGGTTTTCGTTATAGTATTTTCCGTTATTTACTACGTTATTATCGTACTCAGCAGAAACGATTTCCGGCTGTACCGTATCAATTGTAAAAATGTTAGATGTATAATCCAATGAGCCCTTTTTCTGTTTATATTCGTTCGAAGAATAATTCATATCCTTCTTGGAATAATCGCTATAAGTCACATGCAGTTCATAGTCTCCGTCTTCTTTAAACGTATACTTACAGCTTGCTTTATCATTCTTCTCATCCACTGTCCATTCGGTAACCTCGTAACCGTCTGTCACGACAGTTCCATCACGCATTACCTGCACTTTGACATTCTCCGGGAAGAAATTCGCCTCTGTAATGCTGATTTCTGCTTCCACATCTCCATCATAAATGAATCTTGTGTTTTCATCTGCCTCTGTAACAGTCTCTCTTGTAATGGCATTCAGTGAATCTTTTACTACTTTATTTTTCAAGCTGCTTCCATTCACTGTGGAATAAGTGATCATTACTTCCGGATTTCTGTCATCAACGATCACCGTGTTCTCATCGAAATATTCTTTTGTACGTCCGGTTGTATCTTCTGCTATAAATGATACTTTTCCACGGAACTGTGCCGGTATTGTAAATGTATAGCTAATTCTATTTGGATTTTCTGAATCCTGTTCAAACTTTGCATCTGATAAATCTACTGCAATTTCCGTCTGCTCTTTTCCCTGACTGGACAGACTCGTTGTTGTCGAATCATAGCGATAATAGAATTTTGCGATTCCTGATACACTATCTTCTGCTGAAATAGTAACTTCCGCATATGTGCGGTGGAAAATATACTTGTCCAGGAATTTTGTTATAAAATTAGCATTATAATCAACTGTCAGTTGTTCCGGATTGCTCTTATCGATTCTGATATCTGACACTGTGATTCTATCTGTAATGCCACCCTGTGCATTTCTCAGATATACAATAAATCCTGTTGTCAATCCCTCTTTACTGCATACAAGACTATCCTGCCATGTATTGTTACGGATTGCATTACTTGCACTGATCTGATAGCCGGTCGGAGCTTTGATCGTCACATCTCCTATATACCACTCATTTTCTGCAGTTGTTTTCTCACCTGAAAGAAGGTACGGAACAGCTGGTGTCTGTGGGTAGGAAATTGTCAATGTATAAGAAGTCTCGCACTCGTTATAGCATATATCTTCTGCCTTCACTGCTTTGATCTTAATGCTTCCGGTCTTTCCATCCTGAAATGTCAGCTTCCCTGTCTGTGCATCAATCTCTGCATCTAATGGATTTTCTCCTTCAATGCTATATGTGATATTTCCTTCTCCGTAACCTTTACCATCTGCCTTATCAACCAGAACCGTTTCCTGTGCTTTCTGTAAATATTCTTCTTCTCCATAGAATAACTGAATATCATTATTTGCAAATGAAATTGTCTGATCGGCTTTATTCACCGTTACTATATAAGTATCTTCTGTGGCGTTATAGCATAGATCTTCGGCTTTCACTGCTTTCACAGTTACAACACCGGTGCTCTTGAATGTGAGTTCTCCTGTTGCTGTGTCAATCTCTGCAATATCCTGTACTTCATTTTCAAGATTTTTTTCTTCTACGATCGTGTATGTTATGGAACCTGTTCCTTCTCCACCTGATGCCGTATTCATAAACTTGTTATCATTTTCGTTCCATACAACCGCTAATGGCTCTGCTTTCTCAAACTGGAAGCCAGTCTGTGTTCCTTTTAACACTGTGATCGTATATTCATCACTGACTGCTTCATAGTCTCCATCCTCAGCCTTCGTGGCTTTCACCTTTACAGTTCCTGCCTTGAGGAACTGAAGTTCACCTGTTACACTGTTTACAGTTGCAACATCTGTTCCGTCTGTCACTTTATATGTAATTGCACCATTTCCTTCTCCACCTGATGCCACATTTGTGTAAGATAAATCAGCTCCATATACAACATCTGATGGTGCTGTTGTTGTAAAATGAAAACCACTCTGAGCCTTTCTGAGTGTTGTTACTGTATATTCTGCCTGTGCATCATTATAGCAGTCATCTCCTGTTTTGGATGCACGCACTTTAATTGTTCCGATTCCTTTAAATGTCAGTGTTCCTTTTGTACTATCTATCTCAGCAAATTCATTTCCTTCAATAATTTCATAAGTAAGAGCTCCGGTAGACACTCCATTGATTGCTGGATTTGTAAATGTTCCAACTAATTTGTACTGATCCGCCGGGCTTGGATTTTCAAAACCAAAATCCGTCTGATCTGCTTTATTAATTACCAGTGTGTATTGTCTGCTTTCTTCTTTATAAATCTCATCTGCACTGCGGACAGCCTTTACTGTGATTGTTCCTGCTCTTAATATTGTAACATCTCCACTCTGTGCATTAATATCAGCAACTCTTCTGTCATTTATGAGATTTGCATTCTCTTCAGGATCACCTTCATTCCAGCTTTCACCTAATGCATTCTCCCAGTAAATCAGTGAATACGTAACATTTGCATTCTCATTATTCGTTGATGATGCACTATTGCTAAATGAGTTACCATTATCTCCATATACGATTGCAGCAGGTGCTTCCTTTTCGAATTGAAACCCTGTATCTTCTATCAGTGTCTTCTTCATCTGGACACTGCATGCTTCCATATCTGCTGCAACAGTGACCTTTACTGATTCACTATCATAAGAATCTTTTGTAAATGTAAGTGTGTATTCTTTCCCCTCAACAAGTGCTAATGTATATTTTCCATTTTCATCTGTCAGAGTATTTTCTCCACTCTGTGCTGTTACTGCAACACCCTCCAGCGGATCTCCTGCCATGTCAGAAACTGTACCGCCCATCTCTATTCTGTTTTCTGTAATATTAATGATATATCCGTCTTCACTGTCTCTATTCTCTGCTGTTACTGTTCTTACAAATCTTCCATTTCCGAAATAACTGTCATGCCCGTCACAGCTGATCTCTGTCACCTCAAAATACACTTCTTGATGTGTCTCTAATGCAGTACTTACTGCCACCACTTCCAGAATACCATCATCTCCAGTTCTCTGTGTACCAGTGTTAAGAACATTATTCTCCATATCCTCCTTATCACTGCATACTCTCCATGTCACTGCAGCATCTGCTACTGCACCATTTTCATCCGTAACCTTTACGGTATAAACGTTCAGATGATTTTCCGAAGCAGCAAATGCCTGCTGCCATGGTGTCATCAACAACTCAACTACCATAAGCAGTGCCAACACAGCTGCCAATGTTCTGGATGTGATCTTATGTTTCAATCCTTTCATCTTCTGCACACTCCTCTAATTTATTTTCTCATCTGTATGGATAAAACAGATTTCATACTCAATCTGAAACAGATTGTTCAATCTGCTGGTTTCCCCAGCAAATGGGATATCAGTTAATACTTCTGTCTCCTGTGTTTCTGTCAGTACTACCGTATCGTTCCCGGGTTCTTCCTGAACATTAATTTTTTCCGTCATAACTCCGGTCACTATTGTATTTTTCGGAATGATCTGACCGGATGGTGATATCTTATCCGTAACAGTTCCTCTCTCCCTGTTCACAGCACTTGTCATATGTCTCTTATCTCCGGACTGCACATTCTGTGCCCGGATACTTTCAATTCCTTTTCGTGCTGTTCTTCCGGATAAATCTCCCACCAGCTTCGGAACTTTCAAAACAAAGAACAACACAACCGTAAGGATCAGCATAACGATTGCTGCTATTCCCGACACCTGAAAGATCAGGTGATATGTATCATATGTCATTTACTTCTCACCCTCCCCTTTCACAGCTTCTATCTTTTTCAGTGTCTCACCAATCGCTGACTGTAATTCCTTAATGTCTTCTGTGATCACTGATTTGTCTACTTTTCCTGCTTTTTGCGAAATATCATTCAGCAATGACGTGATATCTTCTTTCGGTGCAACCTCTAAGAAAGGAACGATCTGTGTATTGATCATATTGTCAATCTCTGTCCACACCTGTAATTTTGCATCCACATCTTCAAACTGGTCTGCCTTTTCATCGAGTTCCTTTACTTTCTCCCACAGGCTGTCGTATGCTTCATACATCTTATCTGTCTGTTTTACCTTGGCTCCACTATATTGATCTATCAATTCCAGACAGTCTGAAATATCACAGTAAATCTGTGAGATTGGATACTCTTCTACAGATTCTGCAAACCATTTTTTTGCACTTATATACCGGTCTCTGTCAACATTAATATCATAATAAAACAGAAATGACGTGCCTATCTCATAACATACCTTCTGATATCCGGACAGATTTCTCTCCTTTAATTCCGACAGCACATCTACCTTTCTGGAATATCCCTGCCTGTCCTTCTCTTCCAGACCAACCTGCAATTTTAAAAGCTGCTGTCCTTCGTCCTTTGTCAGGACAAAATCATTGATCAGAAACGTGTTCAGATCCAGATATGCATCCTCTCTGCCCGGATCTGTAAGTATTGCATTATAGTAATCCTCATACCCGGATGCCTCTTTCAGAATCTCATCATAGTCCTGTCCTTTTTTATTCTCTGCACTAATATACCCCCATACAGAGGTTCCAAGACACAGTACCGTGACCGCTGCACTTGCAATAAAAATTCCAAGCTTCTGTTTCTGCTTTTTCCGGTATACATCATCAATCTCATCATAATGCTCCAATGCATACATCAGCTCAGCACATGACTGATATCTGTCCTGTGGATTCCGCTGTGTGCATTTCATTATGATACGTTCCAGTCCACCGGAAAGTGCCGGGTTCACCTGCCTTATCGGTCTGATTTCATACGGTGGTTCACTTGGATTCATTCCGGTCACCAGATGATATAAGGTTGCTCCCAGACAATAAATATCGGTTCTGGCATCTGTCTGCCCCATTCCTCCGAACTGCTCCGGTGCCGCATATCCAACGGTTCCAAGACATGTCGTATCTGCCAGATTCTTTTCCTTATATTCTCTCGCTGTACCAAAATCGATCAGTGTTACATTGCCATCCGGTTTCAGCATGACATTGGCTGGCTTCATATCCCTGTAAATGATTGGTGGATTCTGTGCGTGAAGGTATCCTAATACATCACACAATTGCTTTGCCCAGATAATCACATTCTCCTGTGGCTGTGCTCCAAATTCTGCAATTGCTTTACTCAATGGATTTCCCTCTATGTAATCCATGACGATCAGGAATGTATCTTCATCCTCAATTACGTCAATGATACTTGGGAGACTTGGATGCTTTAATTTTTTCAGCATATCTGTCTCCACAACGAGTCCCTGCTTGACTACCTCAAAATCTTTTATACCGTCTTTACGGACTTCCTTGATTGCCCACTGCTTATTTGCTTTTTCGTTCATGGCAAGGTATACAACACTCATTCCACCCTTGCCGATCACGTTTAAGATTTTATATTTTCCGTCTACCAGGCTTCCTATTTCTAACATTGTAAGCCCCCTTAATACGTCCGGATGAGCGCCGCTGTGATATTGTCGTGCTCCCCACGTTTTTTATTTTCTTCAATGAGCATTGCTGTCCTCTGATACATAATGTCTGTATTCACCAGCTCCTGCGGCATAAAGCTTTGAAAAATCTCTTCTATACTGATTTCATGCCGGAAACCGTCTGAACACAGCATATAAACCGCATCCTTTTTTGTATCTCCATAAACCATTTCCGGGTACACTTCATCCGATGCTCCCACGCATTGCAGCAAGATATTCTTTCTCTTATCGTTTCGCGCCTCTTCCTCTGTCATATGTCCCAACGCTACTTCTCTGCCCACAAAGGTCTGATCAGTGGTAAGCTGTCTCACACTGTCCGCAATCTCATATACTCTGGAATCCCCGACATTTAATATGTAATATCTTGTTCCGGTAAGCAGTATAGCAGCTACCGTTGTTCCCATCTTAACACCCTGTCTCGCACCATAATTGCTGATATTATGATTCATTCTCTCTATGATATTCTCCCACTGTCTGCGTATCAGATTATCTTCAATCATTCCATTGCATAACACCGGTAATTCATTTTTTACCCACCGGTCAAATTCCTGAATTACTGCACTGCTTGCAACCTCGCCTTTTTCAAGACCTCCCATTCCATCACACAGAATCGCAAAAACCATTCTCCCCTGCGATGTATTAAGGATTTTCATATCAAGACTATCCTGATTTGTCTTCTTGGTCGTACCAATATCCGTATTCGCTGATATCAAATATTCCATCGTTTTATCCCTTTACATGCTTGTATTATCAATTGCTGTTACATCATTCGGAATTCAAATTCTTCGTTTGCAAGCTTGATTTTCGTTCCATGCGACAATGGAACTTCCTGATTACTTGAGATCATCGTTCCATCCACATAGGTATGATTTGTTGAATTGGTATCCACTACAAAATATTTGCCATCTCTATTTAAAATATTTGCATGGCTTCTGCTGATTGCTGCATTGTCACCAATAAAATAATCTACATAGCTGCGTTCTTTTCCAATCCTGAAAACTGGTTTATCCAATGGGATTTTTTCATTATTCCGCGTTCTTACCAGATATGGCTGCTGCAGCTGTTTTGCCTCTGCTACTCCTAATACACTTGTCTGTCCATATTCCACGGAAGATAAAACGGTTGTATCCCCGAAATTTGCACTTGCCTGTGGCTGCACCTGCTGTACCGGTTGTCTTACCGGCTGTGGTGGGATTGCCATTGACTGCTGCAGCTGTGGTGGTACCGATGGATTTGGCTGCTGTGGTGCTCCAGGAACTGTGAAGTTCTCCATTGGGGCAGGTTTGCTTGCAGATGCTTTTTTCTTTTCAGCTTTTTGTGCTTCTTTTTGAGCTTTGTAGATGGCTGCGTTTTCCTTGTTATAATGCTGCAACAAGTAAAATGCACTCATCTGCTGTTTGTTATCTGCTGCTCCAGCTCCACTTGTATCCACCTGATTTGGTACCGCCTGCTTTGCATTTCCACCTGCATTCGGTATTGCCATTCCTTCCATTGTCTTTCCAGCGTCAGGGAACTTCTTCTCTGCTTTCATTGCTGAATATGGCTGCTGCGGCTGGCTAAAGTTCCTGTTTACCTGTGGCTGCATGTAAACATTCGGCTGTGGTATTGGATTCTGTATAGTTTGATTTGGTACCGTTACTGCTGGATTCAGAGGTGCTACAAGGTTTATATTATCATTCCTTTTCTGCTCCATTGGCATCGGATTCTGATTGTCAGATCTGCTGACCTTCTGTTCTCCGTGCAATAATCCATCAATAATTTTCTTAAATTCAATAAGTGAAAACGCTGATCCGCCATTTAAAAAATTTAAAATCTGAGCTACATAATCACAATTTTCTGTCTGGTCAAATTGTGTCTGGAAAACAATTTTTTTAAAAAACATTCCAATATCTGTGGTTTTATCTGCATTATTCAATACAGGAAGACAAATCAATGCCGGCTCACAGGACGTCACATTCACAAATATGTAATCCAAATCTAGTAAAATAGATGACTGTTCCAACATATAATCTTCTGTCTCAAGCAATGAATTGACAATACCAGAAAACACTCCCAGTAACCGCTTCTTATTCACTGCTCCGGTAAAAAACTGGCTTAATGCCACTTTTGCGGTCACATTATATTTTACCTGCCGGACATCATCTAACTGCTGATAAATTGTTTCCGCAAGTCCTAAGATTCTGTTGTTGGTAATCATTCCGAGACTCATTGTGTCTATCACATCTGTTTCCCCAAACGTATAAACCAAATAAGTATTCGTCCCCTGATTTTCGAAGCTAAAATTTTCCATCTGCCTTACCTCTATTCGTAATTATCTTTTAAACACAATCATTTATTTTTCTTAACTATTTCCAAAGTTTTGAGCATGTTGTCTGTTCAACTTCTATAGTTCCAACATTCCATATATTAAAGTCATATTCTAAATTATATTTTAAGACAATATACAGCGTATCGTTATTAACACGGGAATCTGTAAAATCTAATCCATCCAATCCATTAACAACGTTCATCCGTTTAAGAAATTCATCTGCTTCGATTTCATTTCCCCCAGTCAGATAACCCACAAAACGAGTTTTAACTGCTTGAGCAATCGTTTTCTCGTCATCATACCATTTATCATCCGTTACAAATGCTGGATTATCATCAGACGAACCAAAAAGCCCAGTTACAAATTGACCTAAATAATCTCCAACTGAACCTACAGAATCTGAATCAACAGACAATCTTTCCGTTGCATAAACATCCATTGACAAACTTTGTGAAGTCTGCAAAATAGTATGTGACGTCACATTCTGAGCCATAAACATTACAAATAGACTTGATAATAAAAGCATTAAGATTAAAAACGATAATACAGCCACACATGCTTCTAAAGTTATAACACCTTTGGTATTACTTTTTTTCATGTTAATACCCCCTGTAATGTTTTCTATCTATGGTAAACAAAGATGAATCTGCCAATGATGGAAGTATTTGTTTAACGCTAACGTTTGCATCAACAGAAAGATATGTATAACTATTCTTTAAATTGAAAGTATATGAAGCACCTTTGGTTTTATAATAGCTAAGTGTTTCCATTTGGATTAAATTACTCAAACGTGCCATCTGTTGCTCCTTAGTCACTGTCAGCAAAAGTAAAAAGAAACAATACTCACGATAGTTAAAATTCATAAACGAAGAACCACTGCCTCCGCCACCAGACGCTTCAAAATCATAAAGCGTTTTCTGATAATCATAATCATCCATAGTAGCACCAAAAGCTGAGACAAGTTTACCTTTAACAGCTTCTTGTTGATCCGTGGTCAATTTACAAATACTAACAAGTTGTTGTATTAATTGTGGTAATCCTGATGGTGTAAGGTAAATAGTATAGGGATAGAATGAAACATCTCCTCCATTAGCTAACAAAACAGTTTCTGCCAAAGGTTCTGCCAAAATCATCAAAAGCATAACAACCGGATACCCAAAAGATGATGCAGTTGCCAAAATCTGAACCTCACCATTATCCAGTACTGCAGGGATATCCATTAAAAGCCTCATTAAATAAAGAGCCACAAATGTATATAACTGATTTGCCACCTCGCTATTACTACCATAAAGTACATACTCCAACTCTGCCCCGCTAAATGTTATATCATCACCGCTACCAGCTGCCGCAAATTTTATCGTATCAATTAATGCTGCCAAATCATCAAAAACACTAACACTTGATGAGTTTATATCTTGTTTTGGCAAGGCAGATGATGGCAAACTATATCCTGTCATTGTTTTAAACGACAAATTTCCATTTTTATAATCCGTCCGACAAGGTAAATTAAAAGTTGTATAGGTACTATAGTATAATCTATCGTAACTAGTTAAAAGATCAATAATGTTATTGCAAATATCAACTGCAAATTTTACAATATTTTCAATTAAGTCTCCTATATCTTCAATTAAAGATTTAAGAGCTTTTAATGCCTTAATAAACTTTATTTTTCCCAAGCTTGCTGAAAAATCTTTTATGTCTGTTAAAACAGAACCTATCTCAGATACAACAGACATTACACCCCCATTTGCGGATTCCTCACCCGGCATACCACCAAATGCTTCTGTGTAATAATTCACATCTATATAGCCAGATAACTCTGGTTCGTAAAATAAACTAAGTTTCAAAATAGAATTGAAAAATGTCGTAATTCCTTCAATCAAAGCAGAAAGCGAGCCCGATGCTAAGTCTTTTTCTTGCTCTGCTAAATATTCATCTATGTCTTCTGCTGTTATATATCCAGAAACAGATACATACTTATAGTTCTCTGGTGTTATCTTTTCAGATGAAGATGTTATACTGGATATATCCAAATTATTAACTTTTGTTTTTAAATCTGAAAAACTCGTAATTACTGAACCAATTGTTGCATCTGAATAACTATTAAAAGCTTCTTTCCACTCATTTGTCGTTGAAGATAATCCGTTCTTGGTAGCTGTTGCAACACCTTTTTTGGTCTGAAGTTCTGCAACTTCAGCTTCTAGCGAAGCCCTATAATCAAGCGCATTGGAATACGATGTACTTGACTCATTAAAGCCCTCTGCTTCCATGCGTGCAATTTCCTTATTTAATGCGTCCAAATCCGCTTTTTTACTACTCAATTCTGCATTTATATTTTCAATAGAAGATACCGCACTCGCAATATCATTTTGAATACTGGTTATTGCAGTACTGCATTCTTTCATTTCAGTTTTATAATTTGTCAAATTAGTTATAATCAAATCTATTGTTTCAACATATTCACTTTTAGTTGCTATTGCATTTTCAGTTAGATTTTCAATATTCTTATCGTACTCTTTTGCACCCTCCTCATCATTTTCATCATCAGGTCTAGATTCTGCAAGTGCATCAATCAGTTCATTAATAGCGGATTCATAAGCTGTATAATTTGCGCTATATGTAGAACTTAATCCATCAAGTTCATTAGCATACTTTTTAAGATCATCAGCCGATTCAACTAATGTAATAGTAGAATCCACAGCATCTACACCTGATGTAATTAAGCTCAAAATGTTATTCAAACTTTTAAATTTTTCAAAACTTGCGACAATCTCTGCTAAATTCAAAAAATTTGTTCCCAATGTTGTCGGTGCATTTAATTTACTATATTCCATTATCTGATTATACAAAATTTCAGATTCAGAGAGAGCATACATACCTTCGGCATTCAATGTATTTAATGTTAATGAATTACCTAAAACACTTTTATTAATATCTACATTGCTAGTGTATAAGGTATTGATATCATTTTCCTGCCCAACTGCAAGTAATCCCCAGCGATTCTGCAAATATTGATCATATTCTGCTAATACAGATACAGACGAAACTCCTAGTGTTTCGTCCAAAATTGAAACAGCGCTATTATATCGTCCCATTTCAACAAGTAACATTGCAATTGTTAAAAAAGGAGTCATAAGAACTGCTAAAAATAATGCAATTGTCCCCTTAACACCATTTATATATCTCATGGGATTTAATAATTTCAATATTTTCATGCCGCTATTCCCCCTCACTCCCCAAGAATATTATCAAAAAGTTTAAGAATTGCATTTATAAGTCCTATTGTTTTACTGCCAAACTGGTTTAAACTTGTTTGGTTTTCAACATAATCAACTGTATTCACGTAATCAATTATATCCACACAATCCGCATATGCAGTCACTTCATATTTCGTTGTACTGCCAAATCCGAAATATGACAATGCTTGTCCAAATGGAACAGAATATTCACCTGATATTTTAACCTCAATATGTCGTCTTGCCAAAGAATCCCTTGTCACATTTATATCAAACTGTGGTTCTGTCACATTCTTGGTAAAAGTAGTTTTCTTCAAACGTTCACTTGCATAATCTTCAATTTTAGTCTTTGCACAATTTTGCAGTTCAGAATTTTTCCAAATATATCTATACTCTCTAACTTCAATAACTTCTGCTTTGGATACGTAACCAGTAACTATATCTGCATCCATCAACTTGTAAGTCTGTGCTACCCTTGTTGCAGCTTCATTAGCAATTGTCTGAATATTCCAACGTTGAAAAAGGACCGAAAAAATGGCTAAAATAAAGAAAAGTAAAAAGATAGTAACAGAATACACGATTAGTGATTCCAACATCACTTCACCATTTTCATTTTTTATGCCATTCTTTATCCACTTCATACTAACGACCTCATTTAGATTAATTTTAATAAATTATAAGCAATTTCAAATGCAATAACTGCAAATATTATTGTTCCAAGGCACCCTGCCGTTCGTTGTGAGCCCTGGCTTGCTTCTTCCTGGCATACACTTTTCGACGGATTCTTTTGATCATAATAAACCGTTATTTCATAAGGAAACTTTATAGATACCATGCCAGGCGATTGAAATGTCATTTTCTTTTTATAAGAAATCCCATTAACCTTATATTCATAAGTACATTTCATTCTGTCATTTTGGAAGTACGAATTTCCTGATTCGTCATTCCCTAATCTACGTTTATGGTCTATAAGTGTTGCTGTTGTAAAACTACCTTGTGCCTTAGCTTTTTCGACAAATCTTTGATTAAATGATCGTCCTTTCAAGAAAAGTTTTACATAACATACAACTAATACAATTACACCTACTATCAGTGCGACAGTGCTTCTAATTTCTTCACCCATTTTATTCTCCTTAATCAAACATAAAATGTAATAATTGAACTGTGTTTTCGGTTGTGCTTACCAAACATGTTTCATTGCTATTGAAATACAACGCATCCCTATACGTATAATCAATGCATAATTCATTTTTATCGTTCAAGAATCCCC
>OGIK01001629.1_pt1 | contig 18474 bp, 18 predicted proteins | sample 1571781 | NCBI WGS metagenome assembly OGIK01 (sample SAMEA2581956, study PRJEB24529) | metagenome | biome: Human gut stool | place: China | collected 2011
CGTTTTTCCCTTATTTTTTCAACTACACTGCTGTTTCATCCGCTCGCCAAAACACCTTACAGGATAGCAGCAGCGAACAGTAACCCGGTTATCACTGATTGCTCTGTGTCTGGTAACTTCCGGTTCTTTTACAGATTTTTCATGGATTTTCTTTTCAGTAATGCCCCACTGATTCCTGATATGACTGCAAAAATTCCTATAATAAGAAACTTCTCCGTTTCTGTCTCATCACCGGTCTTTGGTTTTGATGCGGCTGTATAGGCATTTCCGGTTTCTGCACCGTGGATGCAGCGGGCCAGGTGCATTACTTTAAGAAAACAGGAGGAACTTGATTGGAACGAAAAATCATCTCGCACCGGATTGGAAGCATTCTTGATGATATATCCCGTTTGAGCAATGCTCTTTACGCGATGGATACCACGGATATTCAGCGCTATCCGGACAACTATGAAGTCTTATCCACTGATGCCGCCCTGCGGGCAGAGAAAATTGCCTGCAGGCTGCGGCATTTGATATATTCCAGCACCACCATCCGCAAAGGCGATTACCTGACATCCGCCGGTATTGTACACGGAATTGAGGTTATCTATGAGGACGGTGTACTGGAGGTCACCCTGCCCGGGCTGCTCCCAAAACGCAAGCAGAGGCAAAACACTGAGTTTCTGCTCGACCCGTTCTACTTCTCATTGGAGCAATACGCCAAAGAGCATCCCATGCCCCGCTTCAGCGATTGTGTGGTGTGCTTTACGCAGGTTTATGACCAGTGCCTTCCCACCCGGCGTATCCGTGACTACGACAATCTGGAAGAAAAGCAGCTTCTGGATGTCCTCTCCACCTTCGTCATGGCTGACGATACCGGCCTGCTCTGCGATGCCTACAACACCGCTGCGCTGGGCGAAAAGGACTGTACCAGAATCAGTGTCATGGAAAAAAAGCGGTTTCCCGCCTGGCTTGCTGAGCATGAAAACACCCTAAAATCCATCTCGGATTTTTGAGCATTTTCAGCCATTGCTTGTCCGACCTGCCGCAACATCGTATTTAGCCCCGGATTTCGGGGCTTTTTTCTGTCGTTACACCACGGATTTTTACCGAAGTTCCTTGCAGTCTCGGTAAAAGCCACACACCACAAGGAGGTGATCACTTGGGAAATTCCCACAGCCAGACACGATGGCGTACAGGCTTCTCTCTCTGACTGCCATCTCCGGCGAGTTCCCCACAGACCAGCTTAACAGACTTCCCGGCAGTCCATATTATCTGGAGTCTGTTGTCACTGCACTGAAAAAAGACGGGCTGCTGCGTACCTATTACCGGGATAAACTGCGCGGCTACCGTCTGGGGCCGCGAGCCAAAGCCACTCTGCTGGAAAGTCGGCCGGACAGGTTTGCCAGCTACCTGACAGGAGATACCGACACCAACCGTTTGAAATGCGAAATTGACCGAAGACTCCGGCTACACCGCCTGGCAGAAACCTATGTGACCATGGATAATGCGGGTGTATGTGTGTATCAGGATGAAAAACCGGCAATTTTTGCGCCGGAGGGTTACGCTGGCGGCAGGATTGTCTATCCTGCTTTTTTCAGTTCCAGAGAAGTGAAAGAAATGGGGATCGACACCACGAAGATCCGCAGTTCCCGCTCCACTGGAATACTCCTTGCGCCCTCCGGCATCTTCGTGACCTACAACAGCAGCAGCGCCCTGATGAAGTGGCGCTACAAATCGGAAATGCGGGTCAAGGCATTGATTTGGAGCGTAATCTGCCAACAGCGCCTGTCCCCACAGTTTCGCCATGAGGATGTTCATGGACTGATTCTGGGCAACAGCATGGATCTGGCTTACCAGATTTTGACCAGCACCGGAGGACGCAAACATGATTTCTTCATGCTGGATGGCAGCTATGAGCATTTTCTTTATCTTACCAACGACCATCAGGGGGAGGTGATACTTGCACTGCTGTGCGACCCTGTGAAAACTGCGGAGCTGGACCGCATTCTGCTCCAAGGTCTTACTGCGAGGCAGCCCGGACTGGCTATTGAGCATGACGGCATTTCACCGGATGGCTCACCAGTCCTATTTGGCTATTTCTGCGATCTGCCCCGTATCGCACGCTTTAACACCTCTCTCGAACTATCCGAGCGCCCGGGCACACTGATCTGCTTTGACTTCCAGGCAGAGGTACTTCGCAGCTACTGCGGTTCTCGGGTGCGCTTCCAGACCATTGACTTCACAAAATTCGAGGGGAGGTTGTTCCCATAAACAAGAAAAAACTGATCGTAAGCCTGATTGCAGCGCCCTTTGCCATTCTTGCAATCCTATACGCAGGCGGCTTTCTGGCACAGCTTTTGGGTAACTATGCAACCTGGAAACAGGGCGGCGGTATTCCCGGCGATGGTACTTCACCGCTGGCCGCTTCGCCCGACTTCCTTCTCTGCCTTTCCTCTGTGCTCAGACCGCCTTATGGCGTGTATGGCATTTTGATCTGCATTGGCTTGTTAGCAGTGCTGCTCATCATGGTCATGCGCATGGGATATGGTGATGCCGGCGAGTATGACGAAGACCGTAATTTCTCCTACTCCGCCAAAGGCACTTATGGCACCTCCGGCTGGATGTCCCGCAAAGAGATGTCCGGCGTACTGGATCTGGTGCCCGATCTGCGCAAACACAAGGGTGTTGTACTGGGTATGCTGGATGGCAAAGCAGTCTGCATACCGGAAGATACCAGAATCAACAGTAATCTGGCAGTCTACGGCGCCAGTGGTTCCATGAAAACCCGTTCGTTTTGTATGAACCGTATCCTTCAGGCCACTGTCCGAGGCGAAAATGGCGCCGGAGAATCGTTGATCATCTGCGATCCCAAATCGGAATTGTACGAGAAGTCAAGCGAATTTCTCCGCAGCCGGGGCTATTGTGTCAAGGTATTCAACCTCGTTTCGCCTGAAAACTCAGATTCCTGGTGTTGCCTTGCCGAAGTTGAGGGACAGGAACTAATGGCCCAGCTTTTTGTAGATGTCATCATCAAGAACACCACGAACAACGGCAAGAGCGACCATTTCTGGGATGCCTGCGAGATGAATCTGCTCAAGGCCTTGGTACTGTATGTGGATCAAGGCTATGCGGAAGAAAACCGCAACATTGGCGAAGTCTACCGGTTGCTGACTCTCAATGGGGAATCCCAACTTGACACATTGTTCGAGGCGCTTCCTTCCACGCACCCTGCCAAAGCACCCTACAGCCTGTTCAAGCAGGCCAGCGACACAGTGCGAAGCGGCGTGATTATCGGTCTGGGCAGCCGCCTGCAGGTATTCCAGTCTGAGCTGATCAAAAAAATTACCGCTAAGAATGAGATCGATCTGGAACTTCCGGGTCAGCAGCCCTGTGCCTACTTCCTCGTTACCAGCGACCAGGACAGCACCTTTGATTTTCTGGCCTCGCTGTTTCTATCTTTCTGCTTCATCAAACTGGTGCGATATGCAGACCACAACTGCGAGGGCGGCAAACTGCCTGTGCCTGTCCATATCCTTGGGGAAGAACTGACAGCGTGCGGCACAATCCCAGACCTCTCCCGCCGGCTCAGCGTAATACGCTCCCGGAATATCTCCATGTCCTGTGTGTTCCAAAATCTCGCAGGATTGCAGAACAGATACCCGCAGAATTTGTGGCAGGAAATCATTGGAAACTGTGACGCGCAGTTGTTTTTAGGCTGTACAGACCAGCTTACTGCCGAATTTATTTCTGCCAGGACAGGGCTTGCCTCTGTAGCAGTATCCAGTAAATCCAAACAGCTGGGCACCTGGCGTATCTCCAACTATACACCGGAGTTTCGTGAGACCTCCGGTGTTGGAAAACGCCCTGTACTTACTCCTGATGAAGTCCTGCGGCTCCCGCTGGATCAGGCGCTCATCATCATCCGTGGCAAGAAGGTTCTGCAGGTAGACAAAATGGATTACTCCAAACACCCGGAAGCCAAGTACCTGCGTTCCTGCAAAGCATCTGCCCATGTGCCGGAATGGCGCCGCTTGGAAGAAGAAGCCGCCAAAACACCGCAGCCTGCGCCGAAACCGGCTCCTGCAGCAAAGAAACCGGCAAAGCGCAAAGCCACCAAACCGGCATCCCCCACAGATAAATCACCCAAAGAGGCTCCGGCTCCCAAATCTGCCGGTACGCCGGAAGGCATTATCACCACAGACAAGGATTCCATCCTGTCTTGAACAAAACTATCAAATTCATAGGAGGTTTTAATCTATGGCAACCAAGAAAAAAGAACTTCTGGAACAGGACGCTCCTGTTACCGAAACCGTTATGTCGGAAGGCGAAACTCTGCTGGCCGATACCGCTCAACCTGAATCCCTTCCTGCTGACGCTGGCGATGGTCTGGATTTGAACGAACTGCTGGGGCAGATGGATCAGCCCCTGGAGGACACCTCTGCCGAATATATGGCTGAAGATCCCCTTCCTGAACTCACCGAGGAGGAAATGTTCGGAGATACGCCTGCTGAAACAGACGATCAAAGCGCTGCTCCCACTGATATGCCGGAAGACTCTGATGTGCAGCCGCCTGATGTTTACGAAGATAACGCCGACGCTGTGCAGGAACCCCCTGCATCTCCCAAGCCCAAGCGTACCAGCCGAAAGAAGAAAAAAGCAGTTGCTCCTGAAGAAACTGTCACAGAGGAAATCCATGCCGAGACCGCCGAGCCGGTGGATACAGCCGACACTATTCTTGATACGGAGGAACCTGCTGTGGAGCCTGATGTTCCTGTCGTGGAAGAAGCTGCCGCTCCTGCCCCTACTCCTTCTCATCCCCAGCGCCAGCCCCGCCCCCAGCGCGGCGAGGCCCCCGTCCTTACCATCCGCAGCCGGGATGATGTCGAGACTGCCGAAGACCGTGATGATGTAATCTGGCATGAAATCCATAATGCCTACCGCACCCGCAAGATCATCACCGGCAAGCTGGGCGGCATTGAACAGCTGGACAACCGCAAGACGGTGGCAGTTGTGGATTACAAGGGGTTCCGTGTCATTATCCCTATCAAGGAAATGATGATCAATCTGGGCCGCAGTCCTTCCGGTCAGGAATACGCCGACCTTATGCTGCGCCAAAATAAGATCCTTGGCAACATGCTCGGCGCTGACATTGACTTCATCGTGCGTGGTATCGACTCCAAAACCCGCAGCGTAGTTGCCAGCCGCAAGGAGGCCATGCTGCGCAAACGCCAGATTTTCTATCTGGATACGGATGCTGCCGGTATGTACCGTGTCTATGAGGGCCGCATCGTCCAGGCGCGTGTGATTGCAGTAGCTGAAAAGGTTGTGCGCGTGGAAGTTTTCGGCGTTGAAACCTCCATCCTTGCCCGTGACCTTGCCTGGGACTGGATCGGTGACGCCCATGAGCGTTTTTCCGTAGGCGATGAGGTGCTGGTCCGGATTCTCAGTGTGCGGCGCAACAGTCTGGAAGACTTGGGCATCAAGGCTGACATCAAGAGTATTTCCGAGAACACCGACAGAGACAACCTGCAGAAGTGCCGTATCCAGGGCAAGTATGCCGGCCGTGTCACAGATGTCCACAAGGGTGTTGTCTATGTGCGCCTCTCCAACGGTGTCAATGCGGTAGCCCACTCCTGCTATGACTACCGGATGCCCGGCAAAAAGGACGATGTATCTTTTGCCGTCACCCGTCTGGATATGGAGCGGGGTGTGGCCGTAGGTATTATCACCCGGATCATCCGTCAGAACCTGTAAGCAAAGCGCCTGGGAAGCAGCGGCGAACTGTTTCCCAGGCTTGCTTTTTATCATTACCGAAACTCCCGCCGCATATCCTCTCCACACGACTGTTCTCTTAAATCCTCTATATAGATTTTTATTTTTCGTTTGCGTTGATTTTTCACAAAAATGCGGATATAATATATTATAACAAGGATTTAGGAGGTTGTTTTATGCTGATTCAATTTAGTGTAGAGAACTTTCTCTCTATCAAAGATAATGTCGTGTTATCCCTGCTTGCCAGTAAGGATAACGAACATCCAGAGCACCTGATTGTGGACGGAAACAAAAAGCATTTGAAGTCTGCCGTGATTTACGGTGCCAATGCTTCCGGAAAGTCCAATGTCTTGAATGCGTTTTGGTTCATGGTAAATTATGTGCTGACTTCGCATAACCAGCAGCTCCACAAAACCATTGAGCGTTCGCCGTTCAAGTTTGACCGGGAAACACCCTCTCGCCCCAGCAGCTTTGAGGTCATCTTCACCACAAATGGCATCCGATATGCGTATGGCTTTTCTGTAACAGACAAAGCTGTTATCGAAGAATATCTGTATTACTATCCCAATGGCAGGCAGGCACTCATTTTTGAGCGAAAAGACACAAAAGATTTTCGCTTTACCGTTGATATCGATGAACAAAACACTCTCAAGGATCGCACTTCGGCCAACAAGCTCTATCTGTCTGTCGCATCAAACTGGAGCTATTCCAAAGTGATTCCGGTTCTGGAATGGTTTGCTTCCTGCCAGATCATCACGAAAAATTCTGTTGCAGACGCCTACGGCCTTGAAGCAGAACAGCTCAAAGATGATGATTACCGGCATGTGATCGCCTCTATGCTGCGTGTTGCAGATTTTGGCATACAGTCCCTTCAAATGCGTGATACAGAACCCGCTCCTTCTCAGCACAATGATATCTTTACCAATATTGAGGCCATTCACACGGTACAGGATACAGAGGGAAATACTTCTTCCTACGCGCTGAACATGGCAGAGGAATCTGATGGCACCAACAGTTATTTCAAACTGATCGGTGTTGTAAAAAAGGTGCTGGATGAAGGAACGCTTCTTGTCGCTGACGAGATGGACGCTCATCTGCATCCTCTTCTGACAAAGCATCTGGTCTCGCTTTTTAACAGCGTGGAGTTCAATCCAAATGGAGCCCAGTTGATTTTCACATCACACAACACCAATCTTCTTGACCTGGATGTGCTGAGGAGAGATCAGATTTGGTTTACCGAAAAAGACGAGCAAACAGCGGCTACCGATCTGTTCTCCCTTTACGATTTTTCCATCCGCAAGGATGCCAAGGTGGAGAAGGGCTATCTGATTGGCCGTTATGGTGCGATCCCCTTTATCAAGGGAGGGCTGTAAAATGGCACGTGGAAAAATTGAAAAGCGTGGACAGCGACGCAGAAAAATAAAGCCTGTCATTCTGATTGTGACGGAGGGCTCTCAAACTGAGCCTAAGTATTTTGAACACTACCGCAACCGTCAGACAAACATTGATATTCGTGTGGTCGGCAGCCGCACCAGCGGAGGTGAAACTGATTACCTCAGCCTGATCAGGAAAGCCGTGGAATATCAGAACAAAAATCAGATTTCCGTATCAGAGGGAGACTCTGTATGGGTAGTTGCAGACGGCGATGTGAACTACAACAACCCTGACCCCATCACTGCAAAGGACAGTCTGCTCTCCAAGGCAAGGAAAATGGCAGATGCGAAGGGGATTCATATTGCACTCTCCAATCCCTGCTTTGAATTTTGGTATCTGTTGCATTTCCAGTACACCACCAAATTTTTCAAAGACTACCCTGCAGTGAAAAACGCATTGACCACTTATCTCCCTGATTATGAGAAAGCTGGCGATGTATATAACCAGTTAGCAGAGCATACAGCCATTGCGATTCAGAACGCCAAACGTGTAGAGCAATACCATCTTCAAAATGACAGCCGCAAACCGTTTGGAATTGCTGTCAATCCATTTACCGACATCTATCAGCTGGTGGAATCACTGCTGTAATGTTGCAAAGAAACATGGTTGGCACAAAATTGTCTCTACATTGGCACAGTCCTGCCCTTTCGCCGTAAATCCATATCTGTTATACTTGGTACAGTCAAAACTTTGCATAGCAGCCGCTCCGGTTTGGAGCGGCTGTTTTCAATTTCAGTAAAGGTGGTGGTTTCTATTCTCTTTCAAAAAGCCCGGAAAGTGCTGAACAACGAGCGGGGCGAGGCCAACTATTTCAGTACGGTGGTCTTCATCTTCATCGCTGTCCTGCTGCTGGCCTTCATTATTGACCTGTTCAGCATCATTTCCACCAAGCAGGAACTTGACCATGCCGCCGATCAGATGGTCAAACAGATCCAGCTTTCCGGCGGCGTCAACGGCGAGACCGATGAGCTGTTTGAATTTTTGAGTTCTCAGATCGAAGGAGCCGAAAATATTTCCTACTCCATTGACGCTACCTACACATCACCCAGACCATCCGGTATGACAAATGCCATCCAGTTGGGCACCCCCTTCTTCATTACTATCGAGGGAGATGCCAAACTGGGCGGGTTCTGGAATTTTGACCTGGTAAACATCACAGTGGTTGCCCGTGGCAGCGGCGTCAGTGAGCACTACTGGAAGTGAGGTGACCTATGAAACGCATATTCCTGCGACTGAAACAGCCGCTGCGAAACGAACGGGGCGAGATCACCTTTTTCGCCTGCTTTTTTGTGGTAGGTATCGTGATGCTGATTTCCTTCCTGCTCCTGTACTCTTCCATCCGGATCACCTGCATCAACATCCGCAATGGCGCTAAAATGGAGTTAAATAACCTCAGCGGCACTATTTATGCAGACACCTACCGCTCCCAGCGTGAAACCAACTTTGAAGAGTACCTAAATACCCTTTACTCCAGCAATGATTATACCGACATGCTGGAGGCTACAGTGGCAGGCGGCCTGGACTCCAAGATTCCGCTTTCAACGGAGGATTACAAGGTTTCCGACATCAGTCTGGAGTTCAATATAGAGGATGGACGGGTTGAGTACATCTTTTACTGTGACGTGGAGTTCTATGTGCGGATATTCGGCCACAGTTATCCGGCTATCACCCAACGGGTGGAGCTGACAGGCTACCACAACACAAAATTCTAACCATACTGTTGAAAGCCCGGCACGTTATACCGTATAGGCTTTATATAACAGCAAAAAAGGAGTGTATGTAAAATATGAAAAAGTTTTTCCAATCCAAAGGCTTTATTGTTTCCTCGCTGGCTCTCCTCTGCGTCACTATTCTGGGCGTCTGTTGGTTCGTAAGCCGCGACCGTACCGGAGATTTTAGGCCGGATGAATCCCCACCCAGCAGCGTCACCGGCGATTGGTCAGATGGCGGCACACAGACAGATGGTGATAATGGAGCAGATGCTTATGCCCCCGGCCAGTCCACAGACGCCGAAGAAGAATATCCCAAAGTAACCTCCCAAACGGAGGATGAGGTTGTGATCGACTTCACCGATACCGAAAAGCCTGAAGAAACGCTTCCTCCGGTGCCGGAAGGTAAGACCGAAATCAAAGATCCTGGTCAGGAGCATACCGTCAATCCCGACCCGTCAGTTCCGGAGGGTACTGCCCCGCCCGCCGAGCAAGCGCCGCCCAGTAATGAGCCGGTTCCAGGCTCCAGCAACGGAAATGGAGCTGTATATGATCCGGTGTTTGGCTGGGTTGTTCCCGGCAATGTACAGCAGTCCACCGGTGACAGCGATGGGGATCTGAACAAACAGGTCGGCAATATGGGCTGATTTACTACAACTGAATATGGCACTACTTGGCCGTCACAGGATTGTGGCGGCCTTCCTATTTTCAAAAGGAATGGAGCGTGATGTATTTGAAACGACTTCTCGCCTTCCTATGCTGCTTTACCCTTGTTTTCTGCCTATTCCCCTCCTCTGCCTTTGCAACGGGCGGAAATGGAAACATAGATGGCGGCGGTGGCAGCATGGGTCACGGCACAAGCAGCAACTTCTGGAACTCAGGCAACGATGGCGTCCGCATTACTGTTGTTGACGCATCCAGCGGAACTGCCGTATCTTCTCCGCTGGACTTTTCAAACCGGACGCAGAAGACCAGTCTTCTCCATTTTGGGAAAGTCAACAAACTGCAATACCTGGGCGGCGCCGGCCTCTCCCTCCAGTCCGGCGTTGCCTATTCCTGCATTAGACCTACGCAATCTATGCCCACAATCGTCAGCAGCAAGGGGCAGAGCAATATCGAAGCCATCAAACGGTATTTCTGTTCTGAATATGCGTGCATGATGGTCGCTCAGGCAGCCGGAGTCGATTATGAGCGGATGATTGCCGGCGAGTACAAGCTGCTGATCGAGCCCATTGCCTATTTCACGCACAACGGCCAGTATTACTGTATGACAGCTACTGAAGCCGGTCTGTATGATCAGATGTCCGGCGGCAATCTGCGGAAAACCATGACCTCGCTTACCCATAAAAATCTGCCGCTGTCAATGTTCCTGGAATTCAGCGACCTTGGCATCTCCGCCTGGACAGGCAGCACCACTGGAAAGCAGAACAATTCCGACATCATCAGCACCCTTGGCGTTGGTATCGTCTGGTTTGATGAAGCTCCGCCGGAAGGAGAAATTGAGGCCCCTGATGTCGAATACCGAGTAGATACGGATGTGATCACCGCCGTCACACTGCGGACAGATCAGGATCTGACGCCGGATAATCCGGCATCGGTTACCTTCCATATTCTCGGCACCACCTACCGGGTCAATGATATAGTGATCCCAGCCGGTGACAGCCAGGTAGTCTGGGTCAAATGGCATACCCCCTCTACCCCACAGACCGTGACCATTACAGTATCTGTCAGCGGCGCCTATACCGCTCAGGATACCTTTGTCGCAAAAATCGTGGATCTGAATGAGCACATTCCACCTGACCCTGTGGCAACCGACACGAATCCCGGCTACTCTGTGCCGCCCCTTCCCAGTGAAACGCAGAAGCTCACTGCCAACTGGGGCGTCTGGAGCTGCTACTGGGTGCCTGTATGGGTATGGTGCGACCACGGTGAAGATGGCGGGCACTGGGTGGATGAAGGATATTGGGAATACGAATATACGGGCTACTCCGCTTCCATCAGCGGCGAGATGTCTCTAATGCCAGACGATATTGTACCCACAGCATCCGGCAAGACGATGAAAAGCGGGTACGGCGTTAAAACCGAAGTGCGGGCAACGCTGTCCACAGATGCCCCGACCAGCCACATTACTTATCCCCAAACTGCTTTTTCCGTATTTCCTGAGTTCCAGTATCAGACCTATCTGCGGCTTCTGCAGCGTTCCGGCGGCCAAAGTGCAAAATTCATCTTCAAGCCCAACGAATTTTCCACCTATGACCGGACCGTGCATTTCACACCGCTGTGGTTCCCCGATGCCACCGACTACACCATCTATACACAGGTGTGGGATACCTGGACTCCTGACGGCATGTTATCCATCAACCTAAATGACTATGTTTCGATCCAAGGGAGCCTTTATGATGACTGGTATACCAATCGAGAATAATCTCTGGACAGCTTACCTGCTTACCATATTTTTTGTGGTGGCCGGCTTTGCTGTCTACGATGTGCTTTACAGACGGGTGCCTGACCGGGCACTCGTCTTTTTTATCCCCTTAGCTGCCCTGGCGCCGGTCCTGCAGGGGTATTTCCTGTTAAATCATGGGCTCCCGCCGCTCTTTCTCTGGCCGGTCGCCACCCATGCCCTGGTAGGCGCCCTGCTCGGCTTTTGTATTCCATTGGCAGCTGCACTGGCAACAAACGGCACTGGTCTGGGCGGCGGGGATATCAAGTTCTGCGGGATATTAGGGCTGGTCTATGGCCCTTCCGGCATGGCGCTGGTCTTTCTGACTGCCGCTGTTACCGCAATGCCTGTGATCTTTCTTCTCAGGCGGCTTTATCGAACTGGGCAGCCCCTTGCTATCCCGTTCCTGCCATTTCTCGCCTGTGGCTGCTGTACAGCGACCCTGGCCCAACTATTTTTAAGATAGGAGACAACGCTTATGAAACTGAATAACCGATTCATCTTCGGTATCCTCTCTCTGCTGTTGGCGGCAGTTATCGCCTTTGTGGCACTTCCAACCATCGCCCGTCAGACCAATGGAAAAGAGGAAATCGTCCGTATCACCCAGCCGGTATTGAAAGGCGAGCAAATCTCGTCAGAAAATGCCGAGGTGGTTGAGGTAGGCGGCTATAACCTCCCCTCCAACATCGCCCATCAGCTCTCCGATGTAAATGGTCTTTACGCTACCGCCGACTTGGCTGTGGGTGACTATATCCTTACCAGCAAGATCAGCTCTGTACCGGTTTCGTCCGATGTGGCGCTCAACAGCATCCCTTCCGGTAAGGTTGCTATCTCGCTGACCGTTAAAACACTTGCTTCCGGCCTCTCTGACAAGCTTCAGCCCGGTGACATCATCCGTATTTACCACTTTCTTGATACGGCGGCCGAAGTACCGGAACTGCGTTTTGTCAAAGTATTGTCCGTCACCGACTCAGACGGCATCAATGTGGATAATGCCAAGGAGCCCACGGAGGATGAAGAAAAGCAGCAGTCAGCCACCATCACTGTGCTGGCAAGCCCTGAACAGGCGAAGATCATTACCGGTCTTGAAAATGACGGCGTAGCTCATGTGGCTCTTATCTCCCGCAACAATGACAAACTGGCAGATGAGCTGCTTGCCGAGCAGGATAAGACTCTTCAGGAAATCTACTTCCCCGAAACTTTGATTGAGGAAGAAGCTGCAGATACGGAAAATTCTGACGCTGAAGGTGAACCCCAGGAAACGGTAAATGCAGAGACTGCACAATCCACCAATGAAACTGCACCCTCGGCAGAATAATCAAATCAAGGAAGGAGGATCTTCGTTATGGGTAAAGTTATCACCGTCTGGGGAAGCCCAGGCAGCGGCAAATCCATGTTCTGCTGTATTCTGGCCAAAGCCCTGACCCGGGACAAGCGGAAAGCCATCATTATCAATGCCGATATGAATGTCCCTATGCTGCCGGTCTGGCTGCCGGAGCAGATCATCCAGACCAATACCTCTATCGGCCAGGTTTTGAGCAGTGTGGAGATTGATACATCTCTGGTTGCCAGTCATGTGACAGTGCTGAAAAACTATCCCTTCATTGGGATGATGGGCTATGCGGCAGGAGAAAACCCGCTGAGCTACCCAGAGGTCAAATATACCATGGTACTGCAGCTCATTCATGCTGCCGCCAAACTGGTAGATTTCGTCATTCTGGACTGCAGCACCAGCATGACCAATGTGTTCACTCCCGCCGCCATTGAAGCCGGCGATGTGGTCATCCGTATCCTCACCCCGGACCTAAAGGGCATCAACTACCTGAAAGCCCATCAACCTCTGCTTGTGGACGAGCGCTTCCGGTTTTCTGAGCATATGACATTCGCCGGTCTGGCACGCCCCTTCCACGCCTTGGATGAAATGGGCTATATCATTGGCGGGTTTGACGGCCTGCTTCCCTACAGTAAGGAGATCGACCGCTGTGCTACCGAAGGCGGTATGTTCAAGGCTATCACCTACTGTAACCCCAAATACACTGCTTCACTGGACAAGGTACTGGAAATTCTGGAGCAAATGGAACTGGCCGAGCAGTCAGAGGATGATGCGGCGTATGAATGTGAGGAGGATGCCGATGAGTAATTTGAATGATATATTCTTCACACCGGCCGCCAATCAGGAGCTGACCTATGACCAGGTACTAGAGGATGTACAGCGGTATTTTGCCGAAAACCATGCCTCCACCATTGCCGAAGCTGGGGAAGGCAATGCAGAGCGTGCCACAAGCCTGCTCAAAGAACTGATGGAACACTACATTGTCAAGCGAAAGTATGCCCTTGACGGGCTCTCTACAAAAGAACTGTGTTCCAAGCTCTATGAAGACATGGCCGGCTACTCCTTTTTGAAGAAATGGATCTATAAGCCCGGTGTTGAGGAGGTCAACATCAACGCCTACAACGACATTGAAGTAATCGAATCCAGTGGGCGCAGTATCAAGATCCCTGATAAATTCAGTTCGCCCCAGCACGCCATCGATGTGATCCGCCGAATGCTCAACGCCTGCGGCATGGTCATTGATGACACCATGCCCAGCATTGTGGGATTTCTGGACAAGAACATCCGTATTTCGGTGGATAAAACTCCCATTGTGGATGCGGATGTAGGCGTCAATGCCTCCATCCGTATTGTCAATCAGCAGACCGTCAGTGAAGAAAAACTGCTGAACTCCGGCAGTGCCACTGCTGAAATGCTTCACTTTCTGACTGCCTGTATCCGATATGGGGTGTCCGTCTGCATTGCCGGCTCCACCGGCTCTGGCAAAACCACGATCATGGCCTGGCTGCTGTCCAATGTGCCCAATAACCGGCGCCTTATTACCATTGAAGAAGGCAGCCGCGAATTTGATCTGGTCAAGCGGGATGCACAGGGCAATATCCTCAATTCCGTGGTACATCTGCTGACCCGCCCCAGCGAGAACCCTGCGCTGAACATCAATCAGGATTTTCTTCTGGAGCGGGTGCTGCGTAAGCACCCGGATGTCATCGGCGTGGGTGAAATGCGGTCAGCAGCAGAAAGCCTGTCCGCAGCCGAAAGTTCCCGCACCGGCCATACCGTATGTACCACCATCCACTCCAATTCCTGCAACAGTACTTACCGCAGGATGATGACCCTTGCCAAACGCAAGTACAACATGGATGACTCCATCCTCATGCAGATCATGGTAGAGGCGTATCCCATCATCGTCTTTACCAAGCAGCTGGAGGACCGTTCTCGTAAGATCATGGAAATCATCGAGGGCGAGGACTACCAGGACGGGCGGTTGATCGCCCATTCCCTATACAAATATGAAGTGGAGGACAATGTAACTGATGACCGTGGCGAAACCCGTGTGGTGGGGCACCATAAAAAAATCGGCTTGATCTCCGATTCCTTAAAGAAAAGGCTGTTGGACAATGGCATTTCCAACAAGGAATTGGAAGAATTCATGCAGCCGCCAAAGGAGGTGAGTTAATTGCAATGGATCTATCTTATCTGTTTTATCCTGCTCAGTGCTGGGCTTTTGGCTCTGTTTGGTGTGAAGCCGGGTGATTTTATTGACGCCCTCTTCCGCTCCCAGCGAAAATCCGCCACCTTGTCGGATGAACTGAATGTTCTTCTGGGTACGCCAGCCAAGGGCTTTTTTAATCAGGATTACGAACTGAAACAGATCTTGAAGGGCACCGGACGGGCGGACCGCTATGAGGCAATAAAACGACTGTCCCTGATTCTGTTCGCTGTGGGGGCTGTGCTGGCTCTTTTGATTGGGAATGTGTACATGGTGCCCATTCTGGGTATCGGTTTTTCTCTTATACCGATCTGGTATCTGCGCAGCACTGCCGCCAGCTATAAAAAGCACCTGAATGAAGAACTGGAAACCGCTATTTCCATCATCACGACTTCCTACCTGCGCACCGAGGATCTGATCCGTTCTGTCAAGGAAAACCTGCCCTATATCAATGAGCCGGTAAAAGCCAACTTTGAAGCCTTCGTTTATGAAGCGGAACTGATCAATGCCAACATCACCAGCGCTATCAACAGCCTGAAGATGAAGATTCCCAACCGGGTCTTCCATGAATGGTGCGGCACCCTCATCCAGTGCCAGTCCGACCGCAGTATGAAGAATACCCTTCCTACCATCAACCAGAAATTCTCCGATGTGCGTGTGGTGCAGTCGGAACTGGAGGCAATGATGCAAGGGCCGCGGCGTGAAGCCATCACCATGATATTTCTGGTTATCGCCAATGTGCCGCTGCTCTATTTCTTGAATGAGGATTGGTTCCACACTCTTATCTTCACCACACCGGGCAAAATTGCACTGGCGATTTGCGCAGCCATCATCCTGTTTGCGCTGACCCAGATCATGAAACTGAGCAAGCCCATCGAATATGGAGGTGATAGCGTATGACTTTTCTGGCGCTCATCGCCATCATCTTCTTCGGTTTTGCTGTCTACAACCTGACCTGCGCCTTTGTGGACATCCCGACCAAGAAGACCTCACAAATGATGATGCTCTCCCGCAAACAGCAGGGCACCAAAAACGAAAAGCTGCTTGATGTCTATGTGACAAAAATCGCCGGTTGGATCGCCCCTTATTTGCGGCTGGACCGGCTCAAGCGCAATAAGGTACAACGCGCTCTGGACATTGCAGGTCTGCAGCTTACCCCGGAGGTCTATACAGCCAGAGCCTGGGTAACTGCAGGGGCAGTTGGCCTGTGTTCCATCCCCATGGCATTTCTTATTCCGCTGCTGGTGCCTATTTTGATTGGCCTTGCGGTGGCACTGTGGTTTTCAACCTACTATGCTGCCTTTGATTTTGTTAAAAAGCGCCGCAAACTGATTGAGGGCGAGATTCCCCGATTTGCTTTGACCGTCGGCCAGAGCCTTGAAAATGACAGGGATGTACTTAAAATTCTGACTTCCTACCGCCGTGTGGCTGGGAAAGACTTCGGCGCCGAACTGGATCAGACCATTGCTGATATGAAGACCGGCAACTATGAAAATGCCCTCATTCGATTTGAAACCCGCATTGGCAGCCCCATGCTGTCCGATGTGATCCGTGGCCTGATTGGTGTCCTGCGCGGTGATGACCAGCGGATGTACTTCAAAATGATTACCTTCGATATGCGTCAGATCGAGCAGAACAATCTGAAAAAGGAAGCTGCCAAACGTCCCAAAAAGATCCAGCGTTACTCTATGATGATGCTGATTTGTATTATGATCATCTACCTGGTGGTGCTCTGTACCGAGGTTATGAGTTCGCTCGGGGCGTTCTTTGGCTAATCGGCATCCGCCACGGTACTTCCGGGCGTTTTCATACCTGCTCCTCATATGGAAGACAGATACACAGGGAGGTGAGCGTTTGTACCCAAGCGATTTTCCATAGCGGCAGGCACATCATTTCTTTTCATCTGAACTAAGCCGGACTGTTTCATCAGCCCGGCTTTATTTTTTACAGGAGAATGCCTATGCCCAAAAAGAAATTTTATCCGCCGAATGATACCGGCACCAAAAAACGCCGCTTTCGTTGCTTGCTGTTCCAGCGGCCTAAAGCATATCCGAACCGGCCCCGTTCCAACAAAAACAATCTGATCAAGCCTATCCGCCGCGCTTAACAGACGGTGGACTTGATATACCTATCCACTCAATCATCAAACATATAACAGGAGGTTACCCATGAGAAAATTCACGACCCGTATCTATACCAAAGCCAACTATCTGCTCAACCGCGGCCGTATGGCATTGTCCAATCAGCGCGGCGATTTTTACATTTCGGACGCCGTCAAGATCATTATCGCCGTAGTTTTGGGTGCGCTGCTCCTGGCGGCTCTGACCCTCATCTTCAACGATACGGTCATCCCCCGCATCACTGAGGAGATTGAAAGTCTGTTCTCCTAAGCACCAAATCAGGGGCCAGTTTGCAGAACTTCTGCAGCTGGCCCCCTTTTTTATTTGCAGATAACGACTAATGGAGGTGAAAGCATGAATCAAAAACCGTGTCAGTTCTATTCCTTTCTGCAGGCAGTCCGGGGTAACTGGCGTAACGCCCTGTTCATCCGCTGCAGCGGTTCACTTTGTCCAATGATCCGGCAGGCATCCTGTGAGGGGTTCCTGATGGCAGCAGACGCAGGCTGTCAGCCGATCTTTCTGTCCGTCCAGACAGTGCGGAAGCTGAGTGGAGAAGCAGTAGACCCCGAAGAATGCTCTGCAATTCTGGAGTGCCGCTCGTTCCGGACTGCTTATACCAAGTTTCTGGAATGGCATACCTCTTCGGACCATGTATGTCCATTTTTACAGCTATGCCCAGACCGGGATACCTACTTCGGATGATTCTGCCTGTTAAGACGCAATGCCGCCGTCATCGGCGCGTAATGGAGGTGATTTTATTGAAACAAAAGCAAATCAAATGTCCGTACTGTCATGCGCACGCTTCTCTTCGACCTGCAAGCCTTGTGTATGGATCTACCCCGCAAACCAGAGGGAAGTACCTGTATGTCTGCGACAGATGGCCGGCCTGCAATGCCTATGTCAGTGCTCATGAGCGCACATTGCTCCCAATGGGGACACTGGCGAATGGCGATCTGCGCCACAAACGCATTCTGGCCCATCGTGCCCTAAAAAAACTGCAGCAGGACTGCCATATGGAAAAATGGGAGGTCTATATCTGGCTTCAAGCCAAGCTGGGGCTGGATGCACGCCAGACCCACATCGGCCAGTTTTCCGAATATATGTGTGAGCAAGTCATTTCCCTCTGTCAGCAGGCTCCGGCGTACACATCCGGGCGTGCTGCCTGAACGGAGGTGAAGCCTGATGAATCAAAACTTTAAGCTTACCAAAGATCAGCAAACACTGGTAGAAAAAAACCTGTCCATCGCTCACTGGGTCATTGTCAACAACATCCATGTAAATCCCGGCATCTGTGGTTTGGAGTATGGAGATCTGTTTCAGGAAGGGTGCCTGTGGCTCTGCAAGGCCGCCTTTACCTACCATGCCGGACAGGCACAGTTTTCAACCTACGCCAAAAAGGTTGTGAAAAATGGACTCTCATTTCTTTATAAATGTTCAGATAATAATCATAAGTAGGATGATCTTTAGGCAAA
>OGIK01001636.1_pt1 | contig 18414 bp, 11 predicted proteins | sample 1571781 | NCBI WGS metagenome assembly OGIK01 (sample SAMEA2581956, study PRJEB24529) | metagenome | biome: Human gut stool | place: China | collected 2011
AGATTTCTCCCTCCCCCTTCCAGGACCTGACAGACACAAAATTTTGCACACTTCCGAGTTGAAGATAAGCGTGTCCCACAAAGTTTCGTCTTCAACAATCAGGACGGGAACAAAGCCGTCTCGCTGTCCATATCGAGTCGCATACGCGAGCGCAGCTCGCAATGGATCGTCATCGGGCATGGGCGGAAAGTATTCGGTTGGACAACCCAGATACTTCTCAAAAGCCTTGGCCAAGGGGGTAGGGCCATCCCAGTCGACGGCATTTTTCTGGATGTTCTTCCAAGCATCCCATCGAGTCTGGATGATCTCGACCATTTCTTCGTAGTAGTGCTCATCAAAGGGGACGAAGAGATAGGCCTCGTCTTGGAATTCATCGCAGAAATAACGCTTGGGCCCGAACAAACGGTATGCATGGTCATCAACGTCGCATGGGTAATACGGGGGCTGATCGTTATCGCCGTAGTAGTAGCGGGCAAAATCGTATCCCTCGTTGTTGAGCATTGATCTGAGAAGTTTTCCGTCGAGCCTGTCTCGAATAAAGCCTCTCAAGTCTTTGGGGTTAGTGAGAGCTTCCGGGTAGTCTCTTGTAAAAGTTTCACCCATCAGATGATGTTCAATGCACCATCTCAAAAAGATGGCCATATGGTTGAAAGCATTAATTTCATCAACAGGAAGCTCTTTGTCTCGAACAGATTCCAGATGCCACTCGGCATCGTCGAGAAGCTCATTTGGAACTTCTTCTTCATTCAGAACATTTGGTCGAGTTGGATCCACGACCCAACTGACTGCTCGCAAGTGCTCGAGCAAAGCATCTGCTCCTTTTTCGGTGTGGAATGCTGATTCTTCCCGATAGAGTGGAATGACCTGGTAGAAGTTCACTTCATCCCCATCGGGAAGTTTGCAGATACTGGCATCTTCGTCGCCTGCCTGTGCACCAATCAGCATGGCCGAACTGAACGGGACGTTGTCGGCATAGGGTTCCGGATCGTCAACTGCATGCCCCCAACCCAACCAAGTGTCCATTTGACCGGGTAGCCGCGCTAGATCTTTGAGCAATCGGATTGGCCAATACCACTGTCTATCTTTGGATTGGATATCCCAATCCTTAGGCAGTGCAATGACTAGTTCCGCCCGTTCGAGGAGTTTTTCCTTGAGCTCGTCAGGGACATTCATATGATGAGCACCCATTCCCATCGTGACGAGCGTGTAGTAGGCACTCTCATCGTGGGGAGGTATCACACAAATGTCGACGTGGATGTCGGGCGATACGATTTCGTGCAAGATGTTTGTGACCGAACCGAAAGACTTTTCGATATGGCTCATCACGCAAGTCATCTCATCATGAGTGTAGAGTTCAGTCATTTGCCACCTCGTTTTTCTTACGTGTTCAACGGAGTATTTTCGCTAGAAGCGCAACCACTTGAACAAAATCCATAATCCAAGCCCGGTGAAACAGGCCAGCATGATGAGCAGGTTTTTGCTCGGATGCTCGAACCAATCCAACAGCCAGGGAACTCCTCCAAATAGGAGTGCCAAGACTGATAGTGCAAGAACGAAAATCGGAATTCCGTTCATCATGGTTCGAACCCAACAAAGTGGAGGCAAGTTCTGCAATGAACCTGCCTTCACAGGTTTAATCAATCTTGAGGCATTCCATTCCCATACGAAATCTTGAGCGTCATGCCTGGGAGGGCAACACCCTCAGAAAGCTTGATGTCATGTATATCGTCTGCGGAGAAGCCAATGGTTTGACCATCTTCAAGCGTTTGGTCACATTCAAGAACATACGATGCCATCGCAGATAGGAATCTCCAAACATCTCCTGCAGTGGCCCCTTCTACGTCCAAAACCTCCATTTCGCGGCGGCCAAAAGTCTCCATGCCATAAGTGTAGGCACTGATGGTTTGGCCATTGCTGTACAGACCAACCCAAATCCAGGCGTGGATCGGGAGATCGTCGTCCTTCATCGCTTCGGCCCCCTTCTTGTAGAACTTGGGGTCGAAAACTACACCGCTGGTGTAAACACCGGTAACGTATTGCTGACGGCAGCACGCATCCATTAGTTTTACAAACAGCTTGCCGCGCTCGATCAGGTCATCATCTTTTCCGCCGCAGACCGCAACCATGATGTGTGCGCAATGCTCCTTGGCTGCATTTACAGCTTCAGGCCACATCCAGTTGTTTTCGGCATTGGTTTCAGCCTCGTTGTTGGGAATGGGGAAGGGCATCAGACTGATGGCGGCGATCTTGTCTCCAACGTCAAACACCAAAGCGTCGTCTCGCTTTTCTCCATCTTCGTCACTCTCTTGAACAGTAATGTTCCACTGCTCCTGCAAGTCACGAATCAATTGCTCTTTGTCCCAACGCCCTTTGGATAGAAGCACGAAGCCGGCAAAAGCGCCCTTCTGATCTGCTTGCTTAGAGTCGCCAGCTTCGTTTTCGTCGGTGTCTTCCTCGTCGTCAAGCTCTTCATCGAAGACGGCATTGTTCTGAAGCCCGCGGATGAACTCTTCGAAGCTGTCGGCCAAGTGCGTAATCTTGTAGTCGAGTTCTTGATCCACATGAACTACGGCAGGTTCGCCCTCAGGCCCGCAGGCGCGATAGTCCAGGAAAATTGCATCGTGACCGGCACTGGGACAGTCGCAAATGGCCACACCGATCGACGGGTATCCCCATTCGCTCACCAAAAAGCGGCTTCCCAACTCACCGCACAGTGAATATTGTTTATCTCGTCCGATACCGTAGATTCCGGTGATTGCCACGTGATCTTCGGCCCAACTCGTTGGTTCATTGGTCGGGTAGCAAGTGTTGACGGGGGTTCCACCGTTGTGCTGCTTCATGAGCGAAATGTATGAGGCAGGCAGTTTGTAGCCAAGTTCCTTTTCAATATCGGCAATCAGCTCATCGGATGGCGGCTCACTTACGTATTTGTCCAACGCGTACTCGGAGTCATTCCAGAAATTTATGAAGTCGAATCCCTCAAAAGGCGAGGAACCAGGAGTGAACTTGACTTTCTCTGTTTGACGCAAGCGTTGGCGGATTTTACGAGCACATTCCTGAATCACCATAGGAGCGCATTCATCGTTGGGATCGAGTTCAGCCCAACGCCGGGCGTACGGAATAGCTTTTTCCTCCTGTTCGGTCATGTACTGGTATCCGTAGGCCATTCGCATGTACCACTCAGCCTTATCGGAACCTTCTTCTCGAACGTTTTCAAGAACTTCAATGGCACGTTTGAGAGCTTTTTGTGCTTCGTGTGTCGCTGTTCCCTCTTCATGATCGCCAAGGATGGCGTAGTTTTCCAATGCTCGAGCCAGTGCATAAGCAGATCGGTAGGTCTGCTGATCCTTTGGTATTGATTCCAACGCTCTTACGCACTGCGAGTACTCGTCTTGATCATTCCAGTCATCAATCTGCTTGTAAAAAGCTTCAACGGTCTCAGGCGAATACTTCAACGTAGTCTCAGACGAAGTCTTATCTTGGTTGGCTTCTGATTCGGGAGCTTGGTCTCCTGAATCTTCCTTTGGATCGGGATCCGGCTGTTTCGGACTCTTTAGGCCAACAGTGCCAGCTTCTCGACGGAAGACATGGAAGCAGGCCCACTCCACAGGCGATTTTTCAAAGAAGGCTTTTGCTTTCTTCACGACAGCACGAGCGTCCCATGCAATGAAGTCAACGTAGCCGCATTGTGTGCCGGTTGCTCCACCTATCAGCGTGATGATGTCTTCACCGTCTCCTTCGGACAGAGCATTTTCGAGCTGCTCTCTGAACTCAAAAATTCGTTCACTTTGATCCTCACCGGTGAATCCGTCCAACGGGTAAATGAGGAACCCGGCGACAACGCCATCATCAAGTAAAGAATCTGTGAAGTCGGTTTCGTTGGATAGATAATCATTGATTAGTGGCACACAGCAAGTCGATCCCGCGATGACATCCAAACGCCAATCGGCATCTGGATCATCGTCCGGCTTGAGTTGGTAACACAATGCGGAATTCAGGCATCCCTTGGGATCCAAGGATAGATCCAGCCCCAGACTCTCCAGTTCCTTCGGCAGTTCGGTGAGCAAAATACCCTGATCGTCAAGGGGTTGGTCAAGAGCCTCGAAACTGTCGACGTATCGCATGTGCGGAATTTCACCCAACACTTGATCCGTGAGTGTGGTCAAGGCCCAATAAACCTTTCCTTCCAGCTCTTTGAGATCGGGGAGCAGTTTTTCGCAGTACGCTTTCAAGGCAACACGCTTCTCATCCGTTTGTTCCACCCAAATCCGAACGTCGCGGCCGGTGATGTCGAAGTCATTGGTACGCATGCCGACGTCGCCTAAGCGTTGTCGGCCAACCAAGATATTCCAATGCTCGGAAACTTGCTTCGGAGCGTGCTCCTGGAAGTACACCAGTTCAAACAGATTGACCTTATCGCCTTCAGGGCTCAGGACCACTTCGTGTTTCTGACCGTTGAACCCAATTTCAAAGGCAACCTCTTCAAATGCCAAGTTGAAAATAGCTTCAAATCTGTCAACGAGTTCTTGCCCGCGTTCATGGTTCTTGTCTTCGTCAATGATTTTCCGAAGATCAGCCTCTTGATCCATGAAGGCTTTCCATGCTTTGATCGTGCGTTCGCGAAAGCATTCGCGGAATAGCGGCATGCTCACGCCGTACCGGCACTTCTCGATGAACTCTTCGGTGTCTTCATCGCCAGGCAGAGCTTCAAGGGCTTTTTCAAAGTAGGGCAGGGCACGGTGCTCTTGATCGAGATAGAAATAGGCGTAAGCCATGCGGAAATTCCACCGGTGATCATCTCGGAACTGCTCTTCGTGCTTTTTGAGAAGGGCAATGGAGTGTTTCAGCATGTCGCGATCGTCAACAGAGGCCTCATTGTTGTACGCACGGGCCAGCTCGCAGTCCATTTCCGGCGTACGCTCTTCTTCAGGGATGGCTTCCAATGCATCAATAATTTTTCGGTACTGATCCTGCTCGTTCCAGATTTGGCATTGCTGCATGAGGTCCATATTTTTTTCCTCCACTGGTTCCGGTGGCGTTTCATCGGAGACAGGATGAAACATACCTTGATCGTCACGACTGAAAGCAGATCCGTACGGGGCTTTCAGTAAGGGAATGATGTCGGGATCGTCGTTGCAGACGGTATTGAGTGCATATAGGCCGGAGTGGCTGGGGTCATCCATATACGGCTGACTTTCATCGCCGGCAGTGAAGCGCCAGCCACTATCCCAGTCGTCATCCGGTTTTTCTCGGTAGCAATAGCCAACCTTGCAGCCCTCAACCATGATTCGGTTTGTAGCCAAGCATCCGTTTGCGCCGGTCCAGTCCGAAAGAAGAGGTTTCATCTCTTCTTTCGGGACATTGAAGTTTTTGTTTCTGCCGCCCGATTCGTAGAGATCTTTACGAATCTCTTCGCAGTCCTTGGCCATTGCCAGCATGTCTTCATCATCCACCAATTCCCGAAGATCGTAATTGAGCGGATTTTGGGCAAAGTCTGACAGCGCTCGGTTCAGTGCATGATGTTCTTCGGGCGTTGCGGTGATACGAAAGTGCCTGTTGGGAGTCTCATAATCATCAAGATCATGGAGATTCACATAACCGTTGACATAGCACTCCAGCATGATGGCGGCCAGATCGGTGACTACATCGATGGCGAAATGAAAATCCATTTCAACGCCGTTGGAGTGAGTGAACTCCAGGTATCCGGCAGTCTGACGGAAATTCCAGTTCTGCTTGTCCAAGCCGATCTTTCCGAAGATCTCGCTCAGTGAAATCTCATCCTTTTGTTGATCAGCTAGGAACGCAACGAGGTTCAGGCTATCGTCAGTTCCGCCAATGTAATTGCCCCAATACTTTTTAATGTACATGGCTGACTCCAACACTCAACTGAGATTAGGTTTGTTGATGGATCATGGCGGTGACGTGGCAATCCGAACAGAATTCGATGTAGAGCGTTCCCTCCGTGTTGTCGGTAAGCGTTGTCCACTGAATTTGGGCCAAATATTTCATCGGACGCCCACAATCGGGGCATTTGACGTGTTCACAGTCTTGTACCCAGTTGGCGAATCCTCCAACCGTGTTGAGATCATCCGCAAATGCCCCGTAAAACGGCGGAACAGGCTTTGAGCTCAGTCCCCACTTGTTGGAAGCCATTGCTTGGAAGTCTTCTTCAGTGAAATAGCACTTAGTGGACTTGGAGCCGTCAAAAAGCTCTGAGGCCATGGCTTCGCTTGAGCCATCTAATGAGAAGCGACTGAATGCTGGCCCTTTGAGAAAACCTACGCAGTTCGGACAACACGTTGCCGTGAAAATGCCGTCAATGCCGAAGGATTTGAGTCGTTCGTCCCGGCCGTCCATGACGAAGATGTCAGCCATTGGCCCACCACAGTGAGGGCACACGTCTTCTCTAAGGCGGCCGATTCGAATGGGGGAGTCATTGGGGTTTTCACACGGAACAAGTGCAAAACAAGTTCCGAAATTCAGGCAGATACGCTGTCCTGTCTCATCGAAGGTCCATCCTCCTAACTCAGCATATGAAGCCGGACCAACGAATAAACCCGAAGTCCACGGTCGCGGGTGTTTCTCCAACTCATGCAGCGTAGATAAAGCAACGTCGTCACCTTGCATGGCGAGACATGACATAAGATCCGCAGCCTCGCTGTAGCTGTTGGTGTTCAATAACTTTGAGATGAGTTGGTCTCTAACGTCAGCAGGAGCCTTGTAGTAAATCTCATTGGGTCGGTAAACCTCTTCCAGTACAGCTTTTCTTTGAATTTCAGGGCTTAGGGCGTCGTGATAAGAAAGGAGGTTTAGGAAGTTTGTATATTCCGGATCTTCCCATTCTTCGACCTTTTTTATGCCTTTGAGAACTGAGGCCTGAACATCACGAATATGCTCGGATGACCACGCAAGAACCTCCTGACGTGTCCTTTCACTCTGGCACTTCCAACATAACCCCTGATAACCAAGAGGTGTTCCACATTGAGGACAACGAAAACCTAGCTCTGTCACTGACACCTCCTGTGATTGCCTCAGACTCAACACATTGCTGATACTGTTAGTGCCCACTACGATCGTATTCCCGCCAACAGTAGGGAGTCAATGAGGATATTTATCGAAGATTTATCACCGAATATACGAGTCGGAAAAGGGGCTTTTCTTCATCATCGGTACAACAAAAGCCATGCACCACTAACCACAAGAACAAAGCCGCAACCACAGAAGATCAAGCGAAGCAAACCACGTGTCAAGTATGTGTTGTATGGCTTCCCTACCGGGTCACAAAGCCAGTTCCAGTTCTTCCAGGCACCGATAATCAGAAGAACCCCAGCAAGTAAACAGAGAACATCATTGTTTTCTGCAAAGAAATGGGACAACCAAGAGTCAACTTCTTTCATCATCGATCCCCTACGGAGTGGTCCGTATCTAATGAGAATAGCTAATGAGAATAGCTAATGAGCATGATCTCAACTCCATCGGGTTTTGACGAAGCAAACTTCGTCAAAAACTGGTCGATGACTTCGTATGCTTTGGAAGGATCCACATCTTTTTCAATATTGAAGCCAAGCAAATACCGTCCGTCTGGGTCTCTTTGGCTAGACGAAAGACGAACACCGACTAAGTTTTCTGATGCCTGTTTGAATGGCTCGATGACCTTGGTTGTGAGTTCGTCTTCTGAAATAGCGCTTTTCTCATATTCGATAACAACACAATAGTCGGCATCAACATCAATCTGCGGGTCGTCATGATTAGCGAATGCAGGTGTTTGGCGTCCTATCAACGTCACTTCGATCCCTTGGGGGGCCTTGGAAGTGAATTGCTTCACAAACTTGTCGATGTTCTCATAAGCCAAAGCGGGATCAGCGCCTTCATCTAAGATGAAATGGAACAGATACCGACCACCTGCATCTTCTTCACCAGCGATTAGACGGATCCCATCTACCTTGCTTGATGCTTTCCTAAATGGTTCGACGACCTCTTTGGTAAGCGACTCTTGTTGGCTGACACCTTAGTTTGAACAGGATCGGACGAGAAAACCTGAACATTCCGACAGGTAAATCTGAACGCAAAACTGAACACTCAGCCCCAACAACCTCGTCGCCTAGTCCATCAGATGACGTCTCCTTCCCCTACATCTATACCAGCCCTTTCCCGTAAATAAAGTAGCCTGAAAAACCGAGGCGATTTTGCGTCTGATTGTTCATAATTAAACGTCCGTTATATCTAAACGACGCAATATATGATCACAACAGAGAATAGACAGCGTATTCACCGCATGCATCAAGAGGGCTCGACCATCACCGAGATTTCCACGGCGCTTGGTGTCAGCCGAACCACGGTGTACTCATACCTGCGCGATCAAAAGCGCGGTCTTCGAGTTTCTCGTCGCGGTCCCGTCTCTAAACTGGCAGAAGCCAATCAAGACAAACTCAAGGAGGCGATCCAGGCATTACGTGGCAACGCCTCTGCGCTTGGATATCTTCTTCGCTCGGAGCCTCAGACGTTCGGGTTACAAGCCGGCTTCACCATGAGTGATCGCAGTATTCGGCGGTTTCTGGTTGCTCAGTACCCCGACTTATTGAAGCCTCAGAAGCCAGCCTACCAACCGTTCATATGTGAACCTGGACAACAGTTGCAGATGGACTTTACCGTTGGGCATTTTCGTTTTGCCGATCAATCCAAGCCCACAAAATTGTTCTTCTTTGAGGCGGTATATCCCTGGTCTCACAAGACCTTCGTGATGGTGCTGCCGGGTACCGATAACTCGTCCTGGCTGATGGGAATCAGCTCGTGCCTGTCGCGCTTTGGTTGCCCTGCCGAAATTCTCTGTGACAACGACAAATCCTTGGTGATTAAGAACGAGGGTACCGGGAAAGTTCGCTTTCACCCTGACTTTGAATGGCTCTTGCGACCGTTTGGCATAAGGCCCCGGGCATGTCGCCCCGTTCGACCGCAGACCAAGGGAAGAGTTGAGCGTTTTGGTCGGTATCTCAAGGAAAATGCGCTGTTGGTCCTGGAGTACAAGAACACCATTCATGACATCAAAGCATTACAGGAGGCAATCGATCAATGGGTAGCCGAAGTTGCAGATGCTCGTGTTCATGGCGGCAAAACGGTCGCACAGTTGTTTGAAGAAGAACGGGCAATGTTGGTCGATCCCGGACACGCGGACACGTACATGCCCGTCGCGCATCGCACGCAGGTGGTTTCTAAACGAGCCGGCGTACATATCTACGGGCAACGATTCCAACTTCCTCCGGAAATCGCAGAAAAGTGTGTCGCCATCACCGTGCGTCACAACGGTGAGTTCCTGATTTCCACTCCGGAAGGACGCCAGCTCCTGACCGGCACAATCCCTTTGGAACAGATGCAAACGTACAAATTTGAAAGTCTCGAAGTCAAAGCGGATACGGCTCCCGCTGAAGAGCCGGAACAACCTATCAAGGTCAACGAGCACATGCAAGACCTTGTAGGCATTGAGGATTTCACCTATGGATGAAGATACCGAAAATCTACTCACGGGCCTGCGGCTACATAAGGATTCGGACGGCATCGCAGAATTCATGCTTCAACTTGAGCGTGAAGGACCGTGCCCACCCATGTATGCCTTCCGCGAAGGGTTGCGGTTTATCGCAAACAAGCGGCAGGAGAAAAAGATCGCAACGTGGATGACAACGGCTCGTTTTCCCAGCAATTTCTGTGCTACCCAGTTCGACCCGAAGCTCTCTTCCATTTCCGCCAAGAAACTCGAAGAGCTGACAGGATTGACGTGGTTGGAACGCGGCGAGAATCTCCTGATGAGCGGACCGACAGGTCTGGGCAAGACCCTACTGTCCGTGCATATCGGAAAGCAAGCCGTTGTCAGGGGATATCGTACCTTCTTCATTGAAGAAAAGGATATGACAGAGCGATTAATCGAGGCCCGCAACACAAGCCCGCAGGCGTACAAACGCCGCATGCAACACTACCGAAGTCAGGACCTTCTCATCATCGATGACGTTGGTCGGGTTGGAGAAAGAAGCGAAGGTTTCTGTGAGATTCTGCACGCTCGCCATGCCGATCGTAAAAGCACGATCATCACAACGAACCAAGCGATCGCCAACTGGGCATGCTGCGACACCCTGAGTCTGCACCTTAGAGCCTCTACGGAGCGATTCTTAGAGTTCGCACACAACTTGGCCTTTAGGGGAGAAAGCTTGCGTTTGCTTGCCTATCAACGGAAAAACTCGCGTGTCGTCAAGAATAAGGACGACGCTCGATAAATTCCCGGCGGCTAAAAGGGTTTTCTCAACCATGAGAACCGTGTTCCGCTGAAGGTCTTCAAAGGGCCGGGCATTGCCCGGCCCTTTATACCTATCAAGGAAGGGGCGAAGCGAGCACTACGGCAGAAGAGCGGAGATCAACTTACGGTCTGGCAAGAGGGGTGTTCAACTTTTGATGTCTGATGTCCGAACTCTGTTCAGACAAACTTGTCCGATTTGTTCATGTTCAGATGACAGCTAACACTCTTCCGTAAAGGCATCCTTTTCGACTTCAATGATTACGGTGAAATCTGAATTGCTGGCGCTATCGGCGGCAACAAACACTTCATCAATGCTCAACAGATCGACTCCATTGCCTGTCAGGACAAGAAAGCCGTTTTCGTTGAGTGAGGCTTCAATATCGGATGTATAGCGTCCGCTTTCAGTCTTTTGAACTGCCCCTTGACGATGTAATGTTTGCAAGGCGCTTCGAATCTGGTTGGTGAAGGCTTCCTGAACAGTGAGACTGGCTTTTTCACTTGGGTCTTTGGCGGAGGCTTCAACTTTGAAGGAACTCTTCAGATTAGGTTTGAACTCAAAAGTGCCGTTGATCGCCAGATCGGCTCCTTCCGTGTTCACGTTGAACTTATCAATTACGCCATGGAGACCCGTAAAGGAGAAGGTGCGTACGCCCTGCATGTCCTGGGAAGGGCAGATGCCCGGAAGGTTTGTAACAACAGACCCGAACATCAACTTGGAAAATTCACAAGGCAACCATACTTGCGGCGGTGTGGAAAGGGAACCCTTTAGTTGCACATTGAAGGCGGGCAGTTCCTCGGGCTGGATATGGAGATCTTTGATGTCAATGTCAAAGTCCGCACGATTCTCAGGCTGTCCATCGGGTGTATCGGTCGTGCTGTACATCTCGATCTTGTAGCTCTGAGGGCCGGCGGCATTGGGGCCGATGATCGGACCGATGTGATCTCCCTGGGTATCAAAGGATAACGACAGCTTCAACGGCGAGCTTTCGTAGTGCAGGCTTAATTTTTTATCTCCGAAGATAAGGCGCTCGTCTTCGAATTTTGTCTCGGACTGAGATATGTGACCCGAGATGGAGAGTTTTTCAACTGTTTTTCTGCCAGTGTCGACTTTGATGTCGGCTCGAACCGCTCCGTTGCCGAGCACTTCATCTCCAACAGTTGCTTTGCCCCACTGCATCTCGAAGGACGCGGGCATCATACCGGCGGAAAAGATCAATTCGATCCGTGGATTCGATTTGAAGAAAATTTCTGCCTGAGGATCCTCAACTCGGATCGGTGTCAGCTTCAGGGTGGGGCGAAGACCTGGTGTCAACACGCCATCGAAAACGATGACAGGATCGGTAACAGAACGTTGTCCCGGTTGTTGACCGTCTGTGTCGATACCGGCAGTCAGTTGAACATTGCGCTTCAGAAAGGCTTTCTCGACTTGAATTTCGCCGTCGTACAAAGGTGACGAGATATAGCGATGCTCGCTAACGCGACGGTCAAATTGGTTCAGCTGCCACCAGGCAAGACCCCCGTAGGACAACAAAGCGACGACACCAACTGCAGCCACGATTTTGATCACTTTGCTTGTTGTCATTGCACGTCTCCTTCAAGTCGAGAAGCGGCATCTATGATTCAGCGCCGGCTTCGATCAGCATGGCAGTCAACTCCTCAAGGCCGGTTGCCGTAGCGTAAGCGAGTGCACCTCGGCCTTCAGTATCGCGAACATGTACGTTTGCGCCATTTGCCAGCAATACACGGACAATATCGATGTTTCGTTCACGTATGGCTTGCAAAAGAGGCGTTTGACCAGTTCTTGGAGCGGCATTGATATCTGCTCCAGCACGTATCAACAGTTCGGCAATGACGAGACGCCCCAGACGAGCAGCTTCACAAAGCGGTGTTTCGCCGTTTTTTCCTGGACGATTGGGATCAGCTTTGACGGACAGAAGCTTTTCCACACAGCCAACGGCACCAGCACGGGCAGCAACAAGAAGCGGCGTTTCCCCGGCATCATTGCGTTCATTCACATTTGCGTCGGATGCAGCCAAGATCAGAGTGAGTGTTTCCAAGTCGCCTTGGCGTGCGGCCTGGTGCATGGCATTGATGCCATAGCGGTCCTTGGACAAATGGATCGGATTTTTGTTTCCGTGCAGCATGCCAAAAATGCCGCTGTCTCCAGATGTTTGTTGCTGACGATTTATCAAGGCCGAGAGAACGTCCGGCATACTGTTGGCGGCGGCGAGATCCATAGCCGTACGCCCGTCGCGGTCCGTCATAGTGATATCAAGATCAGCTCGCTTTAGAAGTCGAAGAGCAGCTTCGCTTCTTCGTGCAAGGATCATCAGCATGAGCGGCGTTTGCCCTTCTCGATTTTGGGCATTGATGTCTGCTCCGGCCTCCAGTAGCGCTTCACCCACCAAGGCATTTCCAGACCACGAAGTCCAATGCAAGGCCGTACGTCCTCCTCGATCTGCAGAAAGGGGGTTGGCTCCGGCTTTAAGCAGCAGTTTGACGATTGGCAGCGCTCCATCTCGTGAAGCCATCATGAGTGCAGTCATGCCTTCGCCATCAGTCTGATCAACGTTATCAATACGTTTGAGGATTGCAGAAACAACCCCTGCTTGTCGTCCTTTGACAGCTTCAAAGAGTACCTTGTTGAGCATGTTCATCCTCCGATCGTCAGTTAAGCTCCGACGGGGTAAGTAGACTCAGGCCGGCACGTTGTGCGGCGTGGCGCGCAGGGGCAAGCTTCAGTGAGTCCAATAGCAGGAAAATGTAGGAGTCGGCATTGAGTTCGAGAGCTGCAAGCTTGATGGGCCATCCCCATTGATGACAGATCGCATCGAACTTGTTTGCAAACGCAGGAACATCATCGTCAGGTTGAATATCCAATGGTATGGATTCGAACCCTGCCTCTCGAATTGGGGCGAAGTTGATCAATCCTTCCAAAAAAGCACAGAAGTCCTGACCTTCCGCTTTCCAGTCCACTTCAGTCGCCATATCCAGCGATATCAGTAGATCTGCGGTCCTGCGAGCCAAAACATCAGTATCTTGGGATCCGCCTTCAGCAAAGAGACCTAGTGCCATCATTTGCAGTTCAATCTCACCTCGTTTAAGTGGACTGAGGGTGCAGGTCAGAAAGTCCACCATTCCACGAACGGGACCGAAAGGATCAGACGGATTCAATGTGCTGTTGGCAGGAGAGAACTCTGTTATCTTGGCCTCTTGTTCCGGTGCTCGACGAGCAGCCGCTTGATTCCGCATGCGGTCAAAGAAGGAACTAGATGTTGTCTTCGCATGCAAGGGTGGTTGTTGTTCCTTATGAGAAGAGGTTTCGACGTCAGCAACGACGATTCCGGAAGGGTGTTTTTTTCGAATCCTGTCGAAAAAGCTTGAGGAGTTTGAGGTAGGGTTAGGTTCATCCGAGATGTTCGTATCCCTGGCGAAACAATCTCCATCCTTCTGTTCGGATATGTTGCCTGTGTTGGTCGGCTGTTCGGTATCGGAAGTTTGCCCATTGGCTATAACATCAAGTTTTTCGATAGCCGTCAGCAGTTTCTCTACGACGCCGGCATTGCCTGCCGCTGATGCTATGTCCAGAGCTGTTCGGGCTTTTTCATCTTTAAGAGCAACATTTGCACCAGCCTTCAACAAAAGTTCGGTGAATGACTCAGCATGAGAAGGAGACGACAAGCCGGCGGCAGTCATTAGGGGGGTTGTGCCGGATTTGTCGGCGAGGTTGGGATCCGCGCCGCCCTGGAGAAGAAGTTGAGCCATGCTCTCGGCATCCTGACTGCCGTTCTTAGCGAGCAATCCAAGTGCAGTGACGCTGCCCGGCACTTTACAGAACGGACGGTCAATGCCTTTGGCGGACATTCTGGCGTTTGGATCCGCTCCTTTCCTCAAGAGAATGCCGGTAGCCAATACGGCCCAGTTTGCTTCGCCGGCTCGCCAGCCTCGCCCAATGTTTTGCGCCAAGGTCAGAAGCGGTGTGAGACCTTCGGCATCTACGGGGGCATTGGCAACGGATTCGGTGCGCAGCATGGTCTCGAGTGCCTTCGCCCAATCATCGGCACTCAAATTGCTGAGAATGGAAGTTGAGGATTGCGGGGCCCAAAGCAACATGCGCATGGCGCTGGTGCCTTCCGTATCTCTGCCGCCACGAGCTTTGCCGTTGATCCTTGCCGTGGGATCTGCACCGGCATTCAACAACAACGTCATGACATCTACGGCCATAACGCTTGCGGCACACGACAGAGGAGTCAGACCAATCTGATCACCTTCGGATGCCGGTTCGTCCTGTGCTTCTCCCAGTGCGATCAAGGCTTGTATTTTTCCGACATCTCTCATCGAGGCGGCCTCACACGCGGTCGCACCACCTGAGATGAGCTTAAGCTTAGACGAATCGTCATTTTCATCAAATGCCTCGGCACCATAAACAAGCCAGGGTGCAACTAGGTGAGATTTGTTGGCGACAGCAATTTCTCTAGCGGTTTTGCCGATGGCACTTTTTGCATTGGGATCGACACCAAGGTTCTCGACAAGGATCATGGCGATTGCCAAAGCATCTGATTCGCTTTGCATGGCTTTTTCAATCGGAAGACCCACAAACCGTTGAAGTGCATCGCACAGGGCATGAAGAAGTGTGAAGCCCGTGCTGTCCAGGCGCTCTGTGGCCCGAACCTTACATGCTGCCAATGCTTTGAAAAACGGATAAAGGATTTGATCCACTGCGAAGAAGGCTGAAGTCCGACCTGAAGAATCCCTTGTATTTGGATTGGCACCTGCCGACAGAAGTGCTATGGCTGTGCACTCGACAGCATCTGGATGTTCCTGCCACTTATTTGGTCCTTTGGCAAGCCACATCAATGGCGTCATTCCATTGCGATCTTTTGCATTGGGGTCGGCTCCGCGCTCGAGCAGGATTTTGACGGCATCAGCATCCCCAACACGGGCTGCATGTGCAAGCATTGTCAAGCCATCATCATCAGCCGCATTGACCGAAATGGCTCGATAAAAGACCAATCGAGTCTGCGTTCCCGCAGCAAGATCATTGTGAAATGCGGCAGCAGGATTAAACTGCATCAGTTGCAGAGAGGACGCCATAACAACTTCCCAAGTGAGAAAAGAAACACCAGGAACAACGGGGAACCTATGCTCCTGGTGTGCTCAAGTTGGTTGATTAATCCGTCAGAGATTGAACCCACGGATAGCGCAACCACTCACCTTCATCTGTCAAGAGTTCAACACATGCGCTGGCGGCATCATCCAGCCATTCTGCTGCTGCATCTTCCCCGGCGGCCATGCGCCAGAACAGCCCGCCAAAAAGATACGAGATGCCGAATTCACGCCATCCGGTGAATCGTTGACATGCTTCTTCAGCACAGGCTTCCAGAACTGATTCTGCTGTACTTTCGTCGATGAGTCCAACAAAATGTCCCCATCGAACGAGAGCGGCAGCACGTCCGATGTCCCAACCGCGCATCTGTTCGGGTGAAACCTTGTCTATGAAGTAGCGAGCAAAAAGCCAACGCTGCATGGCGCCGGAAGCGTCTTCCGGATCGAACTCTTGTGCGATTTCTTCAAAGGTCTCGGCATTTGCGTACTGGGCATAGAGCGCAGACATACCGCCGGCTTCCAAAAGATCGCCGAGGGTTTCACCCAGTTCATCCGTATTGGTGATGCGCCAATATTCGCTGAGAATCGTACGAACCTTTTCCTCGAAGAAAGGCTCATGTTCTTCAGGATCAAGTTGATCGAGCTCGTGGCCGTTGAGGTTGCCCACAATGCCGCCCAACAGATAACCGAAGATCCTCGCTTCCTTTGAGCCGCGAGCGGCAGGTCGGGGTTCGGATTCCGTAAAGTCTGTCCGTAGCTGTTCGATGTAGTTCATGGCATTGTCGTAGCCTTCTTCACGACTTTCGTCAGATCCGGCGTTCAGGTCAACACCCATGGACTGAGCATTGTTCTGCAGTGTTTGAATCAGCGCCTGAGGATCGAATTGACCACCATTTTGTGCGGCATCTACAGCCTGAAATGCAGCAGTCTGGGCTTGAGCAATGAGATCTTTTTGGTTGGCCATCGCCTGCTGCATCTGCGCTTTCATCATAGCCAACATCTCGGGATTGTTGCCGTAAAGCGATTCCATCATCTTCATCTGAGTATTGATCGCCTCTTCTTGAACTTTAAGCACGGCGTCTGCTTGTTCGCGCAGAAGTTGTTCAGTGTTCTTGTCTGGCATAGGTACTCCTTGCTGAATTAACGAAAATGGATTTATCGAGGTGGTTGGTTTGCTGATGAAATTCGACTAGGCTGATCTCCTGAGAAAGCGGGCTATCTAACGACTTCTTCAGACGTATCGGAGCCGTCGCTGGTTTCTGTCTCGTCTTGGTCGGGAGATTTGAATATTCCCGATCCGCAGATGCGAAGGAAGGAATGGAAAGCTGCCTGTTTGATTTTTGGTTGAGATTTGAACCATTCGAGGAGCAGATCAAAGATGGTCTTGCTGTCCCAAAACAGACCTTCCACGTATTCGTAACGCAACGCACTGCCGAAACCTGTACAAAGAAAAGCGTCTTGGCGTTCAGGATCTTTCAAGAGGGTCGCCAATGCTTCCCGTAATTGCGTTTTGTCTGCCTCCGAGACTTCAGGAGCAACGGTAAAGAAGACAATGCCGGCACTGATGCCTTGGCGCTCTAGTTCGATCATGCATTGGGCGTCGTTTTGGTTGTATCCGTTATGAAGTGCAGGGCACCGCATGACCAATTTTGTGGCGTCAAAAAGCAGATCACAATCAGGATCTCTATCCGGCTCTTGGAGTATTTCTGTGTTCTGATTTAGAAAATCATCCATTGTGAAGCCGCTTGCTCCCGGGATGCATTCACGGACATATCTGACCAGATCTGGGAGCGCCAAGCCTTCTTCAGTTGGCTCATCGCGATAGATGCCGAGATCACTGAACCACTGACTTTGTACACTCTCCCCAAGAGTTTTTTGAACCATCCACTCAAGAGCTGCAAAAATGCCCGGGAGTTCATCTTCATCAATTGCAGCGAGTTCTGGCCCAGTAAAAACAAGTCGATACGTGCCTCCCTCTTCTTTTTTCGGCACCACTGTTAGCTCTGATGCGCGAAGAACACGCTTCCCGACACGTGCTTCCAAGATGTGAGGGGAATCTACTGGTTGAAAGCCAAATTCGAACCCCCAGTGATCTGCTAGAGATGGCGGAGCATGACGGAGGAACTCTCGCAAGGGAAAAGCTGTCATTCGCCATCCTTTCGGGGATATGGTCAGTCGAATTTTGTCGCCTTCTTGATCAAGTTCGACAAACCATTTATCAGAGGCTACTGGATGGAGGATCTGCGCAATTTTCTCTTGAGCCAGCTGAGCAGAAAGCGGACCTTCGTTGCAGAGTTCTCGTAGATGCGATTCTGATTCAGAGAATTGCTTCCATACATCAACTACGCGTTCACGGAAGGGGTGATAGAACGTCAGTGCGTTCAACTGTTCATGGGACCATTGAATAAATTGCTTGGTATCCTCGTCTTCAGGCTTGTACTCCAGAGCCTTCTCCCAGTGCTCAAGAGACTCAGTAACGCGATCAAGATAGTAAAGCGAATAGGCTCGCCGAAAGTGCCAGTAATGGTTGTTGCGTTCGTCTGGTTCGATTGAATCAAGCAACTGCAACGCCTTTTCTAGTGGCTGGGTTTCGCCAGCTTGGGCCAAGTTGTTGTAGGCACGGGCGAGTTGACTGACCATATCAGACGTTTGTTCCTCAGGCGTCAAGGCTTCGATGAACTTAATGATGCCTTCGTAGTCACCACGATCATTGAGATCGTTGATGTGAGCCATCAAAGAGCTGGTTTTTGCACCCATGATCATCTCCTTGAGTGTCGAAACACAACTTTGGTCAATGCATATCACATGATCCCTAGAGTCAGTCTACCTAAGTGCTTAAGGTGACAGCCGATGATTGCATGACTGTTTGTAAGTAGGACTACAGAGGACACACTAAAGGCCTCTAAGCAATTTTAAGCAATAGGTTTGCTCAAAATTGCTCGATTTTGCTTCAAACTCGGGAGTGTGTAATGGGAACTTCCGTAAATTCGATGTTGGAAAAAGAGTACAGTAGTCGAGAGCTTTTC
>OGIK01001638.1_pt1 | contig 18385 bp, 16 predicted proteins | sample 1571781 | NCBI WGS metagenome assembly OGIK01 (sample SAMEA2581956, study PRJEB24529) | metagenome | biome: Human gut stool | place: China | collected 2011
AATTCCGTTTTGGGAAAGGCTTCGTGACGACGAATACGGAGGATATTACGGATGGCTTGATTTCAATTTGAATCTTGATAAAAAGGCAGAAAAAGGATGTATTTTAAATAGCAGAATTACATGGTTTTTTGCGAGAGCGTATCTTCTTTGCGGTGACAAAAAACTTCTTGAAGAAGCAAGACATGGATATGAATTTTTGAAAGACAAGTGTATTGACAGAGAAAATGGGGGAGTTTTCTGGTCATTAAATTATGACGGAACACCTAAGGACACTACAAAGCATACATATAATCAGGCATTTTCGATATATGCACTTTCAACATATTATGATGCTTCTAAAGACAATGAGGCACTCAGACTTGCAATGGAGTTATTTGACCTTATCGAGTCAAAATGCATGGATAAGGTCGGGTATCTTGAGGCATTCACAAGAGAGTTTGTTTTAGAAAAAAATGATAAGCTGTCGGAAAACGGTGTGATTGCAGATAAGACGATGAACACGCTTTTGCATGTGCTTGAAGCGTATACGGAATTGTACCGTGTATCAAAAAACGAAAAGGTAAGGAAAAGACTTTTGTGGATAATGGATTTGTTTGAAACAAAGATATACAACCCGGTTTTAAAGAGACAGGAAGTGTTTTTTGATACAAATTATAATTCTATAATAAACCTTCATTCTTACGGACATGATATTGAGACTTCCTGGCTTATGGACAGGTGCAGCGAGGTGGTCGGTGACGAAAATGCGAAAAAAAGAATGGATAAAATAACAAAAGAGCTTGTTAAAGAAACATATAAGACTGCATATGACGGTCATTCTGTTGCAAACGAATGTGACAGAGGCGTTGTCAATGAAGACAGGGTGTGGTGGATTCAGGCTGAATCAATGGTTGGTTTTTTCAATGCGTATACTAAGGATACTGCAAAAGAAGAATATCTTGACGCAGTATTTAATATATGGGAGTACACAAAAAAATATATTGTAGATGACAGAGAAGGCTCAGAGTGGTTCTGGTATGTAAGACATGACGGTACACCGGTTACGACAGAACCAATAGTCGAGCCGTGGAAATGTCCGTATCATAACGGAAGAATGTGTATTGAAATGATTGAGAGAATTGATGCATTATAGGAGGAAAAATTATGCATGAGAGCTATGCGGTTGAATTAAATAAACAGGAAAAGATTCTGTCAAGAAAGAATTTTAAAACAGATTTTTACAATGGAATATATGACAGATATGAATATCCTGTTCTTACAAGAGAACATATTCCGCTTACATGGAGATATGATTTGGATGAAAAGACAAACCCTTATTTTATGGAACGTCTTGGTGTAAATGCTGTTATGAACTCAGGAGCCATAATGTTAAACGGAAAATATTATCTTGTGGCACGAATTGAGGGAAATGACAGAAAGTCGTTTTTCGGAGTTGCGGAGAGTGACAATGGAATAGACGGTTTCAGATTTTGGGATTATCCGATTTTACTTGATGATACATGTGCAGACGAAACAAATGTGTATGATATGCGTCTTACAAAACACGAGGATGGATATATATACGGAGTGTTCTGCTCAGAGAGCAAGGATAAGAGTGTGAACGATCTTTCAGCAGCAGTTGCAGAGGCAGGAATAGTAAGAACCAAAGACCTTAAACACTGGGAACGTCTCGACAATCTTAAAACACTCCGTTCCCCTCAGCAGAGAAATGTGGTACTCCATCCGGAATTTGTAAATGGAAAATATGCATTTTATACAAGACCTATGGATGATTTTATAGATACAGGTTCAGGCGGCGGAATCGGTTTCGGTCTTTGTGATGATATATGTCATGCGGTTATTGATGAAGAACGAATGACAAGTCTTAGAAAATATCACACAATTACTGAAGCAAAAAACGGTGCAGGAGCAACACCTATAAAGACAGACAGGGGATGGATTCATATTGCACATGGTGTCAGAAATACGGCAGCAGGTCTTAGATATGTAATTTATGCTTTTGCAACAGCTCTTGATGACCCGGGAAAAATTATCGCCGAACCGTCGGGAATGCTTATCGGACCGAGAGGTGATGAGCGTGTAGGAGATGTATCAAATGTTGTATTCACAAACGGAGCAATTGTAAATGAAAACAATGAGGTGTTTATCTACTATGCTTCAAGCGATACAAGACTGCATGTTGCAACAACAACCATAGATAAACTTATTGACTATGTATTTAATACGCCTGAGGATCCGGGACGTTCAGTAGAATGTGTTGCTCAGAGATGTGAAATGATAAAAAAGAATATTGATATAGTAAATAGAAAATGATGTTACAAAAAAACAGGAGGAAAAGCTTATGTCAGATGTAAAGATGATTAGTCAGGCAGTAAAGAATGTTCCTTGGCAGGATAAGCCGGAAGGACTTAAAGGAGCTCCTATATGGAGATATACAGAGAATCCTATAATAGGAAGAAACCCGGTTGAAGGAGTGGCAAGAATATTTAACAGTGCCGTTATGCCATATGAAGGTGAGTTTATCGGAGTATTTAGAGGAGAGCAGACAAACGGAATACCATATATTTATCTTGGAAGAAGCAAGGATGCAATCCATTGGGATTTTGAAAAGGATAAGATTGACTTTGTGGATGAAAGCGGAGAGCCGTTTATGCCTGTATATGCATATGACCCACGACTTGTAAAAGTTGAAGATACATATTACATAATCTGGTGTCAGGATTTTTACGGTGCAGCAATAGGAATGGCAAAGACAAAAGACTTTAAGACGTTTACAAGAATTGAAAATCCATTCCTCCCATTTAACAGAAATGCTGTATTATTCCCAAGAAAGATAAACGGAAATTTCATGCTTCTTTCAAGACCGTCAGATAGTGGTCACACACCATTTGGTGATATATTTATAAGCGAAAGTCCTGACCTTACATACTGGGGAAAACATCGTCATGTAATGGGAAAAGGGTCAGAATGGTGGCAGTCATTGAAGATTGGCGGAGGTGCAGCTCCGATTGAAACAAGTGAGGGATGGCTTTTGTTCTATCACGGAGTAAGCGGAACATGCAACGGTTATGTGTATTCAATAGGCGGAGCAATCCTTGATATTGATAATCCTTCAATAGTTAAATACCGTTGTGAAAACTTCCTTCTCACACCTGAAGAGTGGTATGAGGAGAGAGGATTTGTGCCAAATGTATGCTTCCCATGTGCAACTATACATGATAGTGAGACAGGAAAAATTGCTGTATATTATGGTGCGGCGGACAGCTATGTAGGACTTGCATTTACCAAACTTGATGAGATAGTTGATTATATTAAGAAAAACAGTAAGGTTACTGAACAGGACACTGAAATAGGTAAGAAATAATAAATGTTTCTAATACAATTCAAACAGTTCGATTAAAAATCACAAAAAACAATTGAATAACTGCATTTAAAACATCCCCGGTTAAGCGGGGGTGTATTAAGTGCACCCAAAAACAGAAATGAGGTGCAAAATGAAACAGGATATTTTATTTTTAGAGCCGGTGTTTACACATAATGTGTGGGGAGGTACAAGGCTGCATGATGACTTTGGATATAATGTTAAAGGTGATGATATAGGAGAGTGCTGGGGAATTGCTGCACATCAGAACGGAAACTGTACAATAACAAACGGAGCGTTTAAGGGCGAAAAACTTTCTAAACTCTGGGACGAGCACAGAGAACTTTTCGGAAATGTAAAAGGGGTCAGATTCCCACTTCTCGTAAAGATAATAGATGCAAAAAATGACCTCAGTATACAGGTACATCCAAATGACAGGTATGCTAAAGAACATGAGAACGGTTCATTTGGGAAAATGGAGTGCTGGTATATACTCGACTGCAAAAAGGATGAGAAGATAGTTATAGGGCATAATGCAAAAACAAAAGAAGAACTTGAGAATATGGTAAATGAAAAACGCTGGAATGAGTTTATAAGAGAGATACCTATAAAAAAAGGTGACTTTTTACAGATAGATCCGGGTACGGTGCATGCAATAAAGGGAGGAACGCTTATCCTTGAAACACAGCAAAACAGTGATATTACATACAGGGTTTATGATTATGACAGGCTCAGTAACGGAAAATTGAGACCGCTTCATATAAAACAGAGCTTTGATATAATAAATGTACCGGCAAAATCGGCAGATGACAGCATTGTTGAAGAGAAATTCGCAGAAGGTAAAAACAGCTTGCAGCAATTTATTGACTGCAAGTATTATAAAGTTTTTAAGATAAATGTAAATGATAATATAGAGTTTACGCAGGATGCGGATTTTATACTTATGACAGTGGTAGAGGGGCAGGGCAAAATCAATGGCTGTGACATTAAAAAAGGAAGTAATTTTGTTGTGACAAGTGAATGTGAGACAGTTGAACTTGACGGAAAAATGCAGATAGTTGCCTCTGTTGCCAAATAATTTTAATATGATATGACTTTGGAACGATATAAATTTTTTAGGGGAATTTATATCGTTCTTTGTCGTATTTTGCTTTGTTTAATGGAAAATTGTATAAGATTGACAAATGTATTGTTGTAGGTTAGGATAGGGATTATAAATAGGCGAAGTCTGAAAGTGAGGTTTTATGTTTGTTGTAAGATGGTTTTTGGGGCTTGGAACACGTATTAAGAGTATTTTGATTACTGCGCTGATACTTATTCTGATTTTTGGCACGATTTTGGTGAAAGTTCATTTTTCAAAGAAAGCAGTACCAAAAGTTTCATATTCTAATGTTTATTCCGAAAGGATTGAGGGGATAAGTGAACTTGCGGTATTGGGTACAACGTACAATGGGATTACCGAGGTTAGAAATGAGTGGTTTTTAGATGTGCTTGACGAAGTTGCACTTATGGAATATAAGGCGGAAGTAAAAGTCGGAGTTGAACTTTCAAAAGCAGAAGTAAAAGTTGATGATAAGAAAAGAAAGATTGATATTAAATTGCCGTCAGCGGATGTGATTGATATAAATATATTAAAAAGCAGTATAAAATGGGATCAGGTTTCATGGAACAAACTCGAGGGAAAGCAGTTTTTAAAGCAGGGACAAGCCCAGGCGGAACTTGAGTGCAGGGAAAAAATAGATAAAACGGATATGGTCGAAAAAGCAAATATGAGAGCAAAGGTACTTGTCGAGGATATGTTTGAGAGCGCAAAAAAGTGCGAAAATCCATATACGGTAAATGTATCAGTAAAGCAAAGCGGAGACATCAGTGAAAATGTCAGTGTCAGATAGTGAAATGAGAATTAAATCTGTGATACATTTGGTGTACTGTTAAAAAGATGAAGTGAGGTAAAATGGCAGACAATAAAATAACGGATAAAAGCTTAAAAGAAAAGGTTTTGGACAACAGACTTGTTCGCAGTATAATAACTGTTGTGGCGGTTATGTGCGTGGCATTTATAATACTTTTGGTAAAAATTAATATTGACAATAAAGATACACGAAGTTCTGTTTTGACTGAAGATTTTATAAGCGGACAGCTTCAGGAATTAAACGAACTTGCCACCTCTAAAGTCATATATGACGGGGTCGTTGAAATGGAAGATGACAGCGGCATATTTAAGAAAAAATTTTATGTAAAATACACCGGTGAGGTTAAATCTTATGTAGATATGTCGAAAGCAGATATTAAGATAGATGACAGAAAAAGAAAGATAAGTATCACACTGCCGCATGCAACTGTTGGGGAGCCTAACATAGGAAACAATTATCAGTTCTATGATACTTCATGGATAAAATCAGACAGTCTGGAGGCGGGCACAAAAGCACTTGTTAGAGCTGGGGAAGACTGCAAAAAGAAAATTGATGAAAAAACAATGATTGAAACGGCAGACGGTTATGCAAAAGAAGCAGTTGAAAATCTACTGTCATCATTTAAAGATATTTCAGAGCCTTATACTTTTGAGGTGAAATTTAAATAAGAACAATATAGTATTTATAATCACTGCTGTGACGGTTGTTGTGGCAGTGAATTTTTTTTGCGATTTTTTTCTGATCATGGTATAATGATATAAATACTACTAAAGCTGTAGCATTTGTAGAAATTTGAGGGTGCTGTTTATATTGAAAGCATGAACAGCGGCAAAAAATGACAGGAGAGGATTTAAAATACTATGAAAGATTATACGATTAACACTAACTGCGTTCAGGCAGGATATACTCCGGGAAACGGTGAACCGAGACAGATACCAATTTATCAGTCTACAACATTTAAATATGATACAAGTGAGGATATGGGAAAATTGTTCGACCTTGAAGCAGAAGGATATTTTTATTCGAGACTTCAAAATCCTACAAATGACCTTGTGGCTGCCAAGATTGCAAAACTTGAAGGAGGAAGTGCAGGAATGCTTACATCATCCGGACAGGCGGCAAACTTTTTTGCAATGTTTAATATCTGTGAGACAGGAAGTCATATAGTGTCATCTTCATCTATATACGGAGGAACATTTAATCTTCTTGCAGTTACGATGAAGAAAATGGGAATAGATGTTACATTTGTCGACCCGGATTGTACAAAAGAAGAGCTGAATGCTGCATTTAAGGAAAATACAAGAGCGGTATTTGGTGAGTCGATTGCAAATCCGGCACTGACCGTACTTGATATTGAAAAATTCGCAGAGGCGGCACACGAACACGGAGTACCTCTTATCGTAGATAATACATTTCCGACACCGGTAAATTTAAGACCGATAGAGTGGGGAGCAGATATTGTTACGCATTCGACAACAAAATATATGGACGGACACGGAGCTGCTGTTGGCGGAGCAATTGTTGACAGTGGAAAATTCGACTGGATGGCACACGCAGACAAGTTCCCGGGACTTTGTACGCCTGATGAATCATATCACGGCATTACATATGCAGAAAAATTCGGAAAAGAGGGTGCATTTATCACAAAATGTACATCACAGCTTATGAGAGATTTGGGATGTATTCAGTCACCTCAGAGTGCATTTATCCTTAATCTCGGACTTGAGTCTCTTCATGTACGCATGCCAAGACATGTAGAAAATGGACAGGCTGTTGCCGAGTTTCTTGAAAAGCATGAAAAGGTGGAATATGTGAATTATCCTACACTTCCGTCAAACAAATATTATGAAATAGCAAAAAAATACCTTCCAAACGGAGGCTGTGGTGTTGTCTCATTTGAGATAAAAGGCGGAAGAAAAGCGGCAGAGAAATTTATGAAGAATTTGAAACTTGCAGCTATAGAAACACATGTAGCAGATGCGAGAACATGTTGTCTTAATCCAGCGACATCTACACACAGACAGATGACAGATGAGCAGTTAAAAGAAGCAGGAATATCTGCCGGTCTTATAAGAATATCTTGCGGTCTTGAAGATAAAGAGGACCTTATAGCGGATATTGCACAGGCACTTGAAGCGTAAAGGCAGTGCATGTGTTTTTGTGAAATTCTAAAAATACATAATAACAGATAACAAAAGACAGAAAGAAAATAATCTTCCTGTCTTTTTGTCGTTAGATGGAAGTCTATAAATAAGTGTCAAAAGTGTTAAAAATTCTATATCTTCCAGTGATAGATTTTGGGTTTTGATATATGCATTTGCAGCATAAACTATATAATTGGAACCCTTGCATAAAGATGTGTTACTTAATCTAAAGCTGTCGAAAAATATTATTTGACATAAAAGTATCATAAAAAAAAGTCCAACTTGACCTTGACAATAAAATATCTCACCACTATAATGATAGCTGTATTAATAAGTTACGTTTACATAGAGTACAGAAACATCATATATCTGTGTATTCGTTACCAAAAAGAAAAAATGGAGGCAGACACATGAGAAGAAAAGTGGGAAGAAAGGTCATTTCGACTGTATTATCAGCTGCTTTAATTACATCTGGAATCGCATTTCAGAGTAGTGACATATCAGCAGCTAAGAAAGTTACAAAGTTAACTTTAAACAAGAAGAGTGCTACATTATATCAGGGAGCTGATAAGGCATATTCTTCAATTAAATTGAAAGCTACTGTAAAACCTAAAAAATCTGCAAAGGTTAAGTTTACAACAAGCAATAAAAAGATTGCTACAGTAACAGCAAAGGGTGTTGTAAAAGCTAAAAAGGCAGGAAAAGTTACAATTACTGCAAAAGCCGGAAGCAAGAAAGCTGTATGTAAGATAACAGTAAAGAAAGTATCTAAGAAAATCAAAAAGATAACAGTAAAGAAATCTAAAGTTACAGTTTATGTTGGCAAGACAAGCAAAATTTCTGCAACAGTAACTCCTAAAAAAGTAACAATTAAAAAGCTCGCATATAAGACGAGCAATAAGAAAGTTGCTACAGTAACAGCATCAGGTGTTATTAAAGGTGTAAAAGCCGGAACAGCAAAGATAACAGTTGCAGCAGTTGATGGAAGCAATAAGAAAGCTACAGTTGCAGTTACAGTTAAGAAAAAGGCTGCAAAACCAAGTACAGAGCCATCAAAACAGCCAAGTACAGAACCATCAACACAGCCGTCAACACAGCCAAGTACACAGCCATCAACAGCACCATCAACACAGCCAAGTGCAGTACCGTCAACACAACCAAGTATTTCACCAAGTGCAGAACCATCAACATCACCAAGTATTTCACCAAGTCCAAGTGCAGCACCGGGCAACAATGGCGGCGGTTCATCGTCAAGTGGAGATACAACACCTGTATATTCAGAAGTAAAGGCTATTGACAATGGTAATGGCACTGTTACATACCCTCTTAATACAGATAAGACTTACAAAGTTATATATGGTAGTGAGAGCGCTGAGATTACAGCAAGAGATGTTGAAACTATTATGACATATGTTAAAACATATGCAGGACAGGCAAATACATATAATACTGTTGCATCAGCATATGAGAAATTTAATGCAAAGATTAAAACTGCTGAAGGACAGAGTGCAAGCTTAGACAATCTTGATGCAGGAAAAGTAACAGTAAAACTTACAGGTAATGACACATATCATATAACAGTTGCAGGAAAAGCAAATACTTCAGCAAATGGAGAATATGATGTAAAAGTTACAGTTTTAGGTGACAATGTTAAGGTTGAAACAACTGATTCAACAAACAAGACAGTTACAGGAACAATAACAAGCATTACAGCTAAGAAGATTGTTGCTAAAGATATTAAGGTTACTAAAGATACAAAAGTAGTTGATATTGCATCAGCAACAGTAGAACTTAGCGACCCATATGTAAGAGTTACAGTTCCAAAGTCTGACAAACTCAGCAACTTAAAAGTTTATGCTAAATAGCATTGTTTAAAAACCCCTTTGTTAAATATTATATGATGGCTGCCGTAAATTTTGCGGCAGCCATAAATTAACAAATCTGATAAAAACGGATAAGTATATTGAAAAGAGTATCGAATATGAATAAGACAAGAATAAAGAAAAGTATAGCAATATTGACATCGGCTGCAATTTTATTAACAGGTATTTCAGTATCAGCAGCCACAAAAAATATAAAATTTGTAAAGAGCAAGCAGACAGTTTATGTAGGAAAAAAATTAACTTTGAAAATAAGCGTGCCAAAAAAATATAAGAAACAGACTTCAAAAATAAAATGGAGTTCTTCAAATAAAAAAGTGGCAGTTGTAAATAAAAAAGGCGTGGTTACAGCAAAGAAAACAGGTAAAACAGTGATTAAGGCGAAGTTTTATGGGACAACAGCTAAGTGTACCGTTACTGTAAAGAAAAAAGCAACAACAGTAAAGCCGACGGTTAAGCCTGATACAACAGCAACACCGGCTCCAACAGCAGTGCCTGCAGAAAGCAGTACACCGACAGAAAGTTCAGTACCAACAGAGAGCAGCAAGCCTTCTGAAACTAAAACACCTGTAGAGAGCACAAAACCGACAGAAAGCGCAGCACCAACGGAGAGTAGCACACCGGTTCCGACAGAAAGTGCGGCACCGACGGCAGCACCGGAACAGAGTACACAGCCAACACAGACGCCAGATGCAGGCAAAGGAAAGCTTACTCCTGTTTCAGGCAATGGTGCGGTGGCAGCATATGGTGTTGTCAAAATCAACGGAGAAGTAAGAACTGTTTATCTTGTAAACAGAGATTATGACGGAAGTCTTAAAATTGGTTTCAAAGGAAATGTTTATGAGCAGAGCGGAAGTGTAAAAGACGGCTTGGTTATGCTTGACACATTGTATGTGACAAAAACAAATTCGGCAGGAACGATAAAAGTATCAAGGAAAAGTCCTGATACAGTTTGGACAATATCTGACCTTGTAGATAATAAAGACTATTATTTCTATGTTGAAAGAAGAAATACATATGATACATCTTATACAAATTGTGGAGCAATTTACTTTATAGGAGATGTATCTGACGTAGTATCAGTATATTGATTAATAGTATGGGAGTCTTAATTAAATGAAAACATTAATTCAAAAGATATGCATTGTTATGGTGGTGATTGCAGGTACATTTGCATTTGGAACGACAGGTGCAAGTGCTGCGGGAGGTCTTAATGCCGCTGAGCAAAGAGCAATAGCGGCTGCGCAGCAGCCGTTTGAATACAATGGAAAAACATATGTTGTAAATTCGTCGTATATATCACAGGCGACAGCCAAGTTATCTGCTGATAATGTTGATATGTCGGATGCTGAGGCGAATCAGTATATTGCACAGTTTGGTGGCAGTCATCAGGAACTTGTGGAAGAGGGATACTGTAATGAGGTGTCATCAGGCAGTGGAAATGACGGAACTGATGCTTCAGAAAAAAAATCCGACAGCAAGAAAGATAATAAAAAAGACAAAAAAAATACGGATGGCAGCAGTAAAAAATCAGATGATACCGAAAGTGAACATTCGACTAAAACATCCAGCTTAAACAGAATCTTTTTGAAAAAGTTTTTAGGTGCGGGTAAACAGCAGACTGATACCACAAATGAACAGCAGCCGGAAAATACAGCAACAGCAAATCCGCAGGAAACATCGGCTGCTGAAAATGTCTGGGTTGATGAGGAAGACAAGCTTAATACAGTTTCAACTATAACTGCAGATGATGTTGACTATACATATGCAGACAAAGTTGATATTTCGTATGGCAGCAGACAGTATGACTCTGAATATGATTTTCTGAAAGATATTCTGCATATCAAGGAAATAAAAACATTGTGGTTCTACGTTTTAGCGGCAGCAATATTGGCACTTGTCTTACAGATAGTATATATATTTACTGTTAAAAAAAGAGGTCATAAGAAAAGAAAATTAAGATGTGCGATAGCAGTATATTCAGGAGCAGTTATAGCCTGCATTACGATATTGATGATAGCATCACTTGTAGTCAGATGTGGATTCTTAAACACAAGTACGGTAGACAGAGAACTTATGGAGAGTGACTATTTTTCGGGAACTGTACAGACTGTAAGAGAGATGGCAAAAAAAGACTTAAAAGCAGCAGGATATGATGAAAGTCTGGCTGAGGACATATTTAAGTTATCAAATATTTATATCACGCAAAAGCAATGTATTAAGGATGTACTTAAAAAGGGCGTAAATAAGCAGGACTTTTCAAATCAAAAGATTAATGAACTGCTAAAAGAAAAAATAACAAACGGCTCTGAAAAAGAAAATCAGAAATTGATTGAAAAATTGGAGTCAGATTATAAGTCTGCATTTTCATTTAAATATGGAGCTGCTGTATACAAATGCAATAAAGAATTTAATGCAGTATTTATCGGAATGCTTATATCAATGGTACTCATTTTTGTGATTATGTTTGTTATGATATTCCAGATGTATGAATATAAGCATAAAGCAGTAAGAGTGTATGCATTTGCTATAACCATAGCATCTGTACCGGCGATAGCAGCAGGAGTATTTTTAAAGATAGCCGGGGTGGCAGCCAAAGTTAAAATATCTCCGGTATATTATCAGGATTTTCTTACAAAATATCTTGGATGGAATATAAATATATGTATTTATATGGGACTTATAAGTCTGCTTATAGGTATAAGTTTATTTTTTGTCAAGAATTATCTGCACAGACTTTATGTAGAATAACCGGTCAGGAGGTGAGGTAAAATGCAGCCGCATAATGAAAGCTCAAATAACAATAAAGCAAATTATGATAAATCGAATCGCAATGGGTCGTACTATTATGATTTGCATACCCATATAATTCCCGGTGTGGATGATGGCTCAGACAGTCTTGAAGAATCATTGGAAATGATAAGACAGATGCGTGAACAGGGAGTTTTAAATATAGTTGCAACACCTCACTATCCGGATGGGCAAAGTGAAAAAATAAATGATGCGTTTATATTACTCAAAGAAAAAGTAAATGAATTGTATCCTGATATGAAATTGTATCTTGGAAATGAACTTTTGAATGGTCCGGGTATTATAGATGCATTAAAAAATAAAAATGCATTGACTATAGCTGATACAAAATATATCCTTGTAGAATTTCTTCCGGGGGATTCGGCAAAAAAAATATATGCCGCATTAAGAGAATATATTATGGAAGGGTATATTCCGATTGTCGCACATATTGAGAGATATGAAAAATTATATAAAAATTATGATTTTTTAGATGAACTCATAAATATGGGTGCGTATATTCAGATGAATACGGAAAGTATTGTAGGAGGTTTGTTTGACAGGCATGCTGCGTATTGCCGCAAGCTTTTGATGAATGGTTATGTACATTTTCTTGGAAGTGACTGTCATGGTCTTAATCATAGAGTTCCGAATCTTAAGAATGGGCGCGAAGCGCTTGAGAAGATGATGGGCAGTACCTTTATTGATAAAATGGATAAAGAAGCAGCAGTGCTGCTTGGTTTGGAGGATAAGTAGATGTCAAAGAAAGTTTCAATTATTATTAGTGTGATCTTGTTTGTGATTCTTGCAGTTCTTCTTGTATGTGAGAAGACGAACCCAGGTGCAGGAAGTGCTTTGCTCCAGGGGATTTTTTAACTGAGGTGTCTTAGATGGCGAAGAAGTACTATAGCAGAAGTGAAAAGGAGAAGCTTGCAAAGAAGCTTGCTGCGGTGGTGGCGGTCTTTGTTATTGTCTGTACAGCAACAGTTGTGATCGGGCATATTGTTGATAATCAGAAGATGAATACAGGGCAGAAGGATGCAGCGGCAGCGTCAGATATTGTTACGATTAACGGTGTGAAGTGTAAGCCGAACTGGGATGTGCAGACGTATCTTTTTATTGGAGAAGATGACAGAGGAGTGAAGACACGCAAGACAGAATCGGATGGAACCGGACAGAGTGATGTTCTTGAGCTTCTTGTGATTGATACGAAGAAGAATACATATCATAAGCTTCCAATTAACAGAGATACGATAACAGATGTAAAGTCATTAGATGATGACGGTTCTTATCTTGCCACAACGAAGACACAGATTGCGCTTGCACATGCAAAAGGCGATGGAATGGAACTGAGTTGTGAGAATACGGTGGATGCAGTATCGCATATGCTGTACGGTATTCGGATTGAAGGATATATTTCATTGAACATGGATTCAATTAAGATATTGAATCATTTGGCAGGAGGCGTGCCTGTTACGATTGAGGATGATTTTTCCCAGTCAGATCCATCTCTTGTAATGGGGCAGAATATAACATTGACAGATGATCAGGCGATGCATTATGTTCATGACAGAATGAATGTAGGAGATGGTACGAACGAGTGCCGTATGCGCAGGCAGAAGGCATATGTTGATGCGTTGTTCCCTTTGTATAAAGCAAAGTTACAGGCGGATAGCGGATTTATTAATGAATTTTATAATGACCTCTCGGATTATATGGTAACAGATATGAGGGTTGGAGAGATGGGGAATGTCGCCAATATGATTATGAACAGCGAAGATAAAGGCGAGCTTTCTATCAAGGGAACTAACGCTATTGCAGAAGATGATGGTTTTAATGAATTTACTATGGATGAAACAAGCCGTGGCGAAGTAGCGATGGAGCTGTTTTTTAATAAAGTAGAAAAATAACAGGAATGAGGAAAGAAGATGAGTCTTATTAATAACAGGAGTAAGGGGAGTACCCCGGACTTTGATGGAATACCAGGAGGTAAAGAGGATGTCCGCAGTAGTTTTGCGGATAGAACAGAGCAGGAAGCAGAAATTGATCTGATTGATCTGGCATGGGCATTGCTTGACAAGATACATTATATTGTGCTGTGCTTTTTGATTGGAGCAGTGATAATGAATGCATATTCCTATTTTCTTGTTCGTCCGACTTATAAGTCAACAGCGAAAATGTATGTTGTATCTGCATCTAAGAATTCAGTAGTTGATTTAGATGCTTTGAATATCGGTACATCACTGACAGCTGATTATGAACAGTTGATGTTAAGTTATCCGGTGTTAGAGCAGGTAATCAATAAACTGAATTTGGATATGGATTCTGATACACTTGCAAAGATGATCACATTAGAGAATCCGACAGATACCCGTATTTTAAATATTAATGTAGTAAGTACTGATCCAAAGAGTGCAAGAGATATTGCGAATACACTTATGGATGTTTCTGTTGACTATCTTCCTAAGACGATGAGTACGAACGCACCAAACGTTGCACAGAAAGCCAAATTAGCAGATCATAAGGATGGCCCAAGCTATACGAAGTATACAATGATCGGTGCATTAGCAGGAGCGTTTCTCTACTGTATGTATCTTGTAGTGAAGTATCTTATGGATGATACGATCCATACAGCAGATGATATGGAGAAGTACTTTGATATTGTACCTTTGGCAGTAATTCCGGATGTTGAGGAGCTTGCATCGGAAAAACAGCAGAAAAAGGGAAAGCTGGAGAAGGGATTTAGTAAGTAATGAAGAAGTTGAATTTAAAAATAAAGGATATGCCTTACGCTGCAGAAGAGGCTTTGAATCGTTTAAGAGTAAATATTAAGTTCTGTGGTAAGAATACAAAGAAGATTGTTATTACAAGCAGTGTTCCTAATGAAGGAAAGAGTACAGTTTCTGTACGTCTATGGAAGCTTCTTTCAGAGGCAGGTTTTCCAACTGTTCTGGTAGATGTGGATTTACGTAAATCGGAGATACAGAAGAAGTATCAGGTAGAAGGAATTAAGGAAGGACTGAATCATTTCCTTTCCGGTCTGGCAGAGTATGAAGATGTTGTATACGAGACAAATATTCCAAATGGACATATTGTTCCAGTTACTACATTGCTGGAGAATCCATCTGCTTTATTGGAAGATCCGAGATTAGGAGAACTTCTTGACAGATTAGCAGAAGATTATCGATATGTTATTATTGATACGCCGCCGTTGGATAATATTTCAGATGGAGCGCTTATTGCCAGCATGAGTGATGGAGCAGTCTTAGTTGTACGTTGTGGAGAGACTTCCAAAGCGCTGGTAAGACAGTCACTGCAGCAGCTTGACAGGGTTGGATGCCCGGTTCTTGGAACGGTATTAAATCGTGCGGAAATCAGAAGTGGAGCCTATAAGAAGTATTACAATCGTTATGGTAAGAAATATGGTGATTACTATGGTGCTTACTATGGAGGAAATACGACAGAAAAGAAAGCAGGTATAAAAGAGTAATAATTACATTTCTACAGATAGTATGATTTGTGTATCATATTGTTAGAGGATGTTGATTATATTTAAATCGGACACAATTTTTCGTCGTGGCCGAAGGATTTTTGTCAAAAGGAGGCATAAACTATGAAAACAGTAAAGAGAATCGCAGCAGTACTTCTTGCAGTAATGCTGATGGCTCCGGCAGCAGTTAATGCAGCTGCTCCATCTGTAAGAGATACTAATCTTAACAAGAAAAAAGCTACTGCTACAGTAACGTACAATAAGAAAACACAGTTACCTACAACAATTACTGTAAATGGTCAGAAGCTTGTTGTTGGAAAAGATTGTGTAATCGTAAAGAAGAAAAAGAGTGGTAAGAAGAATGCCGGTACTTACAAAATTACAATTAAAGGCATCGGTAACTACTCTGGAACAACAACAGTAACTTATAAGATTAAAAAAGCAGAGCAGAAGATTAAGACATCTGCAAAAGCTAAAACTTACAAGGCTTCTACTATTAAGAAGAAAGGTAAGAAGTTTAATCTTAAAACAAAAGCTATTAGCAAAAAAGTAACTTATAAAGTTACAGGAAAGAAATCTGCTAAAAAGTATATTAAAGTAAGTAAAAAAGGTAAGGTTACAATTAAGAAAGGTATCAAGAAAGGTACTTATAAGATTGTAATTAAAGCAAAAGCTACTAAGAACCACAAACAGGGTAAAAAAGTAGTTAAAATTACTATTAAATAACAGTAATTTTGGGAGGCATCCTGCCACGAGGGATGCCTTTTTTTATTTCAAACACGCTCTGGAGCATTTTCCAAACACGCTCTAGTTGACAAAATAATTTTTCTTATATACAATATTTAAGATATTTACAGAACAGATGAAACTGTTTACAGTGAGTCGATTTCTGATATAGTACTATAGTAATGAAGTGATTGATATTTGTCTTATGGGAATAAAAACTTTAAGAGAGATATCCGAAAAGAAAAGAGGAGAAGACATGTTTGAGAAGTTAGAGAGAAAGCTTGTAAATGTACTGCTTTTTTTTGATTTGTTTAAGATGAAAACAAAGATTCCTACAGATTTTAGAGGGGTAATGCACACACAGGACAAGCGTGTACAGAAGCTTGTAAAAAGAGCATATGAGATTCCATTTTATAAGAAGAGATTTGATGAGGCGGGAGTGAAGCCGGAAGATATCCGCACAGGAGATGATTTATCAAAGCTTCCGTTACTGACCAAGGATGAGCTTCGTGCCTGGATGAATGAGGAAGCGAAGAATCCGAAGTATGACTGCTGGTTCCACGATACAACAAGTGGATCTTCAGGAATTCCGCTGATGCTGCTCGTTTCTCCAAAGGAAAAGGCCTACAACATGGCGAACTGGTTCCGTGTTATGATGTGTGCCGGTTATAATCCATTTACAGGAAAGACGATGAGCCGTAAGAGTGCCCATAGTATTTCTGGTGGCAGCGATACATTCTTACAGCATTTCGGGATTTTGCGTCGTGGTTTTGTAAATCAGTATGCACCTGAACCGGAAATCGTAAAGCAGATTAATGCATATAAGCCGGACTTTTTATATATGAATAAGAGTGAATTTATGCGTATCTGTTTATATTGTAAGCAGAATCATGTAGAACTTGAGAAACCAAAGTTCTACTGTCCAACTGGAGAGAAAATCGACGATACCGCAAGAAAGCTTTTTGCAGAGATTTTAGGCCCTGGAATCATTGATTCTTATGGAACTGCCGAGACAGGTGCGGCAATGGTACGTCTTTTTGACAGCGAAGAATATACGGTACATAATGACTCTTTTGTTGTAAATATTTATGATGAAAAGAATCGTCCTGCCAAAGAAGGTAACATCGTTGTAACGCCTCTTTATAAGACGGATTTACCGCTTATCAATTATGCGATTGGTGATAAGGGAACCTGCGAAGTTCGTGATGGTGTCCGCTATATCACAAGCGTACAGGGACGTATGAACGACTTCTTCCGCTATGAGACAGGCGAAGTTACAACATTCTTCGAAATTGCACCGATTATCGCTCATTGTGAGGACATTTTACAGATGCGTTTCATTCAGGAGACCTATCATAAGATTCATATCCAGTGCGTACACAATATAGCAGAATCTAAGCTGACAAAAGAGGAAGTTGAGAAAGATATGACAGCGAAGTTAAATGCGAAGTTCAAACATCCATTTGAGATTGAATACGAGTGGATGGATTCTATTCCACCGGATAAGAACGGAAAGCTTCGTATGATTGTATGTAAGGTACAGGATTAGGAGGTATACAATGGCTGGGAAAAATAAAGATGCTTCTCTGAATAAGAGAGCCTTTACTTCAGGATTTTTCTTCATCCTGGCACAGCTTTTTGCAAGGGGGCTGACATTTGCGGTAACCCCGGTTTATTCAAGGCTGCTGACAAAGGCACAGTACGGGGGAGTCAGAACCTACGAGTCATGGCTTCTGATTGCCTATACGATTATGTCACTCTGCCTCTGGCGTAGTGTTGATGTGGCGAAGAAAGATTTTGAAGACGATTATAATGGTTATGTATCGAGCGTACATACACTTTCCTACATTGCCATTGCATTCTTCTTTGGACTGTGCATGATATTTAAGACACAGGTACAGGATTTTTGTCAGATGGATGATTTGATGTTTTACACCTGCTTCCTGTATGTATTTACTTATACAAGTATGCTTTATGTGCAGCGAAGAGACAAACAGGTACTCAAATATAAATTCAGTACGATGGCAACTCTGCTTACGATCGTGCCGGGAACGTTCCTGTCTATATGGCTTATTTACAGA
>OGIK01001651.1_pt1 | contig 18191 bp, 10 predicted proteins | sample 1571781 | NCBI WGS metagenome assembly OGIK01 (sample SAMEA2581956, study PRJEB24529) | metagenome | biome: Human gut stool | place: China | collected 2011
TATCTGTTTCCAGCTGCTGGCATATGGAATCTGGTGCATAACACTCAGGATTTCTGTTTCGTCAATCTCCCCGCCATAATTTCTATAATTTAATCCAGCTGCCATACAAAAACGAATGATACTGTATTTTATTTCTTTTGGAAAATATTTTTCTCTTTTCATTTCCTCACAAACAAGTTGAAATTGTCTGGCAATTCCTTTCTTGTTTTCATCGAAAATCATTTCCCGCATTCGTTGTTCTAATTCTACCGGATAACGCACCGGAACAACTTCAAATTTCTCAACTGTCTGCTGACAGATCAAAACTCCTCGTGGCTGAAGAAGATTCCATTCCATAAGGCTCCCTGTCTGAATCATTGCCTCTTCCAGCTTTGTCAGCTGTTTTGTCTCTATCCATACACAAATAATTGTCCCCGGAAACTTCCTACATAACCCTGTAACCACATTTTTTTGAAAATATTCTTTCCAGTTCCTAGCTTCATATACCCGGTAAATGATCAGGTACACCTTTTTCCATTGATCCGAACATATAACAGATGCCGAAAATCCACACTCATGTCTACAGATTTCTTCGAGAAATCCACGTACATTCTCCTTCTGCTCCTCGTATTCGTCTGCCATTGAAACCGTAAATAAATATCCCGGATCATCCACTGTAAAACCAAATCTCCGAATGGTCATTTCATTTAACTTCTGATTCGATATAATTTCTCCATCTCTGCAGCTCAACAGAACATTTTCAACAGTAAAAGAAGCCTGCATCCAATACTCATTCCTGATTTTTTCATGAATACGGCTTAATGCCTTCTTAAGCTCCATCGGCTGAAACGGCTGTACTAAATATCCGTCCACCCCCAGATCGATTGCCTGCTTTGCCTGTTGAAAATCTTCATCCTTTGTTATAATAATCACACGAAACTCGCGTCCTTCCGTGCGTAATTTTCTCAAAAGATTTAATCCATTCATCCGTGGAAGCCCAATATCCATAATAACAAGGTTTGGCTGCATAACTGTTATCATCTCATATGCAGACTGTCCGTTCCCTGCAATCCCCGCCAATTCGTAATTCGGATCTACGCGTTTCAAACCTTTTTTCAGTTCTTCTAATACTTTTTCATCCCTTTCAATGATTGCCACCCGCATTTGAACAGTCTCCTCTCAATGTCCGTGTTTCCGATTGGATATCCTCTTTTATTGTAACATTAACTTCAATAATTGGAAGTATGCAAGTGTAAATATTTTTCTCTGGTGGCGAGTCCTCCCCGGATGTGACGTTCTGATTTGTTGGTGTCTAAAACCTTACGCGTTTCATGAGCCAATGATGGGTTGATCTGAAGCAGACGTTCTGTAACATCCTTATGCACCGTACTCTTACTAATCCGAAACTGTTTCGCTGTCTGTCTCACTGTCGCATTATTTTCTATAATATAATTTGCAATTTCTACTGCACGCTCCTCAATATATTCTCTCATAGAAAAGCCCCTGCATAGTTTGTTTTTTACAATCTATGCAGGGGCAAATCAATGTATGTCTAATTCCTGTTCCATCTATTCGTGGAAAATATCATACTATGCAACTTAATACTCAAATACTGCCACACCATATCCCGGAAGAGGATATGCAAAGGAATATTTCTGACCATCACATTCCTGTTTCTCTGGCTTGTAAACCAATGGGCGTTCTTCCCCTGATCCACCGTATTTTGTCTCATCACTGTTAAGAACAAGCTTACACTGCTTTCTTCTCGGAACACCAACACGGTAATCTGGTCTGTCTACCGGTGTAAAATTGCATACAAAGAGCAGATTTTTCTTACCATCTTTTGAATGTCTTGTGAAACTGAAAATGCTCCGGAAGATATCATCCTTATTGATCCAGTCAAATCCCTTCGGATCATTATCCAACTCATACAATGCCTTATTCTTCTTATAAAGATGAAGCAAATCTTTATACCAGTTCTGAATCTGCTGATGCGGTTCTTCTGCAAGAAGGAACCAATCCAGTTCTCTCTCTTCACTCCACTCACGAAGCTGTGCGAACTCCTGTCCCATAAAGAGAAGTTTCTTTCCAGGATGTCCCATCATAAATGCATATGCCGCTTTCAAGTTGCGGAACTTATCCCATCCTTCTCCCGGCATCTTATTCAACATGGAGCATTTCAGATGAACAACCTCATCATGAGAAAGTACAAGAATATAGTTCTCTGAATATGCATATTCCATAGAAAATGTCATCATATGATGTGCATTTTTTCTGAAATAAGGATCCAGTTTCATATATTCTGTAAAGTCATGCATCCATCCCATATTCCACTTCAAAGTAAATCCAAGTCCGTCATCCTCAGGAGATCCTGTCACCTTCGGCCATGCTGTGGACTCTTCTGCAATCATCATAACGCCTTTATTTCTTCCGCAAACCACAGAGTTCAGATGTTTAAAGAATGCAATCGCCTCAAGATTCTCATTTCCGCCAAATTTATTCGGAATCCACTGTCCATCTTCTCTTCCGTAGTCCAGATACAGCATAGATGCCACTGCATCTACACGAAGTCCGTCTACATGATAATGTTCAATCCAGAACAATGCATTCGCCAGAAGGAAGTTAGAAACTTCCGGTTTTTCATAATTGAACACCTTCGTTCCCCAATCAGGATGCTCGCCCTTTCTCGGATCTGGATATTCGAATGTCGGTGTTCCGTCAAAATCTGCCAGACCATGTGCATCTTTCGGGAAATGCGCCGGTACCCAGTCAAGAATAACACCGATATTATTCTTATGAAGGTAATTCACCATATATGCAAAATCTTCCGGTGTTCCATAGCGTGCAGTTGGTGCATAATATCCGGTTACCTGATATCCCCAGGAACCGTCAAATGGATGCTCTGCGATTCCCATCAACTCAACATGAGTATATCCCATCTCTTTTACATACTTTGTAATTGCTTCTGCAAACTCACGATATGTATAAAATCCTTCATCTTCTCTTCCAGGATGTCTCATCCAGGAACCCATATGTACTTCATAAATAGACACTGGTTCTTCTTTGTTATCCCATTTCTCACGAGCAGTCATCCACTTACTGTCTGACCAGTTCAGATTAGAAATGTCTGTGATTCTGGAAGCTGTTCCCGGCCGGAGCTCTGCATAATTAGCAAATGGATCTGCTTTGTAAATCTTCTCACCCGCCTGTGTCTCTATACAGAACTTATACAAATCCCCTTTCTTCGCCTCCGGAACGAAGCATGTATATATTCCGAGAGGCTCCCCTCTCTTCATCTTATCTTTTGTCTCATCCCAGTCATTAAACTCTCCGATTACAGAAACGTTTACTGCATGAGGAGCCCATACCGCAAAATATACTCCTCTTTTTCCGTTCTTTGTCACCTCATGGGCACCCATCTTTTTATAAATCTCATAATGATTTCCCTGCCCAAAAAGATAATGGTCAAGTTCTCCGATCTCATAAGGCTGCACTTTCGTCTTCGTGCTGTTTTTCTTAACCATAAAGCCACCTCACTGCTCAAATATATTCCTGATTGTAATGATTTAAAAACCATACAATTTCTTATAGATCAAGGCACATTACCGAATCATTCAATTGGTAACAAAGTTTCATTCTACCCTTGAACACTATAGTTTTATTATACTTGATACTGTATAAAAAAGAAAGAGAAAATGTATTATTGCACAAAAATAGACAGTCGTTTTACTGACTGTCTATTAATTCTTAACAAATATATGTCATTAAATGTTGAAATCTTTCTCTGAAAGCAGAATTCTGTCGGAAGAATCTGTATTCTTTCCAAATACTCTCTTCACAAGCTTCTTTGCGGAAGCTTTCTGTGAATGAGCGATTGCATCATCCATCACTTCTTTCACTTCTGCTACTGTCACTGCATGATCTTCTCTCTGTAAAGAATCAATCTTACTGTACAGTGCAAGAATTCCCATCTCATCGATTCTGTAACCATTCTCCTGAGCATAAGTCTGTCCAAATGTTACAAGCTCATCATTAATAAAGATCGGCACTTCAAGTCTGGAAGTAAATTTTCTTCTGAATTCTCTGTTGGAAGAAAGAAGTCTGTCCAGTGGTTTTCTCTGCTCTTCAAGAACTACCAAAAGTTCTCCTGTATCCTGCTCCATTGCTTTGTTCAGCTTGGCGAGTGTTTTTTCGTTCATCTGTCCGGCTTTTTCAATGATCAGTGCACCGCCGTACAATTTACGGAAAATGTCTCCGATTCTCTTCTTATTCAGTGACTCACCTGTCACAATTGCAACCTTACCCTGACGGATATCACGCTGCTTCTGAATTGCCTTTACAACATCAACAGCGAGGACTGTCTTTCCATTTCCTTTGTTTCCAATGATCAAAAGGTTTCCTGTTCTGGAAGTTCCTTTGCGGTTTGTACAGTTCTTATCCTGCTCAAGTACATCTACCAGCTGCTCACTCATACCACGCACAGGTACAAAATAAGAGAAGAGTTTTTTCTGTTCCTCTGTAAGCCCTGCTCTTGTACCGATTCCACTCTGTGTTTCAAGATCATAACGACCATGTACGATAAATCCTGTATCAGACATTGCATCTGCAATCTCATCTAACGGTAATGGTGATGTCTTACCTGTTGCGATCAATTTTGCAGTCTCTTTACGGCTCAATGGTGTCGTCGCAGACATGATATCAATTCCGCCATCTTCATCCGGAATCTCTCTGTCATCCGGTTCCTCACTATGCGCTGGATTCACGCTGAATTCATCTTCAAAATTTGGCACTTCTTCATAAGAATTCAGACCAAGAAGATCATCATCTGAAACCTTATCTTCCGCTGTGAAAAGATCTCTTGGATTGATTACTTCATCATCCTCATCGTCTTCTTCATAACCATAAGCATCCAGATCATCATATCCTTCTTCCTCACCGAACAGATCATCATCAGACTCTTCATAATCATCCGGCAGATCGTCATCAGACTCTTCATAATCATCCAACAAATCGTCATCAGACTCTTCATAATCATCTAAAATATCGTCTTCGTCAAACTCTTCTGCATCATCCCAGTCATACGCATCATAATCTTCGTACTCGTCCTCACCGAGTCTGAGATCATCCGCAAGCTCTCCCATATTTTCATGTGGTTCTTCTTCTACCTCAAGAACTTCTTCTGAACTTACTGTTGCATCTACTTCTTCCTCTTCCGGAATAACACCTTCAATCTCATCAATCAGTTTCTGTATCTCTGGTGATAAAATTGGTTCTTCATTATTTTTATTGTCCATAATCTCTCTTACTGCTGCTCCTTCTGAATCATCTTCATCATTGACAACTTCAGTTTCTGAGATCAGTTCCTCCACCTCAGACAAATCTTCTGATTCATCTGTCAGATCTTCTGACTCAGCTTCATCTATTTCAAGGATTTCTTCCTCTTCCGGTTCTGCCTCTTCTACTTCAAGAACTTCTTCCTCTTCCGGTTCTGCCTCTTCTACCTCAAGGATTTCTTCCTCTTCCGGTTCTGCTTCCCCTGCTTCAAGGATTTCTTCCTCTTCCGGTTCTGCTTCTTCTGCTTCTTCTGCTTCTATAGCAACTGCATCTTCTGGGACATCTTCTGAAGTCTCCTCCACTGCCTGTTCTATAAGCTCTTCTTCTGTCTCCGGTTCCGGTATCAGTTCTTTCATCCCTGAAGGAACTACTCGTTCTTTACTGGCTTCCTCAGCTTTCTTCTCTTCTGTCAGTTGATTCACGATCTCAAGATCTTCTACATCCTCAATTGCTGCAATATCCTCTTCCAGATCTGTCATATCCGGTTCGACTTCTTCTCCCGGTTCTGCCTGAACTTCCGGTTTCGGATTGAGTAATTGCTGCAGAGCTTCATCTAACCGCATCGTATCTCCAAGTTTCTTCTTGACTGATTTTACCGGATTCTTACTGACAATCGGTATGGAAGCTGTATCTTTGCTAAGTGTTCTCTTATCTCCACTTGTCTCTACCGTTGCCGGCTGAACTTCTGACTCATCCTCGGAAGCTTCTATAACTTCTGCTGTTTCTACTCCTGCTTCTTCCGGACTTTCTACTTCGGCATCCGGCTCTTCTGCCGTTTCCAAAGTAACCGCATCCGTATCAATCACATCGGAAGTACTGTCGTTCTCCATCACCGGCTGCTCTGTCAGCCCGATTGATCTTGTATCTCCAAGTGCCTCGGCTCCTTCTGATGCAGAATCTTTTTCCTCGTCTTCTTCTAAATAGGAAGCCAGATCCGGTATTTCTTCTGTCTCGGAAGAAAGCTTCTCGTATCTGTGATCATATTTCTGCTGCTGCGATGGTGACAATGGCTTATACTGCATCTTCAGTTCCATTGCCTTATAAACATACTTACCCTCGCTAAACCAGAGGATCAGATCATCACACTCTTCCAGACATTCTGTCATCATACCTGCTTCGCGATAAAGCTTCGCCAGTTCATAAGCCCACTCTTCAATATATTCTGCCTTCTTAAATTCCTCCAGAGCCTCGATCTGCTGTTCGATCGGCGCTCTCTGCGCTCTTAAGATCTGATATCTAAGGATATGCCTGTTCGGATCTTTCGGTGCAATCTGGATAAATTCGTCATAATAGTCAATTGCTTCATCTATATTCTTTGTCTTAATTGCAAGAGAACATAACTTATAGATCACCTTGCGGCTTCCTTCAGAGCGGCGATATGCAAGATTCATCACATCATAGCTCTTCTGATACTCTTTTGTTTTTTCATAAATATCACTGACATTCATCAGCATCCCTGCGTTACGGACACGCTTCCAGTCAATCAGATCTGCTGCTGCCGCTGCTTTTCTGTATTCTCCATCTTCCATAAGTTCCAGCATCTCTTCTGTCTTTAACTTATATTCATACTTATCCACTGTACTCACCTCATTGTCATTGAAATATTAGTTTTGGTCTGAATGTGTCCATTAGGCACTAGCCGATACTCTTTCATTATTCTACCATATGAGGTCTGTAATGTCAAAAAAATGCACCTTCAATTCCTTTTGAAAGTGCATTTTTAGTGTTATTTAATTGTATTATTATTATAATTTTATATTTTGTATCGGAGATTATTCGCGATTCTACGTTCCTGTGAGACCTTTGTCGTCTGTTATTTTATCACTTGAATGATTTTCATATCCATTCAATACTTTATGTATTAAATCTTCTGTCAAGTCATTCCTGCTTTTATAACAAATCTGAGATTATAACATGTCCTTTCAATGTTTCTTTACACATTTTTCATTCTATGTTATATGCGGTATTTTTATTCAATACATCTATGAGTGATTCATCTTTTTCTCTTTGCTTCCAGTTTCCGTACTCTCCGATCTTTGATCTTCTTTTCTTTCTACTGGACTTTTACGCTTGGCAAAGGTCTCTTTCTTCACAGGAACCTTCACTCATCATACCACTGACATATTGATAAAAATCTGAAACTATACTGTCCATGGGACTGACCTCCTGTTGAACTTGTATTTTTAATCTAATCAGGCATCTGTTACTTTTGCCTTCTTAGTTAAATATCTTTGGGAGATTTCTTTCTCTCTTTGATGGTTATATAATAACATTCGGCGTCTAATTTGTCAATATATTCATTTGATTTTTTTATATTTTTTATTTATTATCTGCTTTAGTTGTAATTGTCTGAATTTTCAAGCATTTCAATTAACAGATTTCTGCTCCATCCGGCATTTCTTTTTCCGGTGTCATCAGTGCAAGGTTACCTTCTGCATCTTCTGCACAAAGTAGCATCCCCTCTGAAAGTACGCCTGCCAGCTTCGCAGGTTTCAGGTTTACAAGAACCATAACTTTCTTACCAACCATTTCTTCCGGTGTGTAATGTGCTTTGATTCCGGATACGATCTGTTTTACCTGGCTTCCAACTTTTACCTGAGAGCAGAGAAGCTTTTTGGATTTCTTTACAGCCTCACATGCAATGATCTCTCCAACCTGGAATTGCATTGCTCCGAACTGCTCAAATGTGATCTCATCTTTCGGCTCAATGTCGATAACAGCTTCTTCCTCTTTCTTTTCTTCTACCTTCGGATGAAGTTCTTCAACTTTCTTCATAACCTCTTCGAGATCCATTCGCTGGAACAGGATCTCCGGTTTCTCTGTTACATGTCCGTTACCAAGCTGCTCAAGAATCTTCTTGCTTGTAGAAGGCATAAAAGATTCAAGAAGTCTTGCCCCTTCAGAAATGCTCTGGATCAGATTCCAAAGTACTGTAGAAAGGCGATCCTTCTTGGATTCATCTTTTCCGAGTACCCAAGGAGTTGTCTCATCAATATATTTATTGCAGCGTTTGAACAGATTGAAGATTTCTGTAATCGCATCGGCAACGCGGAGGTCTGCCATCTTAGCATCAACTGCTTTAGAAGCATTCTCTACAACTGCTTTCAATTCTGCATCTACATCTTCTACAACACCCTTATCTTCTACTGTTCCGCCGAAGTATTTGTTTGTCATAGAAACAGTTCTGTTTACAAGGTTTCCAAGTGTATTTGCAAGATCAGAGTTCAGACGCTCTACCATCAGCTCCCAGGAAATAACACCGTCATTCTCGAATGGCATCTCATGAAGTACGAAGTAGCGAACTGCATCTACACCAAAGAAATCAACGAGTTCATCTGCATAGAGAACATTTCCTTTAGACTTACTCATCTTACCGTCTCCCTGAAGCAGCCACGGATGTCCGAACACCTGTTTCGGAAGTGGAAGATCAAGTGCCATAAGGAAGATTGGCCAGTAAATTGTATGGAAACGGATGATATCTTTTCCGATCAGATGAAGGTCTGCCGGCCAAAGCTTGCCAAACTGCTCTGTGCTGTTTCCGTCTGCATCATATCCGATTCCTGTGATATAGTTTGTAAGAGCATCAAGCCATACATATACAACGTGCTTTGGATCGAAATCTACCGGAATCCCCCACTTGAAGGATGTTCTGGATACACACAGATCCTGAAGTCCCGGAAGAAGGAAGTTGTTCATCATCTCGTTCTTACGGGCAACCGGCTGGATGAACTCCGGATGTGTATTGATATGCTCGATCAGACGATCTGCATACTTGCTCATTTTGAAGAAATATGCCTCTTCCTTTGCCGGCTGAACCGGGCGTCCACAGTCCGGACATTTTCCATCTACAAGCTGAGACTCTGTGAAGAAAGACTCACACGGTGTACAGTACATTCCTTCATAATGTCCCTTGTAAATATCTCCCTTGTCGTAAAGTTTCTTGAAGATCTTCTTAACCTGTTTCTCATGATCTTCATCTGTTGTACGGATGAATTTGTCATAAGATGTATCCATCAGATCCCAGATTCTTTTGATTTCTGTTGATACATTATCTACGAATTCCTTTGGTGTGATTCCAGCCTCCTCGGCTTTGAGCTCGATCTTCTGTCCATGCTCATCTGTTCCTGTCTGGAAGAATACATCATATCCCTGGCTTCTCTTGTAACGTGCGATTGCATCTGCAAGCACGATCTCGTATGTGTTTCCGATATGCGGTTTACCTGATGTATAGGCAATCGCTGTTGTTATATAATATTTTGGTTTTTCTGACATTTTTCTGCCTCCTTTTCCCGCAATGTGGGATTCTTTTCTCAACTTTCAGTGATTACTAATACGATTTTTTCTAGATTTTTCGGAACAAAAAATGTGCCAAGGCACATTCTTGCACTTGCAGCGGTCGCTTGCGACACCTACTTTGTACGCCGCAGTGCACATCCCTAGCGAAGCGTTTTTAATATGTTAGGAACGAACCTAATATATTAAAAAACGCCCTCCCAGGGACTTGCATCCCTGAGAAGACGAATCATACTTTCGTGTTACCACTTCTCTTCGTTCCTTCCTCGCGGAAAGAAACCTCTAGGAGTATCTGCATTTTTGTTAGTAAAAACTGCTTTGTTGATCAAAACCACTTTGAACATTACGGCATTTCTCACTGTCGATACTCTTCGCTATAAAGGGCGAATCCCTTCACAGACTAACCCGGATCTTTTTATTCAAGATTGTTGCTTAAACAACCCACTTGATTACTCTGTTCAGGCTCATCTGCGCTGCTCAGAAGCCATCTTCATCTGTCTTCCATCCATCCCTCTCAACATCCGGCCTGACAGCCTTCAGGACTTTTCTGTAGAATCTGTTACAGACTACTCTCTTCCTCATCGCGTTTCGCTTATCACTGCTTTTCATTCCTTAAAAAGGTTAGCATAACGCGAATAGAATGTCAAGATACACCGCTTGATGATTTCTCTTTCGATTCCTCTGTTGCCCCGGCAGCATTTCCTTTTGCTTTCACTCTTGGAAATGTAATATCTACCCGGAACAAATCTCCGTCCAGATACAGATCAAATGTGCCGCCCTGCATCGTTGTAAGGCTCTTCGCAATGGAAAGTCCCAATCCACTTCCCTCCGTACTTCTGGAAATATCTCCGCGGATAAAACGTTCTGTCAGTTCGTCAGCCTGAATATTCAACTGATGCTCGGAAACATTTTTCAACGAAAACCTTACCTTTGTATCATCTGTTTTCAGAGTCGCATAAACTCTTGTTCCAGGCATTGCGTACTTGGCTGCATTTCCGTAAATGTTTTCCAGGACACGCCACATTCTTCTTCCATCGACATGCACAACAGCCGGTTCTGCTGGAAGATCTGTGACGATTGCCAGATTTCTCGCCTCGAATTTTTCTTCGAGTTCACCCTGCGTCTGCTGGATCATTTCCGACAGATCAAGATCCATATATTCCAGCGAAATATTTCCGCTGCTGACTTTCGATGCTTCTACTACATCTTCTGTCAAAGTCTTCAGTCTCTGTGCTTTCTCTTCCAGAATATTCAGATAATCCTGAACTTTCGGATCCGCTGGATCTGTCTGTCTTAAGATGCCGACATAATTCAAAATGGAAGTCAGTGGTGTTTTAATATCATGAGAAACATTTGTGATTAAATCTGTCTTAAGACGTTCGTTTTTCATTGCCTCGGCAACTGCTTTGTTAAGTCCGGTTCCGATCCCGTTGATCATCAATGCAAGTTTCTTGTTCTCCCCATGCAGTCCGTCGATTGGAATCTGATAACTCATATTTCCGTCAGCGATCTCCTGGATTCCTTTTCTCAGTCGGTTCTTCTCCATCACATTTGCAACCATGCAATAGAATAGCACTGCGTCAGCGATCAGCAGCAGAATCACCAGGAAGAAATCTCTATCCAAAAGTACGAAAAGCTGAAACAGGAAATAAAGAATCAAAAGTCCTGCTGTTTTCTTTGTAAGCTTCACATCTCGTAATATTTTCCCAATAAATATACCGAAACTTCGAAGCAGACTGTTCTCCCACAGGCTCTTTGCCTTAATTCTTCTTACCAGACTAAGATAGCCGGCAAAGAAACAGGTAAATGTAAACGCACCATATACGAACACACCCACTGATTCTCCGAGACTTAAAGTCTGCATATATACATTCGGAACATAGGATGATGGAATAAATGTATCACTTTCCACAGCACTGTATGAACTACACAACCCTGTAATTCCATCAAATAAGATATGAATTCCATCTATTCCTGCTACGAAAAAGAAATAACTTCCAATCACCCAGACAAAAATAATAACTGCTGCGGCAATCTCTGTCTTCCAGGAATCGAACTTTAACAAATACAGTTCTTCATCCTGCGGTTTTCTTCCTGCCCCCAATGTCAGCCACACTACTGTGATCAAAAAGAGTAGTCCGATGAAAATCATAAAATGCAATGCTGCTTTCATATGCGGAATATTATTCTGATACTCAATACTGTTCTGGTAAAATTGATCCTGAATCGGATATTTTGTATCAACCGCAACTGCAAAAACATCTTTCCACTTTGTTCCTCCGGAATAATAACCATAAGAACGAATATTAAGCCATTGATCAGAATAAGATACATTCATATTCGTCTTAAAATCTTTCAACTCCGGATAGATCACCATGTATTTCACAGATTTTTTAGACGCAGAAGCTATTATATTCTCTATGCTATCTCTTACATCCGCATAATTTGCATATTCTGCTTTATTTGTAGTAACTTTCTTCGTCGATTCATCTGCGTACAGATAGGTAAAATTGGTATTTCCCTCTTCCAGATAATCCCAACCGCCTTCATAATCCTGCCAGTCTTCATAGATTGTTTGCAATGCTGTGGCTATATTATCGTAAACCAGCGACAATCTTCCATTTAACTGTGGATTGTTATTTACAACCTGAAGCAGATTATCTGCCTCAACCGGTGCGTATTTCTCTATCAGAGACTGGCCAAAATTCCAGCAGTCTGTATAAAGCAGATCACCATTTTCATCTGTAATCTGAAATGTATAATATCCGGAAGTTGTAAATTCACCTGCCTGCAATCCTGCCAGGAACTGATCTCTGTCCTGTTCGCCCATCTGAAATTGAAGTTTTCCTGCATTTACAAGAGAGAAGAAATCATTCATATAATAGTAGTAATAATTTCCGTCTGGTTTCTGGCAGACGATCACGCCATTCTGTTTGTAAAGATTGTCGTTATCTGTCCCACTGTAAGTTTCGCCCCAGTTCACCAGCTCTTCCATTGTGTACGTGACGCCGGACAGATTCGTCTCAGATATCTTTCCCTTCTTCGACAGTTCCATTACATCCACCAGTTTTTTCGGATTGTAGGCGCCGTCACTTTCAAAAAGATTCTGCAGATAAAGCTTCTCCTGTACATCGTACATGTAACTTTCGACCATCTTGCTGAATTCTTCGGATTCTTCAAAAGACTGTGTATTCATCTTTTGGATCTGTGAAAAACTCATCCCCCCCGCCAGTGTCAGGAGAGAAAGCAAATTTGTCACAAGCAATGCTCCGCTAAGAATCGCCACAACAAGAACAATTGTCCTTGTCACGGTCTTCCTGTACCATTTCTTCATTGTTAATCCTTTCTTATATGCCTTTTTATGCTTTTTCGATTTTATATCCGACACCCCAGACTACTTTCAGGTAACGTGGATCTTTCGGATTGATTTCTATTTTTTCTCTGATATGACGAATGTGAACTGCAACTGTGTTATCCGCACCAATTGCCTCTTCATTCCAGATGGATTCATAAATCTGATTGATTGAAAATACTTTTCCCTGATTCTTCATCAGAAGCAAAAGGATATTGTATTCAATCGGTGTCAGTTTCACAAATTCTCCATCTACTGTCACCTGCTTGAGATCATCATTGATCTGCAAACCGCCTACTTTGTATATCGTCTCTTTTGGCTCCTGTGCTGTTCCGCCAAGTTCATTAAATCTTCTCAGCTGTGATTTCACTCGTGCGACAAGTTCCAGCGGATTGAATGGCTTTGTCACATAATCATCCGCACCAATATTCAGTCCCAGAATCTTATCGGTATCTTCTGACTTCGCAGACAAGATAATGATTGGCAGACTGTTCTTCTCGCGGATCTTCAATGTTGCACGGATTCCATCCAGTCTCGGCATCATGACATCGATAATCAGAAGATTCACCTTCTCCTTCTCCAAAATCTCCAGTGCTTCGATCCCGTCATACGCTTTTAAGATCTGATATCCTTCCTGGGAAAGATAAATTTCAATTGCTTCTACGATTTCTCTATCGTCATCACATACTAATATTTTATACATTTTACATACCCCTCGATAATTGCTGACACCGATAACAGCGCAGCAACATAATTATCACATGATCAAGTTCTAACTATAGTATACATGATATTTGATGGTTTTTAAGAGATAGATTGGAAAAATATTAGGAATTTCTTAAATCGACGATTTAACAATTTAAATACTTTCTATTTCTTGCACATCTTTCGTCAACGTTTTATAATAAGAAACCGTGAGCCGCTTTAGAACATAAGTATAGCTGCAATCCATCAATAAAAAGGAGTATAAATTAAGAATGATTGAATTTTTGAAATCCTTCCTCTTTGGAATTGTGGAAGGAATCACAGAATGGCTGCCGATCAGCAGCACCGGACATCTGATCCTGTTGAATCAGTTTGTGAAATTAAATGTTTCTGAAGAATTCTACAGCATGTTTGAAGTTGTGATCCAGTTAGGTGCGATTCTTGCCGTTGTCATCTTATTCTGGAATCAGATCTTCCCATTTGGTGCACCGGAAGGAAGTCACACTGTCAGACGCCGTCAGGCAAAACATGCACATAGAAAAAAGAAATCCGGAAACGGAATTTTAAGTTATGTAAAGATGGATATCATTATTCTCTGGCTGAAAGTTCTTGTTGCATGTATCCCTGCGATCGTGATTGGAATGCCATTCAATGATCTGTTTGAGAAATGGTTTTACAATTACCCTTGCGTTGCGATTGCTCTGATTGTCTTCGGTATCGCCTTTATCATTGTTGAGAATAATCACAAGGGCAAACCTGCGAAGATCAACAGTATGGATGAACTTACTTATAAGACTGCATTTTTGATCGGACTTTTCCAGCTGATCGCTGCAATCTTCCCTGGAACATCTAGATCCGGTGCAACAATTGTCGGTGCTTTGATCCTTGGAGTATCCAGAACCATTGCTGCTGAATTCACTTTCGTACTTGCGATTCCGGTTATGTTCGGTGCAAGTCTTCTGAAGCTTGTGAAGTTTGGCCTGAACTTTACCGGAACAGAAGCGGCTATTCTGCTGATCGGAATGGTAACAGCATTTGTTTCTTCTATTATCGTTATTCAATTCCTGATGGGATATATTAAGAAACATGATTTCAAAGTATTTGGATATTACAGAATTGTGCTTGGTATTCTTGTGATACTGTATGCGTTGTTTTTAGCGTAGTTTGAAAAAGACGGGTAATGATGAGTTCCATTCACCATTCCCGTCTTTTTTAACTTACTTTCACTAGAGGTCCGTTTCCTTTTACTTAATATCTTCCTCTATTATACATTCATGTTTCTTCGTTTTTTTATTGTAATTTACTCCTACAAGAAGTATGTTTCCTTTGTATTCCTCTAAACTTTTACAATATTCTTTCTTCTTAATCTGTTCAATTGCACCGTTTGCGCTTTCATTCCATTTAAGTTCTACCACAAGTGCAGGTTTTTCCTGGAATTTTTTTCTAGGAAGAAATACAAGATCTGCAAATCCTTGTCCTCCCGCCAATTCTCTGTGAACAGTGTAAAAGTTTCTTGCAGCATATAACGCAAGTGATATCGTATAACTCAATGCATTTTCATCGTTATATTGCAAATGAGATGTCTCAAAATGTGCTTGTCTTATTCCCTCTGCCACTTGTACAGGACGTTTCTGCCAAATAGCATTCAATGTATCTGCCGAATTTTTCAATGCTTTAGAAACTTCACCCCAATCCGACACGGAAACACTGCTGACGTATTCTGCTCTCACCTCATTATTTGGTATTTTCACTGTTTTATTATCATAGTCATATGCCAGATACCCAAGATGGATTAATAAAGTAAGTACATCATCCTCTGTATGAAATGTTGCCATATCATTTGTAAAACTTCCTGTATTCACTGGAACACTTTCCCCGGCGATCATGCTTAACACGTCATCTCGCAATCCTTCAAAATTCATATCAATATACATTTTTAAAGCTTCAAACGTTTCTGTCTGATTCCAGTAATTTCCAAATTTCCCAAATCGCATGCAGCTTACTACTGAACGTGGACTATAAATAGAAGGTGCTCCTTCAAAAGAATATCCGTCATACCAGCTTTTTAGCTCCTGCATGTCCATGCCATATCGTTCACACAGCTCGCTTACTTCTTCTTCTGTAAATCCGACATATTCTGCCAATGGTCCCGGATCAATCATGGAAAATTCATCAAACATATTCAACGCTGAATGTGTGCCATATTTTTTTATTGGAAGAATTCCTGTCATATAAGCAAGTGCGACATATCCTTTGTCTTTCAATAAATCTCTTAGAAAATCCAAATACTTTTCCTGCGCTTTTTTATCTGTTATATACTCTCTGAAAATGCAGTCCCATTCATCAATAATTACAACAAACGGTCTCTTTGTCTTATTATAAATATCCTGAAGAGTTCTCATTAAATTTGTTTCATCAAAGTATCGGAAATCCGGGTATTTATCTAACAAATCCCATATTACGCTCTTTTTAAGCAAGCTAAGCATTTCCTCCACATTGGAGCTTTGACTCAGGAATTCTTGCATATTAAGAAAGATCACATCATATTTATTCAAATGCTTTTCATAACTATCTGATGATGCTATTTTTAAATTTGAGAACAGCTCCCTTGAATCATACTCACACGTATAGTAGGCAGAAAGCATATTCGCAGCAATAGACTTCCCAAAACGGCGTGGACGACTGATGCAAATATAACTTTGTAATGTTTTAGCACTTCTATTTGTATATTCAATCAATCCCGTCTTATCAACATATATTTCTGAATTTACAACTCTTGCAAAAGTACTAATATCCGGGTTCAAATAATTTCCCATTTAATTTTCACCTCCATACAGTTCTCTTTCTGGCAATTATTTTTGGACACTCATGTTATTATTATACGACATAAAAGAAAGACGGGCAATGTTTTCCACACCCGTCTTCCTGGCAACCGTATAAAAATATCCATTTAGCCTACCTACATCTCATTGGCATAATAATCGCAAAACCATAATGTCTTGCCACGTTTGATTTCAAATGAATTTACATAAGCTCCTTTTCTAGTATTTTCAACTCTGTAAACTCCCGGAAATATTAATTCACACGTTGTATTTTTGTCACCATCATATACAATTCGAGTAATTGACATTTTCTCCCAAATTCTGAGATTTATAAAATAAAAGTTATCGAAATCTGAATTACTTGCTTCTCGTCTAAAAGGGAAATTGTTGTACTCATTCAACATGTGCGTTTCAAAGCTGTCTGCTCTACTCCCAAATTCGATCCAACCATCAGCCAGCATTATTGGTGGTGTAAAATAGAGTATTAAAACTATACACAATAAAATAACAATACTTATAATGTTCTTTTTATAATACTTCTTCACACGCTCACCCCCTTTTTTCCTGGCACCCACATTATGCCATAAAAAAGAAGCCTGTGCGAAAACATGTAATCAACTGCGGATTTCTCGTAGTCAAATGCATCAGTTTCTTTTCAGACTTCTTATTTTTGCTTTATTTAATTTTTCTGTGGCAGATAAATTATAAAATCCACCCTGAATTCCCAGTTTGCATAATCTATTTCCATATAACCATTATACTTCTTTATTATTTTCTCTACATTACTCAGTCCATATCCATGCTTCTGTTTTTCTTTCTTTGAAGTTAATATCTTATCATCCTTCAGGTAGATTTCTCCGCAATAAGTATTCGTGATCCGACCAATTAAACGCTCTTGACTGAACATAATCTTTATCGTCAATATTCGTTGTTCCCGATCAACTTTTTTCAATGCTTCCAAAGCATTATCCAATAGATTTCCCAATAGTGTAACAAGATCTGCTATATCAATGTTTAACTGTTCCGGTACAACAATTTCTGTTTCTACTTTTATATTTTCACTCGCCACACTTTGAAGCTTATAGTTAACCAACCCATCAATAATTGTATTTCCTGATGTGCTATAAATCACTTTCCCTTTTATGAAATGAGAAAGTTGATCCAACTGTCTTCTTGCCTCTTCATCTTTTCCCTCTTCCAGTAAATGATTTAAAATAATAAGTTGATTACTCATATCATGTCTAAATGCCTGTAAATCTTCTGTGGAACTTTGCATAATCTCACACTGTCTACTGTATAATTCTTTTTCTTTTTGTAAAAGAGCCAATTTTGATTTCTTTATATAATTTTCTGCCAATGAATCATATAGATAAAATGCAATTATATTTACTGCAAACAGAAGTAATACTGAACCCACCGCCTCTACCTTAGTTAAATTGGTCTGATTTGCAATAATTACTTCCAAAATTAATGTAGAAATCGGAATTACAATTGAAGCCAGCCAGGAAATCCAACTAATATTACGTCCCTTTCTTGTTAACTTTATATTTTCAAGCAACAGCGTTTCACAATATGCAACAATTCGCGTGGCTATTAAACCAAAAGTATCTCTGAACTCGATGACTGTTACGTCATGATTCTGCTCGCCAAGGAATGCTGCTGTTTCGCATCCGACCATTCCGCCGCCTACAACCAGGACTTTCTTT
>OGIK01001653.1_pt1 | contig 18177 bp, 10 predicted proteins | sample 1571781 | NCBI WGS metagenome assembly OGIK01 (sample SAMEA2581956, study PRJEB24529) | metagenome | biome: Human gut stool | place: China | collected 2011
AGGGACAGGCGACGGATATTGAGATCCACGCCCGTGAAATCCTGAAGGTGAAAGGACGCATGAATGAGCTGATGGCGCATCATACCGGCCAGTCTCTTGAGCAGATTGAGCGTGACACCGAGCGTGACCGCTTCCTGTCTGCTGCGGAAGCCGTGGAGTACGGGCTGGTCGACTCTATTTTGACCCATCGTAATTGATGCCCAAGGCGCAAGGGTGCCGCTTTACGCTTCATCCTTCTCGCCACGTCTGTGCGAGCGGTTGGCTTTTATTCGGCCGCTTGTCTGGCAGGCTTGCGGCCGGTGGCTTCGCTACCGGCTCGATGTAGCGCGAAGGATTTTGTGTATATACTAATGAAGGGCGGCACAACGCTATATGGCGGCTTGCGCCTGAGAATGGCATTTGCGTCGTCGTGTGCGGCACAAAGAACTTAAAAAGAGGTTTGGACTCATGACAGATAAACGCAAAGATGGCTCAGGCAAATTGCTGTATTGCTCTTTTTGCGGCAAAAGCCAGCATGAAGTGCGTAAGCTGATCGCCGGGCCATCCGTGTATATCTGCGACGAATGCGTTGATTTATGTAACGACATCATTCGCGAAGAGATTAAAGAAGTGGCGCCGCACCGCGAGCGCAGCCCGCTGGCGGCGCCGCACGAGATTCGCCACCACCTTGATGACTACGTCATCGGTCAGGAACAGGCGAAGAAGGTGTTGGCGGTCGCGGTATACAACCACTACAAGCGTCTGCGCAATGGCGATACCAGCAATGGCGTAGAGCTGGGTAAAAGCAACATCCTGCTGATCGGGCCGACCGGTTCCGGTAAAACGCTGCTGGCGGAAACGCTGGCGCGCCTGCTGGATGTGCCGTTTACCATGGCGGACGCCACTACCCTGACCGAAGCCGGTTATGTGGGTGAGGACGTCGAAAATATCATTCAGAAACTGCTGCAGAAGTGCGATTACGACGTGCAGAAAGCGCAGCGCGGCATCGTTTATATCGACGAAATCGACAAAATTTCGCGTAAATCCGATAACCCGTCGATTACGCGCGACGTCTCGGGCGAAGGCGTGCAGCAGGCCCTGCTCAAGCTCATCGAAGGGACGGTCGCCTCGATGCCCGCGCAGGGCGGACGCAAGAATCCGGGCAAGCCCATGATCCATGTCGACACCTCGCAGATCCTCTTCATCTGCGGCGGCGCCTTCGACGGCATCGCCCGCGTGATTCGACGTCGCACGGAAAAGAGCGAAATCGGCTTCGGCGGCGCTGTGATGGAAAAGAAGGACGACCGCAGTCTCACGGAAATGTTCGCCTCGATCGAACCCGCGGACCTCGTGAAGTACGGTCTCATTCCGGAACTCGTGGGGCGTCTCCCTGTCATCGCGGCGCTCGAGGAGCTCGACGAAAAGGCGCTCGTCGCCATTCTGACGGAACCCAAGAACGCGATCGTGCGTCAGTTCCAGGCGCTCTTCTCGATGGAGGACGTCAAGCTTACGTTCGAACCCGAGGCCCTCAAGGCGATCGCCAAGCTTGCGGTCGAACGCAAGACCGGCGCCCGCGGCCTTCGCTCCATCGTCGAGGGAATTCTTCTCGACACGATGTTCGAGATCCCCAATGAAAAGGACGTGAGCGAGGTGATCGTCACCGAGAAGGTCGTCACGGAAAAGGCGCCCGTCAAGCTCGTGCGCCGCGGCGAATAAGAGAACTCGGAGGGCCGTTTCTTTCGAACGTCCTCCTTGTTTTCCCGAAGAACGCCCCCATATAGGAAGAACCAGGTATATCCCTCCGTTTGAAGGAAAACAATTTGAAACCGTCTATTTCTCAGCAGCTTTCGGCCTTTCATGAAGCCAAGTCGATGACGTTGCCGCTCATCGCGCTGCGCGACGTCATCACGTATCCGAAGACGCACACGGCCGTGTTCATGGCGCGCGAGACGTCGCTTGAGGTCGTCAACCGCACGTACGAGAGCTCGCAGCCGCTCGTGGCCTTCGTGCCGCAGCGCAACTCCGACATCGAGGCGCCCGAGCCCAAGGATCTCTACGACCTCGGCGTGATCGGCGTCGTCTCGCAGGTGATCGAACTCCCTGACGGCACGCGCAAGGTGCTCGTCGAAGGTCTCGAGCGCGCCCGCATCCGCGACGTGAAGTTCGAGACGACGAGCTTCACCTGCACGGCCGAGGTGTTCGAACCGGAAAAGGACGATTTTCTCGGCCCCGTCTTCGACGAACTCGTCGCGAAGGTGGAGGCGGCCTATTCGCACGCGACGTCCCAAAACGGCGCCCGCAACGCGGCTCCTCTGCATGAACCGAGCGTGCCCGTAAGCGTGACGGACCGCGAGGCGCTCCTCTACGCGATGCTCTCGCAGACGACGATTCCGCTCGAGCGCCAGATGGAGCTTCTTTCGCGCGAATCGCTCACGGAGCGCTACGAGTTCTTCTACGAGGCGCTTCGCGTCAACGACGAACTGCGCGACCTCGAAAGCCGCATCCAGATGCGCGTCAAGCAGCAGATCGAAGGCAACCAGCGCGACTACTTCATCAACGAGCAGATCAAGGCCCTGCGCCGCGAACTCAACCGCGACGAAGAGGATCAGCGCGAAAGCGACGAATACCTCAAGAAGCTCGACGAAGAAGGGAAGGACTTCCCCGAAGTCGTGCGCGAACGCATCCAGAACGAAGCCAAGAAGCTCGATCAGATGCCGCCCTCGAGCTCCGAGTCGGCCGTCGTTCGCTCCTACCTCGACACGCTCTTTGAGGTACCCTGGACGAAGCGCACCGAAATTTCGACCGACCTCAAGAAGGCGCGCGAAGTGCTCGACGCCGACCACTGGGGCCTCGAAAAGGTGAAGGAACGCATTCTCGAGTACCTCGCCGTGCAGCGCCGCGTCAACATGACGAAGGCTCCGATCCTCTGCTTCGTCGGCGCCCCGGGCGTCGGCAAGACCTCGCTCGGCCGCAGCATCGCCCGCGCCACGGGACGCGAATACGTCCGCATGGCCTTGGGCGGCGTGCGCGACGAAGCGGAAATCCGCGGTCACCGCCGCACCTACGTGGGCGCGATGCCCGGCCGCGTCATCAAGAGCCTCATCAAGGCGAAGGTGCGCAATCCGCTCTTCCTCTTCGACGAAATCGACAAGATGCAGACGGACTTCCGGGGCGATCCGGCGTCGGCGCTTCTCGAAGTGCTCGATCCGGAACAGAACAACACCTTCGAAGACCACTACGTGGAACTCCCGTACGACCTCTCGCAGGTGATGTTCGTCGCGACCTCGAACTCCTACAACATCCCGGCGCCGCTTCTCGACCGCATGGAGGTGATTTCGCTTTCGGGCTACACCGAAGACGAAAAGGTGCACATCGCCGAACGCCATCTGATCCCCAAGCAGATGGAATCCAACGGCGTCACGGAGAAGGAAGTGCGCATCACCGAGGACGCCGTTCGCGACATCATCCGCTACTACACGCGTGAGGCGGGCGTGCGCGGGCTCGAACGCTCGATCGGCAAGATCCTGCGCAAGATCGTCCTCAAGGCCGAAACCCGCGGGGAAGGGGAGGACGCTCCGAAGCGCCAGACGGTGAACGCGAAGAATCTTCACGACTTCCTCGGCGTGCGCCGCTTCTCGATCACGTACGCGCAGAAGTCTCCGCGCGTGGGCATCGTCAACGGCCTCGCCTGGACGGAAGTGGGCGGCGACATCCTCACGATCGAAGCTCTGCAGTTCCCGGGTAAGGGCGCCGTGCAGCGTACGGGGTCGCTCGGCGACGTGATGAAGGAATCCGTCGAAGCCGCGCGCTCGGTCGTTCGCAGCCGCGCCGCCAAGCTCGGCATCCGTCACGAGATCTTCTCGACGACCGACTGGCACATCCACTTCCCCGAAGGCGCGACCCCGAAGGACGGTCCTTCGGCGGGCGGCGCGATCACGACCGCCATGGTCTCGGCGCTCACGGGCATTCCCGTTCGCTCCGACGTCGCGATGACGGGCGAAATCACGCTTCGCGGCGAAGTCCTCGAAATAGGCGGCCTCAAGGAAAAGCTTCTCGCGGCCCTTCGCGGCGGCGTCAAGAAGGTCCTGATCCCGGCCGACAATCTGAAGGACCTCGAAGAGATTCCGGAAAACGTCCGCCACGCGCTCGACATCGTCGCAGTCCACACGATCGACGAAGTCCTCGCGCACGCGCTCGTGGAACTTCCCAAGCCCCTTACCGAAGAGGAAGCGGCGATGAAGCTCTCCGACGCGAACCCGAAGACCTCGGCCTCGTCGGTGACGGTTTCCTGAGCATCCGTTTGATCCCGCACACGCACAAAACCCGCCCGCAAGGCGGGTTTTGCGCGTCCGGGGGAGACGCTTTCGATTGTCGTCGTCTCGGGCGGCGCGTTCTTCGGAGGTCGACCAAGGCCGGGCGGGACCCGATGCGGACGGGCGTCGGAAAAAATTTCCTCCGCCGCCCCACACGCCCGAAATTTCCTGTACAATTCGTGACTTCCCGCTTTTCGGAGCGGGGAGAAGGAAGACGTACGGATGCTTAGCTCAGTTGGTAGAGCGGCGCCCTTACAAGGCGTAGGTCGGGAGTTCGAGACTCTCAGCATCCACCAGTTTCTCGACTTTTTTCAAGTTTTTTGAACAGAGACTCTTGACAAAAAGCGAAGAAATTGAGATAATACGCCTCCTAGGCTGAAACGCCAGACGGTTTGAAAGAACGGAGTGGTAGTTCAGTTGGTTAGAATACCGGCCTGTCACGCCGGGGGTCGCGGGTTCGAGTCCCGTCCACTCCGCCATTTGCTTTCGGAAAAGAGAGGGTTCTTCGCAAGAAGGTCCCTTTTTTTGTATCCAAACGCCGGAGCCGGGTTTTTCGGAAAAGACGTCCGAAGTCCGGCTCGATTTGTATGCGTCTGTTGCGCCGCACGCGGCTTCGGGAAAACCGCCGAATGAGGCGGGCGATTTCCGCTAAAATAGACGCTTTCGCGCGCGGACTTTTTTCGCGCGCAGACGACCGTCTCCGTCGACGGCCGTCCGTCCTTCGGTTCGTTTGCTAGAAGACCGCGGGACACGTCACAACGACCGGATTCTCAAAAGGGAAGTTTCATGCTTCAGGCATTCCGTACGCACAAGCGCTGGCTGATGTTCATCGCCATGGTGCTCATTATTCCTAGTTTTGTCGTCACCGGCATCTACAGTTACAGCCGCATGTCGACCGACGACAACGCGATCGCCCGCGTGGGAGAGGTTCCCATCCTGCCCGAGCAGTTCGACATGGCGCAGCGTCAGCAGCTGCAGAATCTGCAGCAGCAGTTGGGCGAAGCCTTCCGTCCGAACATGCTCGACAACGCCGAAGCCCGCGCCGCCATTCTGCAGTCCATGATGGACGACTCGGCCGTGGCGCAGACGGTTGCGAAGGAATGGGTGACGGTTTCGGAAGCCGAAGCGATCGCCCTCGTGAAGAACGCCGACGCGCTCAAGGAAAACGGCCAGTTCTCGCCGGAGCTCTATGAAAACTTCCTGCGCAGCCAGGGCAAGAGCGACGAGCAGTTCGTCTACGAACTCCGTCAGGACCTCGCCAAGAACACGCTCATCTCGGGCGTTTCCGCGACGCATCCCGCGCCCAAGGCTCTCGCTCAGGATCTGCACGACATCCTCGCCGAAGAGCGTCAGGTCCGCACGATGATCTTCAACGTGGGCGACTACTACGACGAAGCGAAGGCCTCCGACGAAGAGGTCGCCGCCTACTACAAGTCGCACGAAAACGACTTCTACTCGCCCGAACACCTCAAGATCGAGTACGTCGTTCTCTCGCCCGAAGACTTCAAGAAGGACATCAAGCCCAACGAAGAGGAAGTCAAGGTTTTCTACGAACAGAACCAGAACCGCTGGTCGGTTCCGGAAGAACGCCGCGCGAGCCACATTCTTCTTGAGTTCGGCGACGACAAGGCCGCGGCCCTCAAGAAGGCCGAAGCGCTTCTCGCCGAAGCCAAGGCCGATCCCTCGAAGTTCGGCGAACTCGCCAAGGCCAACTCCGTCGACACGGGTTCCGCCAACGACGGGGGCGACCTCTCCTACTTCGGCCGCGGCGTCATGGTGAAGCCCTTTGAAGACGCTGTCTTCGCCGCCAAGAAGGGCGACATCGTCGGTCCGGTCGAGTCCGAATTCGGATACCACATCATCTACGTGACGGACGTGCGCGATCAGCACGTCAAGAAGTTCGAAGAAGTCCGCGGCGAAATCGAACGCGAATACGTCGAACAGATGGCGATCCGCGCCTTCTCCGAAGCCGCCGACGAATTCACGAACATGGTCTACGAACAGTCCGACACGCTCGCGCCCGTCGCCGAGAAGTTCGGCATCAAGATCGAAACGGCCGAAAACGTGACGCGCGAAGGCGTCGAGGATCCGGCTCTGAAGCGCGTGATCAACGAACGCGTCGTCGAACACCTCTTCGGCGAAGAAGCGCTGAGCGAAAAGCGCAACACCTCCGCCGTGGAAGTCGCTTCGAACACGCTCGTCTCCGCCCGCGTCGTCGAACACTTCCCGACCACCCTGCAGCCGCTTGACGCGGTGAAGATCCGCATCGTCGAAGCGATCAAGACCGAAAAGGCCGCCGCCATGGCGAAGGCCGAAGGCGAAAAGAAGCTCGCCGAAGTGCTCAAGTCGAAGTCGCTCGAAGGCTTCTCCGAACCCGTCTGGGTCTCGCGTCAGAACCCGAAGGGCCAACCCGAAGTGCTCGTCAACCGCGAAATCGCGATTCCGTCGCAGCAGCTCCCGACCTTCACGGGCACGGCCGTTCCGGGCGGCGCCTACATCGTGGGCTACGTGGCCGAACGCCGTCTGAATCAGGCGAAGCCCGAGGAAGTCGAAGCGCTCCGTCGTGAAATCGCCGCGATCTACGGCGAAGCCGACCGCCGCGCCTACCTCTCCGCTCTGAAGGCGGTGATGAAGAGCGAAATCCTGCGTCCCGACTTCATCGAAGGGAAGAAGGATCAGGAACCGTAAGAGCTCTTAGAGAACTTCCAAAAGAAGGGAGAAGCGATCAAAACGCTTCTCCCTTCGCTTTTTCCGGGTCGGAAAATCTTCAGACGGCCGGATCGAGACGATAGAGCCGGTCGTGCTCTCGGATGCGCTCGGGGACGCGGAAGGTCACCTCCGCGCCCTTCTCGGCGTTCTCCGCCTCGGTTTCGTTCACGCGCATCGCCTCCACGCTCCCGATGACGGCCCCCGTCGTGGGGCCCGTGACGAGATAGCGGTCGCCCTTTCGAAGGCTTCCCGCCTCGAGCTGGAAGTGCCCGACCCCGGACTTGGCGAAGTAGTTGAGGCACTTTCCCACGTAGACCTTCTTTTCCTTGGCGCTCGAGCCGTAGTCCTTCGTCGTCTCCATCATCTGCGCGCCGAGGTACCAGCCGTCCCAGAAACCTCGGTTGAAGACGCGCGCGAGGCGATCGTCCCAGGCGGTGCGCATCGCGTCCGTCCAGCGACCTTCGAGCACGGCGTCCAAGGCCTCCCGATAGCATTCCACCGTCGTTCGGACGTATTCAGGGCCGCGGGCGCGGCCTTCGATCTTGAAGACCGTGACGCCCGCCGCCACCATGCGGTCCATGAAGCCGATCGTCTTCAGGTCCTTGGGCGAGAGAAAGCGCTGCCCCTCCACGTCGATTTCGATGCCGCGCTCGGCGTCGACGAGCCGGTAGGTGCGGCGGCAGTTCTGCAGGCATTCGCCCCGGTTCGCGCTTTTGCCGCGCGTGTGCGTGCTCAGGTGGCATTTCCCCGAAACCGCCATGCAGAGCGCTCCGTGGCAGAAGGCTTCGATCTGCACGAGCTTTCCCGAGGGGCCTTTGATGCCGTCGCGTCGGATCGTCTCGGCGATCGCGCCGATTTGTTCGAGCCTGAGTTCTCGGGCGGGAACGAAGACGTCCGCGAACTGCGCGTAAAAACGAAGGGCTTCGACGTTCGAAATGTTGAGCTGCGTCGAGAGATGCGCCTCGAGTCCGATCGAGCGGGCGTAGGAGAGGGCCGCCGCGTCGGAGAGAATGACGGCGGAAACGCCCTCCCTTTTGGCGCGGTCGAGAATGCTCCGCATGAGCGGCAGATCCTCGTCGTAGAGCACCGTGTTGACCGTGAGGTAGGTCCGGACGCCCGCCTCGCGCGAGCGTCCGACGATTTCGGGGAGATCGTCGAGCGTGAAGGTCTTCGCGGCGAGAGAGCGCATGTTGAGCGACTCCACGCCGAAGTAGACCGCGTCGGCCCCCGCCTGCAGGGCGGCGGAAAGGGACTCCCAACTTCCTGCGGGCGCCATGATTTCGTAGGGCGCGGGACTGCGGCGGGGAGAAGCTGCGGTGTGGAGAGGAGTGTCGGACATGAAGCGCTCGCTCAAAGAATGGAAAGAACGCAATTCTACGTTCTTGCGGCTTCGGGCGAAAGCGTTTTGGGCCTTCGGGGCGTCAGTCGGCGACGCCGCCGCCCGAGGCGAGGTGCCAGAGATAGAGCGACGCGGCGCTTCCGAAGGGCGACGCACGGCGGCGAAGCCTTTCCATTTCGGCCTTCGTGAGCGGCCGTCCGTAGAGGCGCTCGAATCCCCGGCGAATGCCGAGGTCGCCGAGACTCAGCACGTCGTCGCGCCCGAGGGTGAAGAGCGCGATCATTTCGGCCGTCCACCGTCCGACGCCGTCCAAAGTCACGAGCTTTTCGACGATCTCTTCGTCTTCAAGGCGCAGGAGAAGACCGCTCTCGAACTCCCCGTCCGCAAAGCGCTCCGCGGCCCTGCGGATCCACTTCGCCTTGTTGGCGGAGAGACCCTGGGCGCGCAGAAGCTCAAAGTCCAGGGAAAGAAGGTGTTCGGGCGTAAGCGGCCCGCAGTTTTGGCGAAGCCGCCCCATGATGGCGGCGGCCGCCTTGACGCTGATCTGCTGGCTCGTAAAGGAGCGCACCAGCCCTTCGAAGAGATCCGGAATAACGGGGCGCGAAAGCGGTCCCGTTTCCTCTACGAGTCGCGCCCAGTTCGCGCCGAGACGGACGAGATGCGCCCTCGCTTCGTCCGAAGTGACGAAGACCGTCCTGGGCCGGAACGCGTCGGCGTCCCCCTTTTCCAGGGCGAGGAGCCGGCGCTTCACGTCGCTTCCGAGCCGGTAGTGCCCGACTCCCGTCGTCGGGACGATGCGGTGGCAGGGAAGAACGAAGAGAAGCCGGTTTTTGGCGCAGACGCTTCCCACGGCCCGCGCGGCGCCTTCGTGTCCGACAAGGCGGGCCACTTCGGCGTAGGTTCTCGTTTCGCCGCGGGGAATGGCGCGCATCGCTTCGAGGACTTTGCGCGCAAAGGGCGCTTCGGGAAGAAGGAGGGGAAGGGAGTCGACGTCCGAGGGGCCGCCCGCGAGGTAGGCGCAAAGCGCCTTTTCCGCCGCGAGCAGGAGGTCCGTCGACGCACCGCCGAAGGATTGCCCTTCGGGGAGACGGTCGACGGGTTCGAGCGCCGTGAGCGCTCCCTTGTCCTCTTCGAGACGGAAGGGACCTAGAACGGTTCGGACGAAGCGCTCCGTCATGACAAGCCTCAGAGATTGCGGATCGCGACGAGGTTGCGGAAGGCTTCGCGCATGTCTTCGCGGATGAGCTTCGCGCGCATCGCGCCGATCTTTTCGTAAAGGCGCGACGTTTCGGGATCGGGCTTGTATTCGGCGTCCTCGACGATCGCCTTCGAGAGAAGTTCGACGATCGCGGAGACGTCGCCCGCGCGGTCGCTCGTGGCCCAGGCGCCAAAGAGCGCGTTCGTGAGGACGGCGCCGCCGGCGTTCCGGTAACGGACGACGGTCGCTTCGAGCATGTCGCTCTTGATCTGATTCCAGAGCGCGTCGCGGCTGCCGCCCTCCGTCACGGTGATGCGGTCGAGGTTGACGCCCGCCGAACGGTAGGCCGCGGCGAGTTCGCGGTAGTCGTAGGCGATCGCTTCGAGGACCGAGCGCCACATGACGAACTGATCGTCGTCCATCGTCATGTTGAGGAAGCACCCGCTCGCGTCCTTTTCTTCGCCCGTGCCGCCCGTGAGGTAGGGAAGGAAGAGAACGCCGTTGGCGCCCGCGGGCACCTTGGCGGCTTCCTCGCTCATCTTGCGGTAGTGTTCGCCGCTCTCAGAATGTTGCGCGACGTTGTCCTTGAACCAGCGCAGCGACAATCCGCCCGTGCGCACGAAGCCCCAGTAGAAATAGGTGTCGGGGAGCGTCCCCGAATTGAAGATGAGGCCGAGCCCGGGGCGGGAGAGTTCCGGAACGATCCCCTTCGTGGAGACGCAGAACATCGCGCAGGTCCCCGCGACGTCGACGCCGCGGTTCGCTTCGAAGATGCCGCTCCCCAACATCGACTGCATGGTGTCGCCCGCACCCGCCAGAACGGGAATGCCGGCGGGAAGGCCCGTCTGGCGCGCGATCTCTTCGGTGACCGAGCCGACGCGGTCCCAGGGCTTGACGATGCGGGGCATGTACTTCGGATCGATGCCGAGGATTTCAAGCTGCTCGTCGGACCAGACCTTTTCCTCGACCTTGTAGCCGAGGCCCCAGCCCGACATGGTGCCCCAGTCGATGAAGGCGTCCTTGCCCTTGAGGCCCGCAAAGTGCATGAGGATGAAGGGGGCGTCGTGAATGAACTTCACGATCTTGCCGCGGACTTCTTCGGAGCAGTTCTTGAGGAACCAGCGCGCGAACATCGCCGGGAACATGGGGGAGGGCTGGGGGTTGCCCGTTTCGCGCGCCCAGATGTCGAGCCCCATCGCCGTGATCGCTTCGACGTCTTCGGTCGTGCGGCTGTCGAGATAGTTGATGTAGGGGGTGACGGCGCGGCCTTCGGCGTCCACGCCCGCGATCCCGCAGATGACGCCGTCGCCCATGACGGCCGCGATGTCGGCGGGGTTGAGCCCCTTTTCCTTCATTTCGTCCGTCACGTCGCGGGCGGCGCGGATCGTAAGCGCGAGGTATTCCTCAACGTCCATCTGCACCCAGCCCGGCTGCGGATAGGTGAGGGTCGTCGGGTAGCTTTTCTGTGCGACGCACTGCATCGCTTCGTCGTAAACGGCGACTTTGACGCTCTGCGTACCGGCGTCGAAACCCAAGGTGTATTTGGCCATGCCTGTCCCGTGAAAAATGAGTGAATCCTTTGATTGTAGCGGACTCGAAGTGTGTCGAGCGAGGGCGTCGGGACGGCTCTGCGGCGGTGACGCCGCACAGCTTTGTTACAATAGACGCTTTCGGAAAAAAGAAGAGACTCATCCCAACATGGCTCAAACGAAGACACGTGAAGCGTACGACGCGCATTCCATTCGGGTGTTGAAGGGGCTCGAACCCGTCAAGCAGCGCCCGGGCATGTATACGCTCACCGACAATCCCCTGCACATCATCCAGGAAGTGCTCGACAACGCGACCGACGAAGTCCAGAACGGCTTCGGCAGCCGCATCGACGTGACGGTGGCCGCCGACGGCGCCGTCACCATCGAAGACGACGGCCGCGGGATTCCAACGGGGATTCACGAGGAGGAGGGCATTTCGGTGCTCGAACTCGTCTTCACGCGTCTGCACGCGGGCGGGAAGTTCGCCAAGACCGACGGCTCGGGCCCCTACTCCTTTGCGGGGGGCCTGCACGGCGTCGGCGTTTCGGTGACGAACGCCCTCTCGCGCAAAATGGTGGTGACCGTCTGGCGCGACGGCGAGGAGTCGACCCTCACCTTTGCGGACGGCTTTCCGCAGGGGCCGATTGAAAAGCGTCCGTCGCCCCGGCCCAAGAGCCGCACGGGCACCCGCGTGACGGTGTGGCCCGATCCGAAGTATTTCGACAGCCCCGAGATCCCCGAGGCGGCGCTCGTGCGTCTCCTGCGCTCGAAGGCGGTGCTGCTCCCCGACTGCGAGGTGCGCTACAAAAACGAAAAGCGCGGCGAAGAGACCGTCTGGCGCTACGACGGCGGTTTGAAGGAATACCTTCTCTCCGAACTCACGGGCGAGTCGGTGGCCGAACCCTTCGAAGCGAAGGGCTTTGCCGAGGACGAAGCCGAAGGCTTCGCCCGGGGCGAAGGCGCCGAATGGGTGGTCGTCTGGACGGCCGACGGCGCGCTCGTGCGCGAGAGCTACGTGAACCTCATTCCGACCCCGCAGGGCGGCACCCACGAATCGGGCTTGAAGGACGGCCTCTTTCAGGCCGTCAAGGCCTTCATGGAGGTGCACGGTCTGCAGACGAAGGGCGTGAAGGTGCTCGCCGAAGACGTCTGGAGCCGCGCGAACTTCATTCTCGCGACGCGCAGTCTCGACCCGCAGTTTCAGGGGCAGACGAAGGAAAAGCTCACGTCGCGCGACGCCCTGAAGCTCGTCTCGAGCTTCGTGCGCGCGCAGTTCGAGTTTTGGCTCAACGACCACGTCGAGGAAGGGAAGAAGCTTGCCGAACTCTTTTTGAGTCAGGCGCAGACGCGTCAGCGTCAGGCCGCCAAGCACGCCAAGAAGAAGGCGGGCACCGTGACGGTGCTCCCGGGCAAACTCACCGAATGCGAAACGGACGACATCACCCGCAACGAACTCTTCATCGTCGAAGGGGACTCCGCGGGCGGTTCCGCGAAGTCGGGGCGCGACAAGGAATTTCAGGCGATTCTCCCAATCCGCGGGAAGATCCTCAACACCTGGGACACCGACACGAACGGCGTTTTCGCGAGCGAAACCGTGGCCGACATCGCCGCGGCGATCGGGGTGGATCCGCATCCGCAGCACGGCGACCCGGATCTGAAGGGGCTTCGCTACGGCAAGATCTGCATTCTCTCGGACGCCGACGTGGACGGAAGCCACATTCAGGTTCTGCTTCTCACGCTCTTTTTCCGTCACTTCCCGAAGCTCATCGAGCTCGGTCACGTGTACGTGGCGATGCCGCCGCTCTACCGCGTCGACGTGCCGCCGCGCGGCAAGAAGAAGGAGCGAAAGATCTACTGCCTCGACGACCGCGAACGCGACCGCACGATCGAACTCCTCAAAAAGGAAGGCTACGACGCCGAAAAGCTCGTCATCTCGCGCTTCAAGGGTCTGGGCGAAATGGAAGCCGATCAGTTGGCGGAGACGACTCTCTCGCCCGAGACGCGTCGATTGCTCCCCGTCGGGATCGGATCCTTCTCGAACGAAGACACGCGCCGCGTGATGACCCTTCTGATGGGCTCGAAGTCGGCCGCGGGCCGACGCGTGTGGATGGAAACCTGGGGCGATCGGGCCGAGCTCGACGTGTAAGAACGCAGAAAAGAGACACAAGATGACGAAGAAAAAGCAGGGCATGGACGAGGACGCCTTGGGAGGCCTCTTCGATTCGATCGATCTCGTCTACGAAGACGATCTCCCCGAAGCGCAGGCCGAAGAGTCGCAGGCGCAGGCGACGGACGCGGCGCCGGCAGTGCCGGCCGCGGTCGCCGAAGAGGTTGCCGAAGGGACGAACGAAGCGCCGTCCGAAGAAGCGTCCGGCGAAACGCCCGACGAAACCTCCGAAGAGGAGGCCGAGGCGGCGGAAGACGCCGAGGCTTCGGATGAAACGGACGAAGCGTCCGGGGAAGTTGCGCCGGGGTCGGGGTTCGATCCCGTCAGCGCCGCCATGACGGGCGACGAAGAGGAAGAGGGACAGTTGACGCTCGCGCGCTACGCGAGCCGCGCCTATCTCGAATACGCCATGTCGGTCGTGAAGAGCCGCGCGCTCCCCGACGTGTCCGACGGTCAGAAGCCCGTGCAGCGCCGCATTCTGATCGACATGTACAAGATGGGGCTTTCGGCGGGCAAAAAGCCCGTGAAGTCCGCCCGCGTGGTGGGCGACGTGCTCGGCAAATACCACCCGCACTGCGACCAGTCGGTCTACGACGCCCTCGTGCGCATGGCGCAGAATTTTTCGCTCCGCTATCCCCTGATCGACGGGAAGGGCAATTTCGGCTCGCGAGACGGCGACAGTCAGGCCGCCATGCGCTACACCGAAGCGCGCCTGATGCCGATCGCCGAACTCCTCCTCGACGAAGTCGAAAGCGGGGCGGTGGACTTCGTGCCCAACTACGACGGCAATTTCCGCGAACCCGTGGAACTCCCCGCGAAGCTTCCCTTCGTGCTCCTGAATGGCTCCTCGGGGATCGCGGTCGGCATGGCCACGTCGATTCCCTCGCACAATCTGCGCGAAACGGCCGAGGCCGTGAAGCTCCTCCTTGAAAAGCCCGAGGCGACGCTCGAGGAAGTGCTCGAGAAGCTCCCCGGGCCGGACTTCCCCTGCGGCGGCCAGATCATCTCGTCGCCCGACGTCATCCGCGACACCTACCGCACGGGCCGAGGCAAGATCACCGTGCGCGCCCGCTATCACTTCGAAGAGATGGCGCGCGGACAGTGGCAGCTCGTCTTTGACGAACTCCCGCCCGAAGCGTCGTCCGCTTCGGTGCTGAGCGAAATCGACGACATCACGAACCCGAAGGTCCCGAAGGGGAAGAAGAGTCTCACCCCGAAGCAGATTCAGGCGAAGACCGCGCTTCTTGCGCTCCTGGACCGCGCCCGCGACGAGTCGGGGCGCGACGTCCCCGTGCGGCTCGTTTTCGAACCGCGCACTTCGCGCGTGAACCGCGAGGAGTTCGTCTCGGCTCTTCTCTCGCAGACGAAGCTCGAGTCGAACGTGTCGGTGAACCTCGTCATGCTCGGCATCGACGGGAAGCCCCGTCAGAAGGGCCTGATGGAAATCCTGGGCGAATGGGTCTCCTTCCGACTCAACGCCGTGCGGCGCCGCTCGCAGGCGCGTTTGGACGACGTGAACGACCGTCTGCACGTCCTTGAGGGCCGCCGCCTCATTCTCCTCAACATCGACCGAGTGATCGAGATCATCCGCCACGCCGACGAACCGAAGAAGGCCCTGATGGAGGCCTTCCCGCTCTCGGACCGCCAGGCCGAGGACATTCTCGAGATGCGTCTGCGCCAGATCGCCAAGCTCGCCGCGATCGCGATCGAAAAGGAAATCGACGAGCTCGAAACGGAACGCCGCAAGCTCGAGCGCCTCTTGGGGAGCGAAGCGCTGCTTCGCCGTCAGGTGGCGCGCGAAGTGGACGACGCCGTCAAGAAGTTCGGCGACGACCGCCGCACGCTCATCGAAGAGGCGCGCGTCGCCCAGAACGAAGCGACCGTTCCCTCGAGTCCCGTGACGGTGATCATCACCGAAAAGGGGTTCCTCACGACCCGTTCGGGCCACGATTACGACCTCTCCGCCCTCAACCTGCGCGTGGGCGACGCCGTCCTGAAGAAAATCGAGTGCCGCACGACGGACTCGATCTGCGCGCTCTCGCAGACGGGCCGAAGCTACACGATCGCGGTCTCGGCGCTCCCGGGCGGCCGCTCGGACGGCCAGCCGCTTTCGGCCTTCATCGACCTCGAAAAGGGCGGCGAAATCGTCGCCTGGGCGGCGGCGGACGAAAAGTCGCGCGTGCTCCTTTACGCCGACAACGGTCTGGGACTTGTGTGCCGCACGTCCGACCTCGTGGCGCGTCCGCGCGCCGGGAAGGCCTTCTTCAAGCCCGAAGACGGAAGCGTTCTCCTCGGCATGGTGGCGCTCGACGAGGCGAATCCGCTTCTTGCCTGCCTTGCGTCGAAGAACCGGCTTCTCGTCTTCGACGCCTCCGAAGTGCGCCTCCTCTCCGCGGGCGGCAAGGGCGTCATGCTCATGGGCCTCGACGAAGACGCGAAACTTCTCACGGTCACGGCCGTCAACGACCGCGGTCTTCTCGTGCGCGGCACGGGCCGCGGCGGCAAGGCCCGCGAACAGCTCCTCGGACGCCGCGCGATCGGCGACTACATCGCCAAGCGCGCCCGCAAGGGGAAGACTCTGCCGCTTACCTGGAAGGCCGAAGCCGTCGAGGCGGTGGCGGGCGACCCCGAACCCGAGGCGCCGACCGAAGGGGGCCTCAAGATCGAAATCTGCGACGATCCGGAACCCAAACTCTTCTGACGAATCGGCATGCAACGAATTCTCCGCGCCTTCACGAGTCTTTCGACGCGACTTCTGCTTCTCACGCTTTTGTGGGTGAGCTTCATCGTCGTGTCGGTGGGCTACACGATGCTTCTCAACTGGGAGCTCGAAGCGAGCGCCGCCACGGTGCGAACCGTGGGGGAACTGCGCCATCACGCCTACCGCTGCGGCTTTCTCGCGCATGACGACGCGGCGCGCGCCGATCTGCGAAGCGAGATCGACGCCTTCAACGTCGAGATGAACCGTCTTTTGACCGGAAGCGAATGGCGTCTGCCGAGAAGTCCGGAGATCGAAGCGCACCTGCACGAACTCGAAGCCTCCTGGCGGCGCGACATCATGCCGATTCTTCTCGCCGACTCGGACGAGGCGAACCGCCTCTCGCAGGTGAACCTCTACGTCGAGCGGCTCTCGGTCTTCTCGAACCAGGTTGAAGAGCGCCGCAACGACTACCTCTCGCAGCTGCAGACGATTCAGTGGCTCGTGATCGTGCTCGCCGTAGGGAGCCTCTTCGTCATCATGGTGCTCCTCGTGAAGTGGGTGATTCATCCGCTCGAAATTCTCGGGCGGGGGATCTTTCTTCTCTCGAACGGGCGCCTTTCGCAGCGCCTTCCGATGCGCGGCGAAGACGAAATCAATCTGATCGGCGTGGGGTTCAACCACATGGCCGACCGCCTGCAGGACCTCTACAACAACCTCGAGCGGAAAGTGGCCGACAAGACCGAGGCGCTTGAAGTGCAGAACCGTCAGCTCGAAGACCTCTACGGGGCGACGAGCTTTCTCTCGCACCAGCGCACGATGAACGAGACGCTCGAAGGCTTCGTCGAGCGCACGAAGCGCGCGCTCGACGCCGACGCGGCGGCGCTCTTTCTGCGCCGTGAAGAGGAGCCCGCCCTGAGGCTCGAGGCCACGTCGGAGGTCGAGTCCGACATCGTCTCCGAACTCGAGGGCGTCAAGGACGGCTCGAACTTTCTCGAGCAGTGCCTTGCGCGCGGCGAGACGATCCGCATCCCGCTTCGCTTCGCCGATCCGCGCCGCATGATCACGGCGCTTCGCGCCAAGGGCTACGAGACGGTTTACTGCGTGCCCGTGCGCGGGACGAACGCGCAGCTCGGCGTTCTCGCGCTTCTCTACCGCTCGCCTTTGACGCTAGGGATTCCGCGCGTGCAGTTGCTCGAAAGCCTCGTGACGCACCTCTCGGTCGCGATCGAAAACGGGCAGTTGAACGAGCGCGAACGCCTCTACGCCGTCGTGCAGGAGCGCCAGCTCATGGCGCGGGGGCTGCACGACTCGATCGCGCAGGCGCTCTCCTACCTCAACCTTCAGGTGCAGTTCCTCACGAGCGCCATCGAAAAGAAGGACGACGCCCTGCGCGACGAATCGCTCGCCGCCATTCGAACGGGTCTGCAGGAGTGTTACGACGACGTGCGCGAACTCTTGCTCAACTTCCGCGAGCGCGTGCACAAGGAAAAGTTCATCGACGGCGTGCGCACCGTCATCAACCGCTTTGAGGCGCAGGCGAACGTCGAGGCGTCGCTTCGCGTCGTCGAGCGCGGGCCCGAACTCACCGAACGGCAGAAGGTGCAGGTAATCTTCATCATTCAGGAGGCCCTGAGCAACGTGCGCAAGCACGCCCGCGCCTCGCACGTGAACGTCGTCGTGGAAAACTACGAAGACCTGCGCGTCGTCGTTGAGGACGACGGCGTGGGGATCGACGAGAAACTTGTGGAGTCGAGAAAGGGCCGCCACGTGGGACTCTCGATCATGAGCGAACGCGCTTCACGCATCGGCGCCGAAGTGACGGTCGAGCGCGCTTCGGACGAGGGCGGCACCCGCGTCGTCCTCTTCCTGGCGGCCAAGGATCGCTGAACGCTCGCCGCGCCCTTCGGGGTTTCCGGGCCCGGCGCCGGCTTATTGCCTGGGATAGGCGGTGAGGAGCGCGGCCTTCCCTTCTTCCATGCTTTGCACGGTCTGTCCGCAGTCAAGGCGCAGATGCGTGACGGGACGGTCCTTGCGATGCGCTCGGAATTTTCGCGGCGGCACGAAATCTTCGGGCTAGATGTTCTCGCGCGGCGAGGTTTCGATCGCGATGAGTTTGTCCGTCCTTTGATTTTCGTTGTTGGCCGGCAAAACGCTGACGCGGAAACATCGCAACGGTGTTCTTCTTTTGGCTATTTCCCATAACTGGTAGGCACAGCCCACCGGTTCGATAGCCCAGCCTCAG
>OGIK01001685.1_pt1 | contig 17781 bp, 17 predicted proteins | sample 1571781 | NCBI WGS metagenome assembly OGIK01 (sample SAMEA2581956, study PRJEB24529) | metagenome | biome: Human gut stool | place: China | collected 2011
TAACTGGGAGAAAGGAAAAATCCAATTACCATCTAAGATAATTGGATTATACGTGGAATAAATGAAAAGGGACTTGATATCGGAGCTGGAGTCGATGCAGTTGATTATAAGTTGATTAGCATATGCCATAAGGGAGATATGGTTGTATCACAAGATTATGGTGTTGCAACAATAGCTCTTGAAAAACTCATATTGATGGTAAAGTCAAAGGAAGGTGCTCAGAGTGGGACTCTTTAAGAAAAAGACAGTTACAAAGACATATGATAAAGAAAATAAAAAACCAGTAATTAAGGCGAGCATATGTAATGGTGAGCAGGTAGCTGGTTTTAAAGATATTCATACAGGTAAGATAGAAGAGGTTATGCTGATAAAAAATCAGGTAGACCTTGATGTGTTCAAGAAAATGTATGGAATTGATGGGGAGATAGAGAAGGAATATTAAACAATATATTTGATTAAGACGATAAAAGGTGACATAAGTTTTTTTGTTTTTCGGGGAATTTGGAGGTGCAATATGCCTAAATCATCGAACCAGAAATTGAAACTGATATACCTTATGAAAATTCTTCTGGAACGGACTGATGAAACGCACAGTATTACCATGCCGGAGATTATTGAAGCACTCGCATCATATGATATAAGTGCGGAACGCAAAAGCTTGTATAATGATATTGAAAACTTAGCGATTGAATCATAAGGTAATAGGTTGGTTAGTATAGCCAACCTATTGAACTTGGCAGAATGATTGCTTTTGTGAAGAAATTGATGGAAGAAACAATATAAGCCATTGAATTCAGAGATGAATTTGGCGCTTTTTGCGATTCAAAGAATTTTCAAAAAGTACGCAATGTAAACTTTTGTATAAACTTGTGAAAAACAAAAAGGGGGGATATAATTAAGAATATATTTATCGAGAAGGAAAATAGGATGACAATAACAGGAATACCGTTTGATGAAAAACTGAATATAGGTGTATTAAGTAAAGTATTTGAACGTAAACGTATTTCCAATTGTTATAAGTATTTTTGGTTCCAGGCAATATTGGAAAATATCGTAGAAGATAAAGTTGTATTTACATATGATGAAATTCTGAATCAAATGATAGAAGATGCATGGTATATGGTTACAGAGTTTAAATTACGTTTAGGTCCGTGTAATACAACAGATAATTTAGAGGAAGTGGTTAAGTATATACATTCGAAGTCCAATATATCGTCTACTGCAAAACGAGGTTCTGTAATCCAGTATCTCAAAGAAAATGCAGATCCCCAAATAAAAAAATATAAGAAATGTTTAATAGAAAATGTGCCATATTGTATGCAAAGTCCTTTTTATTCATCAATTAAAAATCCTGGTCAGTCAAAGGTTTACAAAATAAATGAGCAGGCCCACTTATTGTATTATTTCGTTGCACTTGAGGGGATTTTTTCTAAATTTGAAATTAATGAAGAATGGGTTGGCTACTTAATTCGAAATAGAACAATTTTATTAGAATGGGTCAGATACAATCTTATCGGCTATTTACAAGATAGAAATCCGAATGTTCCTGGAATTGTGGAAAAAGTTCAAAAGCCAGAAAAAAGAGATTTAAGAAGAGTGAGTGATTATTGGAAGACAATCATTGAGATTGATCCCAAAATAAAAGAAATATATCAAAAGGTAAGTTTAAAAGATAAACCTATATCAATCGATCATTTTGTACCGTGGCAATATTTATCACATGATGAATTATGGAATTTAAGCCCAACAACAAAGAATATTAATAGCATGAAGGGAAATCAATTACCGAATCTCTATGAAGATTTTGAAAGGTTAGCAGAATTACAACACAAAGCTCTTATGATGTGCAATGATTATGAAATAGTTCGGCATAAATTCAAAATATGCCTGGATTATCATGTAAATAGTACAGAGATTAGAAATAGTTTGTATCAGCCTGATATTGATTTGCCAAGCTATAGAGAAAGATTATATAACGTGATACAACCAGTTTATGATTCGGCCAAAATGGGTGGATTTACGGAATGGATAAAATAGAAGAAAGCAGGGGGAAGTTGTGAGCAAAATTGATGAATTACGCTTAGGTTTTGAAACAGCATATATTGATGGTTCGGTTGTTTCAAGCAATATCTATAGACCACAATTCGTATCAAATAATCATAAAGAAGGAAAGAAAGAAAGTACTCTCATCCATTGAGGATGAGCTTTTGGTATGTGACGGATTTCAAATCAGTGTAGCATTTATTACTATGAATGGGATTACTCCCCTCCTGCAGACTTTAAAAGAGTTAGAAAAAAGAAATATTAAAGGTGAAATCTTAACAACGAACTATTTGAATTTCAGTGAGCCTAAAGCGTTGAAAAAACTTAATGAACTTTCGAATATTACACTTAAAATGTATGATGTTGAAGTAGCGAATGAGGGATTTCATACAAAGGGATACATTTTCAGAAAAGAAGAAATTTATCATATCATTATTGGAAGTTCCAATATTACAAGTGCAGCACTTACAGATAATCGCGAATGGAACACAAAGCTGGTTTCAACAGTACATGGCGAGACGGCAAAAGAAATTGTTACTGAATTTAATGAATTATGGAATTCAAACTATGCATTAACATTTGATGAGTTTTATGAGAACTATAATGAGCGCTATAAGATTATTAAACATCAGAGAGAGGTTGCAAAACAGGAAGAAATCACTTCGATTGAGAAGTATAAATTGCAGCCAAACAGTATGCAGATTGGGTTCATTATTAACTTGAAAAAGATTCTTGAGGCTGGCGAGGACAGAGCACTCCTGATTTCTGCAACTGGTACGGGAAAAACATATGCATCAGCTTTTGCAATGCGCGAATTAGGATTTAAGAGGGTATTGTTTCTGGTTCATCGAGGACAATTAGCAAGGCAGACAAAGAAATCTTATGAAAAAGTGTTTGCGGAGTCTGTTTCTATGGGATTAGTAGGGGCTGGATATCATGAGTATGATGCAGATTATATATTTGCGACGGTACAAACCTTAAATCGTGACGAACATTTACTACAGTATGAAAAAGATGCATTTGATTGCATTGTTTTAGACGAAGCGCACCATGTTCCAGCAGATACATATCAGAAAGTAATGAATCATTTCACACCAAAGTTGTGGCTTGGAATGACCGCTACTCCAGATAAGCGAGATGATAATATGGAAGGTAGAAATGTCTATGAACTTTTTAATTATCAGATTGCTTATGAGATTCGATTACAGCAAGCAATGGAGGAAAAACTTCTCTGTCCATTCCATTATTTTGGAATTACAGATTTAGCAATCATTGGTGATAATGGGGATACTAGTCGTGATTTCTCAATGCTTGCTAGTGAGGAACGGGTAAAACATATTATCAATCAGGCTGACTATTACGGATATAGTGGGGATAAAGTGAAGGGATTGATTTTCTGTAGCAACATTAAGGAAACAGAGGAGTTATCCGCAAAGTTTAATGAAATGATTAACCCATCAACAGGAAAAAAATTTAGAACAATTGCCCTCAATGGTAGTGCCTCGGAACAGGAGAGGCAGAATGTATTTGAAAGGCTTGCTATGAATGAAGAAGATGCAACAATTGAGAATCAACCATTAGATTATATTTTCTCGGTTGAAATCTTGAACGAAGGTGTTGATATCGTTGAGGTTAATCAGGTTATTATGCTAAGACCAACACAGTCACCGGTTGTTTTTATTCAGCAGCTTGGGCGAGGACTTAGAAAAGCAAATGGAAAAGAGTATGTAGTCATTTTGGATTTCATTGGGAACTACAATAACAATTTCATGATTCCAATTGCATTATCAGGGGATAGAACCTACAACAAGGACAATATTCGTAGATATATTATGGAAGGCGGAAGAGTGATTCCCGGAGCTTCCACGGTTCATTTTGATGAGATTAGTAGAAAAAGAATTTTTGCATCTGTAGACAATGCAAATTTTAGTGACATTAAGCTTATCAAAGAAAATTACACAAATTTAAAGAATAAACTTGGGCGCATTCCTCGTTTACGTGATTTTGATGATTACGGTGAGATGGATGTTATGCGAATATTTGATAACAATAGTCTCGGATCATATTATAAGTTTCTGGTGAAATATGAGAAAGAATATAAGATCCGGTTATCTGAGGATGAAGAAAAAGTAATTGAATTTGTTTCGAAAAAATTGGCTAATGGAAAACGTATTCAGGAACTTCAGATACTAAAGAGAATACTTACATACGCTCATGGTTTATCAAAAATTGGTTTATTTGCGGGTTTATCAGAGGATATGAGAGAGTATGGAAAAAATATCAGTCAGGACCAGAAGGAGAATATTGTAAATGTTATGACAAACAAATTTCCTGCTGGAGCAAGTAAAAAGACATATTCGCAATGCGTATTTATGGAGCAAGAAGGAAATGATTATAAACCAACAAAATTATTTATGCAGATGTTGGCAAATGATGAGTTTTATGGTGTGCTTCAGGAACTTGTTGACTTTGGAATAAGTCGATATGAAAGAGATTACAAGAACACTTATGATCAGACAGATTTGGTTTTATATCAGAAATATACATATGAGGATGTTTGCCGACTTTTGAACTGGGAGCAAAACGAAGTACCATTAAATATTGGTGGTTATAAGTTTGACAAAAAGACGAAAACATTTCCTGTTTTCATTAATTATGATAAAGCAGAGGATATCAGTGATACCACAAAATATGAAGATCATTTTATACCAGGATTTAGAGATCGTTTGATTGCTATTTCAAAATCTGGAAGAAATTTACAGTCGGAGGATGTTCAAAATTTTTTGAAAGCAAAGGAACGAGGTATTCAAGTAGAACTTTTTGTAAGAAAAAACAAGGATGACAAGGTTTCGAAGGAGTTCTATTATCTTGGTCATATGACAGCAAGTGGAAATACCAAAGAATTTACAATGACAAATACCGAGAAAACAGCAGTGGAAATAGAGTGGATACTTGACGTTCCGGTGCGAGAAGATATTTATGAGTACATTGTGAATTCTTAATGGGAGGATATATGAAGACAGTAAAAGTAGTTGCTGCGATTATAAAAGCAGTTAACGAGAATGGAGAAACAATCATTTTTGCAACACAGCGTGGATATGGTGATTTCAAAGGCGGTTGGGAGTTTCCGGGTGGAAAAATTGAATCAGGAGAAACACCTCAGGAAGCGTTGAAGCGTGAAATTATAGAAGAACTTGATACGGAGGTATCTGTTGGAGAATTGATGGATACAGTTGAGTACGACTATCCACAGTTTCATCTTTCTATGGATTGTTTTTGGTGTCAAATTGTAAGAGGAAATCTTGTGCTAAAAGAGCATGAGGCAGCAAGATGGTTAACAAAGGATGAATTGAATAATGTAGAGTGGTTGCCGGCGGATATTACATTGATTGAGAAAATTAGGAACTTACTTTCAATGACAAGATAATTAAGATGGATAGAGGTAATAATGCAGATATTAGTAGATGCAGATGCTTGTCCGGTGGTGGGTATTGTTGAATCATTGGCAGAAAAATATAATATTCCGACAACATTGCTTTGTGATACGAACCATGTGCTATATTCAGATTATAGCGATGTGATTATTGTCGGAGCAGGAGCTGATGCAGTAGATTATAAGCTGATCAGCATTTGTCTTAAGGGTGATATTGTGGTATCTCAGGATTATGGGGTAGCTGCCATGGCACTTGGGAAAGGTGCATACGCCATTCATCAATCCGGTAAGTGGTATACTGATGAAAATATAGACCAGATGTTGATGGAGAGGCATCTTAACAAAAAAGCAAGACGAAGTTCTCACAAAAATCATATAAAAGGACCGAGAAAACGTATAGAAGAAGATGATGTGCGCTTTGCTCAATCTTTTGAAAAAATGATACAGACAATCATACAGGTAAGATAGCAGAAGGAATGCTGATAAAGAGTCCGGCATAAGGGGGATTTTGATGAATACAGAAATAAAAAATATGTGGAGAAAAAAATCATGGTCCATTCCAGATTTATTAGGAAGTAAAAGTGAATATACAAAGATTGTTATAGGATTGATCCAGCAGATTGCATCTGGTAATGCAAACGGTATGGATGATTTCCCTAAATTGGAAGGTGTCTTTGAGTCTAGAACATGGAGAGAATATGTCCCTTTTCTGAAAGGAATTGGAATCGTTGGAAATCATAACGGAAGTTTGTGTTTATCAGAAACAGGCGAATGGTTACATAGAAATTTGTCATTTTATAATATTGCAAGTGTGATGCAAGAGAGGTTTCGTATATTTGGAGAGATTTTATATGTGTTAGATTCTGAACCAAGCACCGTGCAGGAAGTTGATGAAAAAATTTGTGATTTATATAAATTGAAGTGGAAAAATTGTTCTAATACAAGAAAAAGAATGGATTGGCTAGAAGTATTAGGGCTTATTGATATTATTGGAAATCGAAAATGGGTAGTAACTGAAAGTGGGAAAAGAGCATTGAAAGAATGGATTCTAGTTACTCCAGAAATGCTGGATTCATTCGAAGATGCTGAAGTTTCTTACAAGATTAGCGAGGCTCCGACAGAAATATCAAATATGATACAGGAATTATATGATAACAATTTATTACAGAAAGAGCGTTGTACATATAATTTGTGGTCTCCAAGTCCAAATAAAATTGAAAATTTAAGAAAAATATTAGAGTATTCGTGTGAAAAGGTAACAAGGATAGAGCTGTTTAAATATATTGGTGATGAGTTTAATTTGAAGGTAAGCAGTATAGAGTCAATGATGCCATTTCTGAAGGCTTCTGGGTTACTGGAAGAAGTTGGAAGAAATATATATATTACCAGTTCGGTTGCCAAGGAATGGTGTGAAACAGGAGTGGATATAGACTTTATAAGGATTTTGCATTGCCATTATCGTTTTGTCGGAGAAATGATTCTTTTTGCAGAAAACGATGTTACAAGGAATGAAATTTATCAAGAAGCAAAGGAATATGGTCTTAATAATGAAAAGGCAAGATGGATAGCTGGTTTTTTGGTTGAAGCTGGATTATTAGAAGAACCACAGTACTTGCATTTAAAGGCAACAACCTTTGGCATGGAATTTGCGAATACGCTTCCATTGACAGATAAAAATGTATATATGGAGGAAATAAATAGTAAGGAAAATATAGTTGCCGAAACAAAAAAGAATCCATCTGAAAATGATTTATTTGAGAGATTAAGTGCAGCAGCATTAGATCCATTAGCAGAGGGAAAAGCTTCAGGAGTAGCTTTTGAAGAAGAGATTGCAAAAGTATTTAGATATATGGGTTTTGAAGCGAAAAGAGTAGGTGGACCAGGAAATACTGATGTAGTAGTACGTTGGATAGATGATGAAGGAAAAAAAGTAACGGCTATCGTTGACGCAAAGTCAAAATCAAGTGGTCAGGTTTCACATAATGATGTGAGCGATGTGGCAATCGATGCTCATAAAGAGAAGAATAATGCTGATTATGTTGCAATTATAGGTGCTGGATTTAGTGGTGATACAATAAAGAACTTTGCATCAAGGAAAAAAGTTGCCTTAATAACGGATCAGGAATTGATTGATATAGCAAAAAAAGCAGAAGAACTGGGATTAAATTTGCAGGAGATTGCGATAATATTTCAATCTCCTGATGGAAAATCAAGATTACAAGAGTTGATTTCAACAAAGCAAAGAGAACAGAATTTAATTGAACTAATCGTTGCTACTTTTAGAAAAGAGCAAGAGATGTTGGAAAGTATTTCTGCAAGAGATATGTTTTTGTTATTAAGAATGACGGATAATTCTCCTTCTCTTGAAGAAATTTTAAATGTTTTTTCTCTTCTTTCAACGGATGAGATAGATGTTTTAGAGATGAATAAACAAGCATCTGCAAAGGAAAATACAACATACACGATGAAAAATGCTAAAGCAACAGTAAATAGATTGAAGATGATTGCAAATGCAATAGAAAAAGGAATAGAGAAATAAACATAACATAAAACAAACACAATTTTAGTTAGGATGACACATGAAAATATTATCAAAAAATGCTTCGGACACCGAAACAAAAGATACATGTAATAATGACAAATACCATACCCCCGAACAGGCATTAAAAATTTTGTTTGGATATGATTCATTCAGGGTGGGACAGAAATCTGTGATCGACAGTATCCTGGCGGGGAGAGATGCTTTTGCAGTCATGCCGACAGGCGCAGGAAAATCTGTGTGCTATCAGATCCCGGCGGTGCTTCTGCCGGGAATCACCTTGGTGGTTTCGCCGCTTATTTCACTTATGCAGGATCAGGTCAAAGCATTAAATGAGGCAGGAGTGCCGGCGGCATTTATCAATAGTTCGCTTTCTGAAAAAGATTATAATGAGACGATCAGGAGAGCGAGACAGGGCGTTTACAAAATTATTTATATAGCGCCGGAGCGGCTCGTCACAGAGGGCTTTCTCGCTCTTGCAAAAAGCGTACCTATTTCAATGGTGACAGTGGACGAAGCACACTGTATCTCACAGTGGGGGCAGGATTTCCGCCCAAGCTATATGAAAATTGTTGAATTTGTCAAAACATTGGAGAAACGTCCGATCATCAGTGCATTTACAGCTACGGCAACAGAAACCGTCCGCGAAGACATTGTTTGCACGTTAGGACTGCAGAATCCCTTTACATTGGTAAATGGATTTGACAGGGAAAATTTGTTTTTTCAGGTGGAAAAGCCAAAGAATAAAGAACAGTACATTTTGAAATATATTTCCGGGCATAGCGGTGACAGTGGAATTATCTATTGTGCGACAAGGAAAAATGTTGACAATATATATGAACTGCTTAAGAGCAAGGGGATTTCTGTGGGAAAATATCATGCAGGAATGAGTGCTGTGGAGCGGAAAAAAATGCAGGATGATTTCGTATTCGACTACACAAGTATTGTCGTTGCAACAAATGCGTTCGGTATGGGAATTGATAAATCGAATGTCCGTTTTGTCATTCATTATAATATGCCGCAGAGTATGGAAAACTATTATCAGGAGGCAGGAAGAGCCGGTCGTGACGGGCTTGACGCTAAGTGCATTCTTTTATTTTCACCGCAGGATATTGTGATCAACCGGTTTTTATTGGATCATAAGGAAATGCAGGATCTCGATCCGGCGGACAGGGAGACGGTCAGGGAAAGGGATGCCCGGCGGCTGCAGGTGATGGAGCGATACTGCTATACAACAGAATGTCTGCGCAATTATATTTTAAAGTATTTTGGGGAAAATCCGGAAAAACCATGTCAGGACTGCGGCAATTGCCTGCGGGAATTTGAAACTCTGGATATGACAGAAGCAGCCAAAAAAGTGATCAACTGCGTATACGAAGCGAAGGGAAGATATGGAAGGCAGATTATCATTGACACTGTTGCCGGAGCTAAGACGGCGAGGCTGGAGGAAATAGGAGCTGTTCGCTACAAGTCATACGGCGTTCTGGCAGGAACAAACAAGAATCTGTTAAGACGTTTGATCGAGCAGCTGGTATTAGAGGGATATCTTCGTGTGGGAGATTATCAGGTCCTCAAACTTGGCGATATCAGTGGTTTGAAAAATCCAGAGGCTTCTGTTTCCATTAAGATCACAGATGAAGATAAACAGCCGGAAAAGGCCGCCAAAACGAAAAAGAAAGCAAAGAGTGTGGAAACACTTACATCTTCCGGCTACAAGCTGTTTGAGCGGCTTAAGAAACTCCGCCTTGAAATAGCACGTGAGGAAAGCATGCCGCCGTATATTATTTTCAGTGACAAGACCTTGATCGATATGGCAGCAAAAATGCCGGCTTCCAAGCCTGAAATGCTGGACGTTTCAGGTGTGGGCGAAAATAAATTTGCGAAGTATGGAGAGCGGTTTCTTGAGGTAATTGGGGAGTATAGGCGGGAAGTGGGATAGGAACAGTTAGAAATTGTGTTGAAAGAAGTTAGAACAGGAAAGGCGTGAGATGAATCTTACGTCTTTTTTTGGAAAAAACATTACGGCAAAATGTAATAATGACGGAGAATAAAGAGGTATATAAAAAGCTTCCGTTAGCATATCATGGAAGGTATGACATTTTTACAGTAGAGACGAATGGTGTGTTATGGATGGCTATTCATCCAAAAGATGATGCCGGACTTGTTATGTTACGTAGAGACAGAGCTGGCGTAGAAAAAATGACAGGATTAAACTGTGCAATATTCCTTGATCGAACAACATTTTATATAAAGGAAAAAATGATGGAAGAAGGAATTCCTTTTGTAATAGAAGGGAAGCAGGTATTTCTCCCGTTTATTGGATATTTGCTGAGTAAGGAAAATGAAAGAGAATTAGCACCAGTTCATTTGATTTCATTTTTGACGCAAAAAATGCTCCTGATGACTATTTATGAACGATGGAATGAAGTGAAAGTATCCGGTGCAGCGAAACGAATGGGAGTGTCAACAAAATCTGCAAGCCGGTGTTTTGATGAACTGGAATATTTAAATATTGATGTGTTGGGCATGAAAGGTAAATCAAGAGTAATAAATATTCCGAATGACTGAAAACAATTATGGCAGCAGATTGAGCGTATGTTAAGAAATCCAGTGATTCGAAGATTTATATTGAGAAAAGATATGAAACTTGAAAAGAAAGCAGGCATTTCTGCTTTATGTGAGTATTCTCTTTTGTCCGATAATGCTTATCTAACCTATGCGGTAACGAAGAAAGAACTGAAAGCTAGTGGAGTGACAGAAGAAAAACAAGTAAGTGAATTGGAAGAAATTGGCTGTGCTGTTTTGGAACTGGGATATTTCATTGATTTTTCAGGAAAAGGATTGCAGGATCCTTTGAGCGTAGTATTGTCACTTACAGGAGAAGAGCAAGAAGAGGAACGGATAGATATTTCTATTAATGAGATGTTGGAGGAATATGTATGGTCAAGGGATTAGATACATTTCAGAAGTACTTTGCAGATTATGAAGAACAGTATGTTTTAATAGGTGGCGCAGCCTGTGATATTCTGTTTGAAAGCAACGAAGTAAATTTCAGGGCTACAAGAGATCTGGACATGGTTTTGATCGTTAAAGCAAGTATTCGGATAAAAATGTGATGTGTTATACAGTTGATTTATAACACACTTTTACATCTTTTGCGGACGGTATTATACGAAAATAAACCAGGTTATGCCATAAAGCAAAAATTTACAAGGGCTAACAAAGCCCGAAATACCAAGAAAAACTAAGAAATGCGAGGTTATGCAACAGTGATTAAAATACTTTTCATCTGCCACGGCACTCTAGTTTTACTATAATGCAGAGTTTTGCAAAGTGAGGCAACATAGGGCAAAATGTGGCGCAAACCCACATGAATACTACGGTTTCGACTACTAGGGGTTGAGCCGGAGAGGGGATGAAGGCAAATAAACAGCCGCTTTTCGTTAGTAGTAATCTACTACGAAGGGTGGTTTTTGTGCATAAAACGATAAAAATAGTATTAAATAGTAATAATTAGTAAATATTGGTGATTAAACTTGTTAAAACAAAAATAATAGTATTGAGAAAAATATGAGAATATGATAAAATAGTAGTGCTGTTTGAAAGGAGAAATGTCTTGTGAATAAGAATGAACGCTGGGTTTCTATGGAAGAGATTTGTAATCATCTCGGTGCGAGCAGAGACACTGTGAAAAAGATGGTTAAAATACAAAATATGCCTGCATATAAGTTTGATAGAAAATGGAAATTTAAGATTAGTGAAGTTGATGAATGGATGCACAGGCAGAATTGTATAACAAGCGAAGAAAGAGAGGCAGATAATGATGTTAAAGACAATTGATTTGTTTGCTGGGGCGGGTGGCTTGAGTCTGGGGTTTAAGATGACAGGACAATTCGAATTGGTTGCAGCTGCCGAAATAAACGCAAATGCAAAGGCAACATATAAGAAGAACTTAGTTGGAAATAATGATGGTTTTACATTTATTGACAATGTGGTAGGGTATGATTTTGCACAACTTAGTGAAAAAGTTGGAGGCATTGATATTGTTATTGGTGGACCACCGTGTCAAGGATTTTCAAATGCAAATAGACAAAAGAATCATTTGATTAGTATGAATAATGGATTGGTTAAAGAATACTTTAGAGCCATTAAGGAAATAAAACCGAAAGCGTTTGTGATGGAGAATGTAAGCATGTTACGTTCAGATACACATAGGTTTTATGAATCTACAAAGGACAATCAAGAGATAGAAGCGTTGATCGCAGCAGGGTTTGATATACCAAAGAGAGAAGATATATTATATGTGGCAAACTGCAAATATGAAAATATTGATTTTTCATTAATTGATGAAATGGATTTTGCAAGATTTACAATTCCGAAAGATTTGTTGCAGCTACTTAGTGTGTTGGGAAAGAATATAGGTAATAAGAAAAGATTTCCTACATATTTGGAAAAGCATTCAGCAGAGATAATAAGACGTATTGATGATACATTAAATACAGATAGAATTGATGAAACAATTGCGGTGCGCTTGACAATAATAAAAGATTCAATTTCTGAGGTGCCTTTACCAGATAATAAAGAAGAAAGCGATTATAAAGATAAGCTGAATGAATTAATGCTCAAAGTGTCAGAACAGGAAGAAGTAATTAGGTATATTGTTTCATTGCAAAAGATGATTGAAACGATGGAGGAAATTAGTTCTAATGGATTGATAGGACAGTATTCGGTGGATGATAAAGGTTGCTTAGTATATAGAGTTAATTCATATTCGGTTAACGACTATGTGAATGCCATTTTAGGAGGCGAATACATTCAAAAAGGAGATACTGTATACGCAGAATGGTTTGGTGTTCCACAGGAACGAAGACGTCATATCGTTATAGGAATTAGAAGAGATTTATATGGTGATGTGGAGTTGGAGTTACCAAAAGCTCCTGATAATTTAGTGGTGCCAACTGTTGGGCAGGCAATCATGGATTTGGCAACTTATGAAGTTGGGTATGATAAAGAATTTGAAGAAGTAGCATACACAGGCGTAGAAGTGTTAAGTGATTATGCAAAACAAATGCGTGAAGGAAGTGTTTCTGTAAAGAATCATATTACAACACAAACAACAGAAACAGCATTAGAGAGATTCAAACAAATACAGCCGGGTAAAAATTTTCACAGTTTATCTAAGGAAATGAAATCGACATATTCAAAGCCAGAGAGAACACAGAATACAATTTATTTAAGGTTAGAACCGGATACACCATCGGGTACTGTAGTGAATGTAAGAAAATCGATGTGGATTCATCCTACTTTGGATAGAGCAGTTACAGTAAGAGAGGCTGCGAGGTTACAGTCATTTCCGGATAGTTTTGAATTTGTGGGAACAAAGGATTCGCAGTTTCAACAAGTTGGCAACGCTGTTCCGCCACTTCTTGCTAAAGGAATAGCTGAGAAGTTATTACAGTATATAAATGAATAAATGTTTATGAAGCATTTGTAATAAGCATATAGCATATTGCAAATGCTCTTTTTATATGCATATAATAAATACAACTATATGGTATTTTAAAAATGCTAGAAATAATGTTGGAATAATAATTGATAAATAAACTGTAGCATTTGACAAATGCTGCAAAATATGATATATTGATTATAATAATAACGAAATATACTTCGAATGTTAGCTGCATTTGGAAGGGGTATGGTATATGGCGGCAAAAAAAGGACTTGAAAATGAAACTAAACGAGACAAATTTGTGAGATTAGCTGAGGCAAGAACAAATAAGATTATTGACATGGTCCAACTATTGGGAAATTGTAGCAACACAAGTCAATATGAGTACTCACAAAAAGATGTGGATAAAATCTTTAAGGCTATTCAACTTGAATTAGACGAGGCTCGAAAAAGATTTAGTAAGCAGGATAGTGAGAAAGGTAGTAGATTTACTCTCGATTAAGGAGGAGAACTATGTTTGGCTGGAAAAATAGTTATAAGTGGATTTTTTCGGAACTTGGGGCAGCAGATAAGGTTGGCGTTAATGATGCTGGAATAGGAATTTTCAAAAGACAGCCTTATAAAGGGTTGGCAAAAGAAATTCTACAAAATATAACAGATGCTAAAGATGATAGATTGCCGGAAGATGTTCCAGTAAGAGCTAGATTCGAATTAGTATATGTTGATAGAAATGATATTCCTGATTATCAAAGATTAAATGAAGTAATTCATAAGTGTCATGAATATTACCATGACGGAGATGATGGGGCAAAGCTTAAGGTGATATGTGATGCTTCGGAAAAGTATCTTGCGCATGAAGGAAAGGTTCCTGTTTTAAAGATTAGTGACTACAATACATATGGACTTCGCGGGGTACATGAAGAAAAAGGTAGTAACTGGACTGGACTTGTTAGAGAAAGAAGTGCAACTAATAAATCAAATGGTTCAAGTGGAGCATTTGGTGTTGGAAAATTTGCACCTTATAATTTCTCTGCACTTCGCACGGTTCTGTACTCTACAAAGACTAGAGAAGGAGAAACAGCATTCCAAGGAAAAGCTATATTAACAACCTTTAGCGAGTTTGATGAAGATAAACAGAAAAATGTTGTAAAACAGAATATTGGACTATTTGCAGATACAGACAGTGATAATTTTGATGCGGTATTTTCTGCTGATGATATAGCGCCTGTTTTTAGACGTGATGTTGTTGGCACGGATTTGTTCGTACTCGGATTTGAAAAAGAGGAAGATTGGATTGAGCAATCAGCAATTAGTGTAATAGAGTACTTTTTCTATTCTATATATCGTGGAAAGTTGAACGTGGAAATTGTTGAAGGTGATAAAGTCGTAGAGATTAATAAGAGTAATCTCGGAGATATGATTGCTTACTACGAAGAGTATTGCAAAGAACATATGGAGAATGATACAACATTCAGTTTTACTGCCCCTTCGTATTGGGCTATGCTTACGAATTCGAATTGTAAGTCAATAGTAGGTAAGAATTTTGAATACAATGGTCACAGCATGGGAGAATACGAACTCTATTTATTAGTAGGGGATGAATGTGTAGATCGCAAAGTTTTGGAAATGCGCCAAGCTGGTATGAAGATTCGTGAGGACATCAATTTTAGAATCCAAACCAATTTCACAGCGATATTCATTGCAACAGGTGCTAATGCTGTTTCGGACGAGCCAAAGGATAATATTAGTAGTTTCTTGAGAAAGTGTGAAAATCAAGCACACGATGATTGGGCTGCAGATGAATATAAGGAAGAAAAAGAAAAGGCGAGAGGAATTATCAATAAAATTCATTCGTTAATTCTTGATGCAGTAAAGGCCGAAATGCCCGATATGGGCGATAAATCTATAGACGCTTTCGGGCTAAGTGAATTTCTTCGCAATGAAGACGAGGATGATGAAAAGAAGGAAGAAAAGGCGTTCGCTGACTTTAAACCGCTAGATTTTGAACTTCAGACTGTTAAAACTGGAAAAAGAAGAAAACAGGCTGATATAAGCATGAAGAAGAATGGCGGCTCAAAGAAACACAAAAACCATAAGCCTAAAGATGATGACAATCAGGATAAGAAGAAACGTAAGCGTACGGATAACCATCGTGGTACAGGATTGAATAAAGTATCAGAGGTATATATTTCTAATATAAAAACTCCATATGACACAGAGGCTGGAGAGTACCAAGTTTCTTTTGCTGTTGATGAGGCTGTGGATAATTTAATGATTGCAACTAAAATTTCAAGTGATGATAATAATTTGGCAAGAGCAGAAATATCAAAGGCTACTCGAAATGGTAAGGCTTTAAATATTAAAAATGGAATGGTGGAGTTAGGTACTGTAAACGAGGGAGATAAGGTTGTGCTACGTATGAAAATTGCTGAGCGTGTACGAAAGACTTTGGAGGTGAGAGGATATGCTAAACGTTAGTATTAATTATCCATACCCGGTAATAAGACCATATTCGGAAGATTATATTGATACTGTTTTTGAGGGAGAGTTAACAGTAACGCCGGAAAATGATGGCTATTACATCCATCCTAAATTTTCTATATCTAATATTGAAATCCAGAGCATGATTGATGAGGGTAAGCTGACATATGCAATTGAAATCGAATGTGTTTCAACTTGGCTTAGAAGGCTGGTCAGAATTACAAATAATGTAGCTCAAAAAATAGACCCGACATTGATTCATGAAACAGTAGAACTAACTCCGTGTATTATTGCGATGGAGAAGATAACCGATTTTACGAATGCTGATTTTGTAGAGGAATATCGTTCAATCAAGTATACAATTAACCCTGGAGAGATCGTTGGAATCGGACAAAAAAGAACATTTGATGCATTTTATCAGAATGATATCATTAAGAATGGATCTTCAATCGTACATTTTGAGGGTAGCGATTCATTGAAGGAATTACGCTGTGACTTTACAGGTAATCTTATTAACATCACTTTGCCTACAGAACAATTTGAAGACTATAAGAACTGTGGATATAACAAGAAGAAGTACAAGATGCTAAATGCTATTTTATCAATTCCCGTTGTAGTCGAGGCCATTGGAATCATTAGCAATGATGAAAATAATCCCGATGAAAAAAGCGGTCTTGAGGGTAAATCATGGTATAAAACCATTGTCGCAAATTTAAAACGCTATGCAGAGAATGACGATAATAAGTACAAGAAATTGTTAGGTAAGCCTTTTACAGCAGCTGAGATTCTTCTTGGAAATAATTTTGTAGCGGCTTTATCCTATCTGAATGATTTAGATTAAGGAGGATGGCATGAAAGTATACTTTTTAAAGCAAAAAGCATTAGATATGTTGGAAAAAGACATTTCTGATAATATTGAAAAATACCAGGGAACAGAGCAGTGGGCAGAGAATTATTTCATTAGTAAGGATATGCCAAACTACTATTTTGATACTGAAATTGAAGTGCCTGATTATCAGTTGATTATTGGTGGTCCTGAAACTGATTTTCAAAATGCCAAAATTGTATATAAAGCGTTCTCACAGAGAATAAATCCGGTTCAAGCAAGTGATTTAAGATTGTGGGCTTATTTAGCACATATTCAGCACTGGGATTATATGAATACTCGTTGGAAAATTGATGCCCCCAATGAAGAGGACGAAGAATATGACGATGCACCAAGGGAAGAAGGCGAAGAAAAGAATCCCGGTACAAATAAGATTTTGGATAGAATAGGTTATAGGTATTTCTTCAAGGCATCAAAAGGAAAAGCGTTTGTTAGGCAGGGGATATCAAGGCTTTTTTGGAGTGCATATTTAACATATGATGCTGATAATGATAACCCGTATGAATACACGGAATATTTCTTTAGTAAGCAGGATATTTTTACTTCAATAACAGAACGTTCTTACGCAAGAAACAAGGTATTAGTCTTGGCCGCATTAAAGGAGCTGAAAGCACATTCGGAATTAGGAAGAACAGAAATTAGACTTTTTTTGGCTAAGCTTAACCAAGCAGGGGGTGATATATGCTCTAAGTGACTTCTTAATCATGATTTTGTCGTGGTTAGTGAAGCAATCACTTAGAGCATTTTTATTTCAGGAGGTACAGCCATGAGAAATGAAAAAATTACCCCACTGTACGAGCGCCTGAGCCGGGATGATGAGTTACAGGGCGAGAGCAACTCCATATCCAACCAAAAGCAAATGTTAGAGGATTTTGCCCGCCGGAATGGACTGCCAAACCCTACGCACTTTACCGATGATGGTATCTCAGGCACCCGTTTTGACCGCCCCG